>JACKQG010003659.1_pt1 | contig 18598 bp, 16 predicted proteins | sample 8237621 | NCBI WGS metagenome assembly JACKQG01 (sample SAMN15677084, study PRJNA649215) | marine metagenome | biome: marine; feature: Black Sea; material: saline water; isolation source: suspended particulate matter (SPM) from the Black Sea western gyre | collected 2013-06-09/2013-06-10 | depth... | reverse complement strand
TCTATCGAGTAATGTTTGTTCCTTTGTTATTTCTGATCCCTCTGGTTCTCCCTCTGGTTCTCCCTCTTCAACATCGCTAGGAGAGTCTTCAGGCATTACAAACTTCTCAGGATGTTGTTCCATATATTCAAATCCTTTTAAAACCAAACCAACCCCAGTTGAATAAATTGGACTCACCACCACATCTTTTGATTCTGGACCAAGATGTTCATTAGGATATCCAATTCTTGTCTCCTTACCGCTAACATAAGCTACTAATTGTTTTAGATTTTTTATTAGTGATCCGCCTCCAGTAATTACAATTCCAGTCATTAACTTATGTTCATACCCAGAAGCTTTTATCTCGTGATACACTAAATCAATAATCTCTTTGTACCTAGCCCCAATAATTTCTGATAAATTTCTTACTGCTATTTCTTTAGGGGGCCTTCCTCTTAATCCAGGTATAGCAACCATTACATTCTCTTGTTCCTGAGTATACATTGCAGACCCAAATTTTACTTTTAAAAGTTCTGCTTGATTTTCTAAAATCTCTAAACCGCTTTTTATATCCTTTGTAATTACATTGCCTCCAAAAGGAATAACTGCTGTATGTCTAATTATGTTTCCTAAAAATATAGCCACATCCGTAGTTCCTCCTCCTATATCAACAAGAGCAACTCCTTCACGCAACTCATCTTCATCAAGTGTAGCGACAGCTGATGCAAAGGGTTCTAAAATTAAATCCTTAGGCACTAAACCTGCTCTCTCTACACATTTAATAATATTTTTAACAGCGCTAACTTGTGCTGTAATGACATGGAAATTGGCTTCAAGTTTTACCCCAGACATACCTATTGGATCTTCAATGCCATCCTCTCCGTCTACTGTATACTCCTGAGGTATTACATGGATTATCTCCTCTCCTGGAATTGTAATCAGCTTAAACATATTGGATTTTAATTTCTCAATATCTGCTTTAGCAATTTCAGTTTCGGTATTATCTCTAACAATTTCTCCTCTATGTTGCAAGCTCTTAATGTGCTGACCAGCAACACCTATAAATACTTCTTTTATTTCTAATCCAGATTTCTTTTTTGCCTCATTTATAGCTGTAACTATTGAAGCAACCGTTTTATCAATATTTGAAACAATACCTCTTGTAACTCCATTAGAAATTGCGTAACCAGTACCCAAAATTTCTAACTTCCCATATTGATTTTTTCTGCCAATTATTACTGAGATTTTGGTTGTTCCAATATCAAGACCAACCATAATGGCCCCTATAGGTAATTTTTTATCTTCTTCCATTCTTTTTATTTTCTTGTACAAACAATTTGATTGTTAAACTTTAAGTTAATATCAGAATAAGTTTGCCACCCCTTAAGAGGCATTGCTACTTTATAAAACTGATATAAATTATCTAGTTTTTCTACTATATTTTCAAAACTTCCAATATTAATTTTTTGATTTCCTACTCTGGGAATTAACAAAATATCATTGTTCTCAAAATGAATTTGAGTAATTTGTGCGCTCCAAAAATCTGATTTACTAATTTCCGTAATAAATTCATAAATTCCAGCATGATTTTTAGCGGAAATATTACCTGTAGCCACTACTAATTTTGGAGTATAATGATCACATAGTTGCATTTTTTTCCCAAATTCATCCAAATAATAATCCTCAGTATTACTTTTAACTCTAACAATCGCTTTCTTTTGTTCAATTAAAATAGCTACTCCTCCCTTTTGGCTTGCAAATACCTCAACCTCTTTAATTACAGGATGAGATTCTAAAAGATTCTCTAATTTTTCTTTGTTAAAATCAATCATTAAAACACTATCAAAAAGCGTTGATTTCTCTTTCAAATAATTCAATACGATTTGTTTATTTACAAAATCATCAGCCGATTCTTTGATTTTTATCTCATTTAAACTGATTTTTTGAGTAGCTTGTCTTGTATTAGTAAATACCAATAATACAACGAGCAAAGCAACTGCTAACATCCATTTTAATATGATAAGTGCTTTTTTCATTAGTTGAGCATGTGTTTTATTGGCTGAACTAAAGTTCCTATATCTCCTGCTCCAAGTGTTAAGAGCACATCTATATGCTTGCTTTCTAAAACTGATAAAAGTTCATCTTTTGAACACAGTTCTTTTTTAGGGTTATTGCATAAATCTAAAAGCATTTGTGAACTAATACCAATAATTGGCTTTTCTCTTGCCGGGTAAATATCTAACAGTATCAAATCATCAGCTCCTTGTAATGATGTGGCAAACTCATTTGCAAAATCTTTAGTTCTACTAAATAAATGAGGTTGAAAAACCACTAATAATTCTCTTGAAGGATACAATTGCTTTGTTGCATCAATAGTGGCGCTAACTTCTTCAGGATGATGTGCGTAATCATCAATATAAACCAATTTTTCAGTATCAATATGTTTGTCAAATCTTCTGTTTATTCCTTTAAAAGTCGCTAATCCCTCTGCAACATCATTGCATGACAATCCTAGATAACAAGCCACTGCTGAAGCTGCAAGCGCATTACTTATATTATGAACTCCGGGCATCTGCAATACAATATCTTTTTGCATTTTTTCAAAAGCCATACCGGGCATAATATCTAATGCTCTCATATCAAAAATCATTTTTCCATTTTCAACTCTTATATTCTCAGCAATATAATCTGCCTTAGTTTTAGCGGAATAGCTAAGCTTTGCTCCACCATCAGGAATAGGAAAATCAAGAGCTATTGACTCCTCAACTAACAAAAGTCCTTTTTCTTTTACTTGAGAGGCAAATTGCATAAAAGCTAATTGCAACTCGTTTTCATCTTTATAAATATCCAAATGATCGGCACCAACTGAAGTTATAATAGCAACATCCGCATGAATTTGCAAGAATGATCTATCGAACTCATCTGCCTCAACAATTAAAATATTTCCTTGATCAGCCAACAACAAATTAGTATTGTAATTACGACTAATCCCTCCTAGAAATGCAGTTGTTTCTTTGCCGGCTTGTTGTAAAATATGAGCCAGCATAGTTGAAGTTGTAGTTTTTCCATGAGTACCAGCAACTGCAATTGTAAATGATTGTTTGGATATCATCCCCAAAACCTCAGCACGCTTAAAAATTTTAAATCCTTTATCTCTAAAAAATGAAAGTATTTGATTTTCAGCGGGAATCGCTGGTGTATAAATAACCAAAATATCGTTATATCTTGAATTTTTAACCACCTCTGGAATAGCTGAAACCTCATCTGAATAATGAATATTAATTCCTTCATTTTCTAGTTCAATACACAAATCGGATTTCACTTTATCATAACCACAAACTATTTTCCCTTTGGCATTAAAATAACGCGCCAAAGCACTCATTCCGATACCACCAACACCAATCAGGTAAATATGTTTGTATAAATCTAAGTTCATTTTACTAAATCTAATGCGATTTTTGCAATTCTATCAGCCGCATCTGTTACTGCTATTTTTTTAATATTACTACTTAAAGAGGCTTTTAAATCTTCATTTTCCAATAGCCCTTTAAGAATATCCACAAGTTTACAATTTGCCTGAGCGTCCTCTACAAGTAATGCGGCATTCTTATTAACTAAGGATTGTGCATTTTTATATTGGTGGTTTTCAGCAACATTTGGAGATGGAATTAAAATAATTGGCTTTCCAATGCAGCAAAGTTCAGAAATTGCAATGGCTCCAGCTCTTGATACAATTACATCAGCAGCAGCATATGCCTTATCCATCTCTTTTATAAAAGTATATGCGTTAATGCCCTTTATATTTACATCAGTAATAAATCCACTAGCCTTATGCTGATAAGAAATACCTGTTTGCCATATCAGATTTACACCAATATGATTTAACTTCTGAATATTCTCTGCAATTGCATTGTTAATTGTTAGCGCCCCTAAACTTCCACCAACAACAAGAACAGTTGGTTTTGAAGTATCAATTTCAAAAAACTTTTGCCCTTCTTGCCTCTTATTTTCAAAATCTAAAATATCTTCACGAATAGGATTTCCAGTAAACATCAATTTTTCTGATGGGAAAAATCTTTCCATTTTATCATAAGCTACACAAATTTTCTGTACGTATTTTGCTAAAATTTTATTGGTGATACCTGGATATGAATTTTGTTCTTGAATAAGAGATGGAATGCCTCTTTTTGCTGCCACATACAGTAATGGAGCGCTAGCATAGCCACCCGTACCAATTGCTAAATCTGGTTTAAAATCTTTTATTATTTTTTTAGCCTTCAAAATACTATGTACTACCTTAAATGGAAATAACAAATTTCTTTTATCCAAACCTCTTTGCAATCCACTTATCCAAAGTCCTATAATTGTATAGCCCTCATTGGGAACTTTTTCCATTTCCATCCTATCCTCAGCACCAACAAATAAAAACTCAACATCCATGACTTGTTTTTCAATTGCTTTAGCTATCGCTAGAGCGGGAAATATATGCCCTCCAGTTCCTCCTCCACTAATAACAACTTTAAGCTTTTTCATATTCTCCTTCTAATGAATTTCTACTTACACTCAAGATAATTCCTAGGGCAATAAAAGTAAAAACTAATGATGTGCCTCCCATACTTATTAATGGCAAAGTTTGTCCAGTAACTGGCATTATACCTACCGATACCAACATATTAATTAAGGCCTGAAACACCAATGAAAACATCAAGCCAATAACAGTCAAACTACCAAAAATACTTTCGGTTTTTAAAAATATCCTAATTGCCCTAAAAAGTAAAATCAGATAAAAAAGTAGTGCTGAAGCCCCTCCAATTAATCCATATTCCTCTAAAATAATTGCAAAAATAAAATCCGATTCGGAATAAGGCAAGATACTTCTTTGAGTACTTTTCCCAGGTCCAGCACCAAATAAAGATCCGTTTTGAATGGCGACTAAAGCTTGTGTTTTCTGATAATCCTCATCCATTACTTCAGCGTCACTATTAATAAAAAAACTATCAATCCTACTTACCCAAGTTGTAGATCTTGGCATTATTTTTGTTGCTAATTCAGGAATAAATCTTGCTATACCATAAATTAATCCTGCAGCTAGAAACGAAATACCCAATACTTTGGCAATAAAATTTAATTTTATTTTGCCAACAAACATCAATACTAAACCATTAATAAAAATCAATGCTGAGGTAGAAAAATTATTTGGCAATATTAAAGCACAAACTATAACTAAGGGCGCTAATACATACCAAACAAATTCTTTCATGCCTTGAAGATTATCTCTATGGATACTTATTTGACGAGCCATAAAAAGTATTACCATAAGTTTTGCTATATCAGAGGGTTGAAATTGCAAGCCTGCAACAGTGAGCCATCTTGCTGCGTCATTAACAGATACGCCAATTACTAAAACCATCAGCAATAACCCTAATGATGTAAAATAACCTATTTGGCCTAATTTTGCGAAATACTTAAAGGGCACTAAATGCACGATATACATAGCAATTAAGCCTATAATTAATTTTACAATATGACTTGTTAAATCAGCCCAACCAGCAGCAGAATACACTACCATTATTGAAAATATAGAGAGTGCAAAAACTATTATCCAAATGGTTTTATCTCCTTTAAGTGTTATATTTTCAAACATGGAACTCATCTACAAAGCTCTCACTGCTTTTTTGAATTGAAAACCTCTATCTTCATAATTTGCAAACAAATCAAAACTTGCACAAGCAGGAGATAGCAATACCACCTCACCTTTATTTGCTAAACTAAACGACTGATTAACAGCCTCACTCATTGATGAGGCCTGCACTATGGTATCTACTTTTCCTTGAAAAGATTTAATAATTTTCTGATTGTTCTGCCCTAAACAAATAATTGCTTTTACTTTATCTGTAACCATTTCATCCAATTCGGAATAGTCATTCCCTTTATCGACCCCACCAACAATCCAAACTACATTCTTTTGCATGCTCTCTAGTGCAAACCAACAAGCATTTACATTTGTTGCTTTAGAATCGTTAATAAAATCAATACCATGTACAGTAAGTACGTATTCTAATCTGTGTTCTACATTCTGAAAATCAAGCATTGATTGTCGGATGACTACATCTTTTACTTCAAAGACTCTAGCGGCCATTGCGGCAGCCATTGAATTAAACATGTTGTGTTTGCCTTGTAAGGCTAATTCTTGAATTGTCATAGTTTGATTATTTAGTTTAATTATTAATTCGTTATTATTTAAATATCCTCCCTCCTTTTGTTCGTGGATTAATGAAATTGGAAGTTTTTTTGCTTTTGTTTGTATTGCATTTACAAGCGAATCATCCGCATTATAAATCAGAAAATCAGTTGCCAATTGATTTTCAGTAATTCTGAATTTTGATGCTGTATAATTCTCTAACTTGTAATCATATCTGTCTAGGTGATCAGGAGTTACATTTAAAATAATTGCAACATCACTTCTAAAATTTTGAATACTATCTAACTGAAAACTACTCAGCTCCAAAACGATATAATCATAATCTCTTTGGGCAATTGATAATGCAAATCCAACTCCTACATTTCCTGCAACTAAAACATCATAACCTGCATTTTTAAGCACATGCCCCAAGAGTAAAGTGGTGGTGGTTTTTCCATTACTTCCTGTAATAGCGGCAATCTTTGCCTTTGTATATCTAAAAGCGAACTCCACCTCTGATATTACTGGAATATTCTGAAATTTAAGCTTCTGAATTAACTCCACTTTATCGGCAATTCCAGGGCTTTTAATGACCTCACTAGCATTTAAAATCTTATCTAAAGTATGTTTCCCTTCTTCCCAATCAATCTCATTATTTAAAAGAACTTTTTTATTATCATCCGAAATTTTTCCTTTATCAGAAACAAAAACATCAAACCCTTTTTTCTTTGCTAAAACAGCCGCACCTACACCACTAATTCCTGCTCCTAATACGACTATTCTTTTACTCATTATCTTAACTTAAGAGTTACCACAGTTATCACCGCAAGCATGATTCCAACAATCCAAAATCGGGTTACAATTTTACTTTCGTGCATTCCTAATTTTTGATAATGATGATGCAAAGGAGCCATCTTAAAAATTCGTTTTCCCTCACCAAATTTGTTTTTTGTGTATTTGAAATAGCCAACCTGCATGATTACTGATAAATTCTCCACTAAGAAAACCCCACACAATACAGGAATCAATAATTCCTTTCTGATTAAAATAGCTACTACAGCAATAATTCCGCCTAATGCTAGAGAACCTGTATCACCCATAAAAACCTGAGCAGGATAAGAATTGTACCACATAAATCCAACACAAGCACCCACAAAGGCTGACATGTAAATCACCAATTCTCCTGTATCAGGGATATACATAATATTGAGATAATCAGCCGCAAAAATATTTCCAGACACATAGGCAAAGAGGGCTAAGGTTACCCCAATAATTGCGGAAATTCCTGTTGCTAGTCCATCAAGTCCATCAGTCATATTTGCCCCATTACTTACAGCAGTAATAATCACCACTACTATTAGTATAAAAAGAACCCAGGAATACTCCTTCGCAGCATCTCCCATCCAAGAAGTTAAAGACTGATAATCAAACTCATTATTCTTAAAAAAGGGAGTAGTAGTTTTATATGATTTTTGAGCTAAATTATCTGTTTTAACAAGTTCGGTTTCTGAGGATAAACTCACCTCATCTTTTACAACAATATCAGCATGAAAAACCATTACTAAGCCAACAATTAAACTGATACCAACTTGTCCTAAAATTTTAAACTTCCCCGCTAAACCTGCTTTATCTTTTTTAAAAACTTTTATATAATCATCAATAAAACCAATAGCCCCCAACCACAGTGTTGACACAAGCATTATCTGAGTATAAATGTTATCTAATTTGGCAAATAATAGAGTTGGAATTAAAATTGCTGAAAGGATAATAAGCCCTCCCATAGTTGGAGTTCCTTTTTTTGCTTCTTCTCCGCTAAGGCCAAGTGTTCTTATTTGCTCTCCAATTTGTTTTCTTTGAATCAATCTGATAATTTTTCCTCCAAAAACAAGAGAAACTAATAATGAAGTAATAACAGCCATTGCAGCACGAAAAGAAATATATTGAAACAATCCTGATCCAGGAAAATCGTAGGCACTGTGTAAATAATCGAATAAGTAGTATAACATTATTTTAAAATTATATTTAGTGATTGTTTTAATTCCTCCATATCATCAAATGGGAATTTTTCTCCATTTATTTCTTGATATTTTTCATGGCCTTTACCAGCAAGTAGAATGATATCGTTTTCATGAGCCAACTTACCAGCTGTCATTATTGCTTGTCTTCTATCTGTAATTACAAGTACTTTTTTCTTTTGAACTGGAGATAGTCCAGCAATCATATCTTTAATAATATCATCAGGATTTTCTGATCTTGGATTATCGGAAGTAATGATGACTTGTGTGCTCAAATTACAAGCAACCTGTGCCATTAGTGGACGCTTACTTTTATCTCTATCACCTCCACATCCAACAATAGTAATTAAGGATTCGGTATTAGTTCTGATAGTGTTTATAGTGCTAAGCACATTCTTTAAAGCATCATCAGTATGTGCATAATCAACAATTCCTGTAATAGCATCTTCATTTCTGATAAACTGAAATCTGCCTTCAGCTGCATTCAACATGCTTAAAGCAGTGAGCACTTCATAATCTTCCAAATCAAACTGTTTTGCAACAGCATAAACAGCAAGAATATTATAAGCATTAAAATCGCCAATTAGTTTTACCCAAACATCCACTTTATTGATTTGCAAAAGCATTCCTTCAAACTGATTTTCTAAAACTTTACATCTATAGTTAGCCAATGATTTTAAAGCATAAGAAATCTTCTTTGCTTTAGTTCCTTCAAGCATCTTACTACCATTTTTATCATCTTTATTTACCAGCGCAAAGGCATCTTTATTTAATGAATCAAAAAAAGATTTCTTTACATCACGATACTCAGAGAATGTATGGTGATAATCCAAATGATCTTGTGTGATATTTGTAAATACTCCTCCGCAAAAGACTAAGCCATTTACCCTCCCTTGGGCAAGAGCATGTGAGCTCACTTCCATAAAACAATAATCACAGCCTTTTTCAATCATTTCATGTAATAAATAATTAATTTGCAAAGGATCGGGTGTAGTGTGTGTAGAAGGAATTATTTTATCAAGTATTTTATTCTCAATTGTAGAAAGCATCCCCACTTTATTGTTAAGTAGTGTAAAAAGTTGATGTAATAAACTGACAATTGTAGTTTTACCATTTGTACCCGTTACACCAACTAATTTGATTCTCTCTGAAGGATTGTTATAGAAATTGGCTGCAATTACACCTAATGCATTATAAGAATTCGCAACTTGGACATAAGTTATTTTATCATTTAATTGGGATGGTAGTTGCTCAACAATAATTGCAATTGCGCCATCTTTTATAGTGTTTTGAATGTATTGGTGTCCATCTGAAATTGTTCCTTTTATCGCAATAAATAATCCTTTTTTCTGAATTTTTCTTGAATCAAACTGAACATCAGAAATTTCAATATTAGTTGAACCAATTAGCTTTAAAATATTTACTTTGTACAACAGGTCTTGTAATTTCATTATGCTAATTCTAATTTAATTACACTTCCTTTTTTGAAATACTCTCCAATTTTAATAGATTGATTCACAACACCTCCTGATCCAGTAACTTTTACCTGAATACCATAGCTTTCCAAAAGATACAGTGCATCTTTCAAATTTAATCCACTTAAATCTGGCATTATGCCTCTTTGCAAATCTTTTTCAATTTTACTTGCCAATAATTTAACTTCTTTTTCTGTGGTTTGCAAAAGCGCATTAGCTGCTTTGGCTTGCTTATTTGAAGTACCCAAATTCTTCAGCACCAGATTTGATTTTTCTACATCACCTTGCTTTATTTGTGGTGGTTTTATAACACTATCTAAACTAGCTATAGGATTTTGAATATTCATCCCCATAGCGAAAACCTTATCTGCTAATTCTTTAAAAATAGGAGCGGCAACTATACCACCATAAACCCTCCCATTCTTTGGATTATTAATCACAACTATGCAGGAATATTTTGGGTTATCGGCTGGGAAAAATCCTACAAAAGAAGCTTGATACGTCTTTCCTTCCCCTCCCTTTCTACCAGCATAATTGAGAACAGTTGTTCCTGTTTTGCCTGCAATCTGATATTTATCAGTATAAATATTTTTTGCCGTCCCTTCTTCAACAACTCCTATTAATAATGGCATAACTTTATCTATCGTGCTTTGAGAACAAATAGAGGGATTAATCACTTCAGGAGATTTTTTAACTAATTCTCTTCCTTCTGAAACAATTGAAGTGGTAAAAATAGGCTTCATCATCTTACCTCTATTTGCAATTGCATTATAGAATGTTAGTACATGCAAAGGAGTTAAAGCCATTTCATAACCTGTTGACATCCAAGGCAATGATAATCCTGACCAACTATTTGAATTAGGGTCCGGCATTTTTAATCCAGCTGGATATGGCAACTCAAGCTCCAAAGGAGTGCTTAAGCCCATCTTAAAAATTCTATCGGTAAATTCAGAGGGATTCCCCTTGTAACTATTATTAATAATTGTTGAGATGCCCACATTTGATGAGATAATAAACGCTTTTTTTATAGATACTCTTCTCAAATTGTGAGGCGAGTCTAACATTACCTTACCGTAATATGTTATTCTTCCCTCATGCAGATCAACTGAATCGGTCACTTCAAATTTTCCATCTTCTAATCCAGCAATTACTGATGCCAACTTAAAAGTTGATCCTGGAGTAGCATGCTCGGCCATAGCATAATTGAACCGCTCACTTACTCTATAAAGTGTATCATTTTTAAGAGTCTCATTTTTTAAATTTGCAATTACTTTTATTTCACCTGTTGCAACCTCCATAAGCACCACACAACCCCATTCAGCATTTTCATTTATCAAAGTTCGTTCTAAAGATTTTTCAGCAACATCCTGCATATCAATATTTATAGTAGTTACTACATCCTTGCCTGGTTTTGGCATTTTATTACCCTTGGAATCTTGTGAGATCCAAATTCCTTGATCTATTTTTCTTTTAAGATGAGTGCCATCTATGCCTGATAAATTTAAATCATACGCTCTTTCAACTCCAACTGGATTTACCTCTCTATGCTCTCCAATTGTTCTGCGGGCTAATTCTCCAAAAGGAGTCTCTCTGTTGGGTCTTTGCTCAGCAATTAAGCCTCCTTTATTCTGATCTAATTTAAGAATGGGAAGCCTCTTTAAGGCAAGTAACTCATTATGATTTACTCTTAACTTGAACCTTACATATCTATTCTTTTTTGATTTTTTTGAGATTCGTAAGAAATGCTCGTACTCACTAGCAGTTTTATCTCCAAATAAAATAGAAAGCCCATTTGAAAGCGCTACAATATCCCTTTCAAATGTATCTTTATTTATCACACTCATGTCAAGATAAATATTGTAAAGTGGCATTGATACTGCTAGTAAAGAGCCGTCATCAGCCAAAATATTTCCTCTAGGAGCCTCTACTTTTACAAATTTTGGCTGAGAGTTTGTATTAATTGGGATGTCAAATTGTTGAATTTTTACAATTTGCGCAATTAGCCCAAAGGAAATAAGCAGCATAAATAGGTACAATCCTATTATTCTAAAATTATTATTTTTTACTTTCTCTTTCATTATTTTTCAATAAATTCAGCAGGAGTTAGAGCTGTTTTTAATCCTTGATCTTCAACCAAGATCTCAATAACTGACCTTCTATACATACTCATTAATTCGGATTTTGTGGTAATGGAAGTCAGTCTTAAATCTGCTATTTCTTTTTCTAGTGCAATGGATTGTTTGAGTAGTTTTTCAGCATGAAAAGAAGATCTAATATTTATCAAGCCCAAAGCCACTATCATCAACAAAAAAGGAATTAATTTTGCGTTACTTTTTTCAGTAATAAATCCTCCCGTTAAAATAGAGCTAAGTGTATTTGAACTATCCTTTTTAGTTGTCATTAATTTTTTCTGCTATCCTTAATTTTGCGCTTCTTGCTCTTGAATTTTCTTTAGTCTCTAGATCAGAAGCTACAATCACTTTGCTATTTATTTCTTTTAATTTTTTTATCGGATTACCAAAAAAATCTTGCTCCATTTTTCCTTCAAAATTTCCTTTTTTCATCAAATTTTTAACTAGCCGATCTTCTAATGAATGATAGGATAAAACCACTAATCTTCCCTCAAGATTTAATAATTCCTCAGCACTTAATAGCATTTCTTTAAGAGCTGTGATTTCATCATTAACTTCAATTCTTATGGCCTGAAAAACTCTTGCTAAAAACTGATTCCTAAACTTTTCTGGGGACAAATCACTAATTGCATCTGTCAACTCAGTTGTAGTATTGATTCTAGAAATCTCTCTTGCAATTGCAATTTTATTAGCAATTTTTCTTGAGTTTGTTAACTCCCCATATTTATAAAGAACATTAGCTAAATCTTCTTCCGAATAATCATTAATTACATCTTTTGCAGATAAATTAGAATTCATATTCATTCTCATATCAAGAGGCCCATCAAATCTTGTAGAAAACCCTCTTTCAGAAACATCAAATTGATGAGAAGATACTCCTAAGTCTGCAAGCAAACCATCAATTTTTATTACCCCCTCCTTTTTTAAAAAATTCTTGAGATGTCTAAAGTTTGCATTTATCAATTTAAAACTGGGTTGATTTAAATCATTAGTATTGGCACTATCATCTTGATCAAAAGCAAATAATTTTCCCCCATTTAATTTACTCAAGATTGATTTTGAATGGCCCCCTCCTCCAAAAGTGACATCAACATAAATTCCTTCTGGCTTAATTTTCAGCCCCTGTATACATTCGTTTAATAATACCGGATTATGATAGACCATCAGATCCATTTACAGCTTGATTCCCCATCACATCTTCAGCTAGACTTCCAAAATCTTTTAATGTTTCAGAAACAGATGATTCATATCTAGTCTTGTCCCAAATCTCAATCATATTCACTGATGATGAAAGCACAATCTCTTTTTCCAAACCAGCAAACGCTAATAAATCTTTTGGTATAAGAAATCTTCCTGAACCATCCACCTCAACAACTTTCAATCCCGCCATGTAAGATCTGATAAAATCGTTGTTCTTTTTCACAAAACGATTCAGTTTATTTACCTGTCCAACAACCTGATTCCACTCAATCATAGGATGAATCTCCAAGCACTGGTTAAATACCGATCGCTTTATCACAAAGCCTTCAGGAATTACTTTCTGCAACTGCTTTTTAAGTGCATTAGGAAACATAACTCGCCCTTTAGCATCTGCTTTGCATTCGTATGTTCCTATAATGTTAATCACTATGTTTTGTTTTAAATCTGGGTGCTAATATACAAATAAACCCCACTTTTCCCCACTCTACCCCACTTTGTTAATAACTTTACCCACATAATTCCATTTATAGGCTATTGATACTAGCAGTTGACATTAATAAATATTTTCGTTTCTTTGTAATCAAAAATCTACAACTACCTATGATTAAAAAAGAAGGAAAGTTTAAATGGCTAGAAGAAGGTACAGGTGGGAAGCCAATAATTTTACTTCATGGTTTAATGGGAGGCATTGATAATTTTGGAGAAATGGTTGATTTCATTTCAGCTGAGTACAAGGTTTATGGACTTGACTTAAAACTTTTTGAAGGAAGCTTACTTAAAGTTTCCGTTAAATCTTTAAGCGATTACCTACATAAGTTTATGAATCATCTTAATCTTAAAAGCGCTGTCCTAATAGGAAATTCTATGGGAGGGCATATTGGGTTGATTTTCGCAAAAGAACATCCAGAAATGGTTGATGGCCTTATTCTAACGGGTAGTTCTGGACTTTATGAAAGCGCTATGGGCGACTCTTTTCCTAGAAGAGGAGATAAAGACTACATCCGAAAAAAAACTGAAGAAGTATTTTACGATCCAAAAGTAGCTACTGATGAGCTAGTAGATAATGTTTTTGAAATTGCGACAAATAGAATCTCTACACTTAGATTATTAGGCTATGCCAAATCTGCAATAAGACATAATATGGCTGAGGACTTGCCTAATTTGACAATGCCAGTATGTTTAATTTGGGGAGCAGAAGACAAGGTTACTCCACCACACGTTGCTGAGGCATTTCATAAATTATTACCAAACTCTGAGCTAAATTGGATTCCTTTATGCGGACATGCACCTATGTGGGAACACCCAAAAAGATTTAGTGAAATTGTACTGCATTTTCTGAAAAATAAATTCTAGAAAATTTATGACCATTAAAACTGCCGAATTTGTAATTAGCAATACTGATTACAAAAGATGTCCGTCACCACAAATGGCTGAATATGCTTTTATTGGCAGGTCGAATGTTGGAAAATCATCTTTAATAAATGCTTTGGTTAACAACAAAAACTTAGCCAAAACATCAGCAAGACCTGGAAAAACACAATTAATAAATCATTTTTTAATAAATAAAACATGGTACTTGGTTGACTTGCCAGGATACGGATTTGCGAAAATATCTAAAACAAAAAGAGCTGAATTTCATGATATGATAAGCGAATATTTATTAAATAGAACAAACCTTATGTGTCTTTTTGTTTTGATAGACAGCCGTCATAATCCACAAGCAATTGATCAAGAATTCATCCAATGGCTTGCTGAAAACGAAATTCCTTTTGTCCTGGTTTTTACAAAAACAGATAAACTAGGAAAAACTGTACTTTTGAAAAATATTGAGGAGTATAAATTAGAACTGCTAAAACAGTGGGAAGAACTTCCTAAGATATTTATCACCTCAGCAGAAAAGAAAACAGGACTAAGTGAAATTGCAACATATATTGAGCAACTGAATCCTCAGTTTAAAGAAATAACTACCCCTTAATCTTTGTTTCCTGGGCAAAAAACTCACAATAATCTCTTAAAGCACCTGCAAGCTTATCCTGTCCTGTGGCTTTTTCCAAAGAAGTAGCCATGGCTGTCATTGTTTGATGATACATAATAAACATCTCATTTATAGGCATATCTTTTGTCCATAAATCAATTCGTAAAGTTTCTTTTGTTTTTGCTGCCCAAGCCGATATCATTAACGCTTTAATATCACCCTCATTTGCAGCGCCATCACTTGCATCCATTTTAATATTTATTGGCAAGTGATTTTCATCCAACTCAATTTCAAATTTTAAGCTCTTTTTCATTATTTTTTATTTAGTTGGTTTGTATTTTGATTGCTTCAAAAAATCCTTTGAATCAGTCAAATACATCAATTCTTCTATATCAATTTTATTATTTTCCATGTACTCAGAGACCATTTTATAACCAATAAAATAAGCAACTCTTCCAGGAGCTTCTTTTGGCATTCCTTTTGCAAATGGAGCATAATTAACAAATGATCTAAATTCACTTTCTTTATTTGAAAAAAGCAAATCCTCCTGAACAAAATATTCCCAAATACTTGCTTCATTTTCTTCTACCCAAGCCATTTGCTCCCCAGTGAAACGAAACTTGTCTTCTATTGCTAATTCAGGCAGCATTTTGTCTACAAAATACATCATTTTTCCTTTATAGATTATTTGAGATAATAAGTCTCTACCGCCAAGATATTTTTGAAAATGCTCATTAAACCAGACTTCCATAACATTAGAAGAAATAAATCTTTTTTGCTTTTGAAACCTTAAATATTCAGGATCTCTTAAATATTGATAAAACTTACTGTTTTCTCCTAAGAAATTTTCTAAACCTATTGCAATATTATTATCATAAGTAACCACTCCATAATTAAAGCCACCAAAAAAAGTAGTTATTTCAGGTATAGGATAAGATGGAAAATCGGCAGCAAACTGACCAAAAGCCAACTCTAAATCATTTTGTATATCTGAGAAATCCGAAAATAAAAGAGCTGTAGAATCGTATGCTTCACGCAGGTCTTTATTTTGAGTAAAAGCTAGCAATTCATTGTAATATTGTGCTGTATCTTTCTGAGATATTTGGAGTATTTGAACTGCGAAAACTTCAGGAAAAGTCCCAAATTCTTTATCCCATTTACTTGATTTTTCAATAACATTCTTTGAGTTTATTGAAAACAACTCCTTTTCAAATCTATTGACTTTTAACGCTACTCTTTCGGCTTTATCAAAAATTCTATTGACTTTTAAAACTTCTTTTTCAACTTTATTTAATGATGGTAAAATAAAAATAAGTGCTACAATTAAAATAATGGCTGCCAAAAGAAATAAGACTATTCGTTTCATAGAGCAAAAGTAATAAGTTTTGACTTACATTTGCAAACAATTATGCAAACAACAGCCGTAATTACTCACATATCAAATTGGCTTAAAGAGTATGCTAATTCATCCCGTTCTAATGGTTTTGTAATTGGAATTTCAGGGGGGATTGATTCAGCAGTAGCCTCTGTTTTGGCTGCCAAAACTGGCTTACCTTTAATCTGCTTGGAGATGCCTATTCATCAAAACAAAATACAAGTTGAAAGAGGATTAAAACACATTAAGTGGCTCAAAGAAAATTTTTCGAATGTAAGTTCAATAGAAATGGAACTCACTTCCATTTTTGATGAATTTATCACAAAACTTCCCTCTGACAATAGGAACGAACTCGCCTTAGTAAATACTAGGGCAAGACTAAGGATGACTACTTTATATTATTTTGCTCAGGCCAATAACTCTCTTGTTTTAGGAACTGGAAATAAAGTGGAAGATTTTGGAATTGGATTTTTTACAAAATATGGTGATGGTGGAGTAGATATTAGCCCCATTGCTGATTTGTTAAAATCTGAAGTTTATGCTCTTGGTAAGGAACTAGGGGTAAATAATGATATTTTAATTGCCCCTCCTACTGATGGGCTTTGGGAAAATGGCAAAACGGATGAACAGCAGATTGGAGCTACTTACCCAGAATTAGAATGGGCAATGGACTTTAATGGAGATAAAAATTCATTATCAGAGAGGCAGAAAGAAGTACTCCAAATTTATACCAAACTTAATAATGCAAACCAGCATAAAATGATCAAAATTCCAATTTGCAGCATCCCTAAACAGCTTAAATAATTTTAAGTTTTAATTTAATATTTGTTTTATTGTTATAAAATACAAAAACAAAGTATGTAGGTTTAAACATATAATTGTTTTTAGTATTTTTGTATGCAAATCACAATATTTTATGAAAAATAATCAGATCTTACTTTTATTATTCTTACTACTTTCGATATCTGTAAAATCTCAAAATATTCTTGATAATATAGCTTTCTCAAAAAGCATGAAGTTAATAGAATCGGGGAAGCTTGAAGAAGCATATATTAGAATTAACAAAAAATTATCTAAAGAAGATGATATGATTAGAAATCAATTTGCTATGTCTTTAATTCTTTCAGATAAAAGATTTAAAGATTATAATACAGATAAAGCTTATTCTTTTCTTATAGAGTCAGAAAAAAATTATAACATTATAAAAGACGAAAAACAAATAGAGAAACTAAACAAAACTCCAATAAACGACTCTATTTATGAATTAAGATTTACTGATATATTCAACAAAGCACTAGAAGATGCTATACAAATAAACACGATAGAAAATTACAATCACTACTTAGATTTCTATAAAAAATCTTCTGAAGAAAATCGAGATATAGCAATAGAAAAGAGAAACATAGTCGCATTTAATACAGCGATAGTTTCACATACAATATCTGGATACAAATATTTTATTGAGACTTACCCAAAAGCAAACCAAATTAATGATGCGTGGTCTAAAATTTATTTGATTGCTTATGAAAGTGCTAAAAACAAGCATACAATAGCTGCATATAATTCATTTATTGATGACTATCCAAAAGCTCCACAAGTTTCAGATGCTAAAAAAAATATTCATAAAATAGCATTCTCAGTAGCTAAAAAAACAAATACTTCCTTGGCATATAAAGAGTTTCTTGAAACTTATCCAAATTGCACGGAATACAATGAAGCATTTGAACTTTATGAAGAAAGTCAATTCTTAGAAAATACAATAAATGAAGATTGGGTCAGTTATAAAAACTTTATTGATGATTACTCTGATAATTCTAAAATTTCACAAGCAATTGATAGTATTTTATCTATCGGAAAAAAATACAATAATCTACAATCACTAGATTACTATATAAACAATAACTATATAAATGCTGAAGAGGCAATAGAATATTTATACCCCATTTTTACTAATGATGGAGAGGAATCAACAATAAATCTATTCATCTCAAGATACGGCACTCCATCATCATTGGATGATAGAATTAATGATGATAAATACAATTACAGACAATCTTCAAAATTATTACTACACTTACCATTTGACAAAAATAAAGAAATAGAATACAGAGATTTTATAATATCTTCAGCTCCTTCAGAAAATGCATTTGTTGCATTGCAAAGACTAATGTCCTATAATCTTAGTAGAATGAGATGGAGTTCTGCATTACAAATATTAAATGATTATGAAACTCTCTTTTCTAACAACAAACACTACTTAAATCTA
>JACKQG010003658.1_pt1 | contig 18605 bp, 12 predicted proteins | sample 8237621 | NCBI WGS metagenome assembly JACKQG01 (sample SAMN15677084, study PRJNA649215) | marine metagenome | biome: marine; feature: Black Sea; material: saline water; isolation source: suspended particulate matter (SPM) from the Black Sea western gyre | collected 2013-06-09/2013-06-10 | depth... | reverse complement strand
ATAATAGTAGAATTGTTATGTAATAAAGGGAAATTTGAATTGTTTTCAAAAAAAGTAAATATCTTATTCTTTGTATTCTCTTTATTGTTTGGAATCACAGGTATATTCTTAGAAAAATTTGCCCCCGGCTGAAGCAGCCCACTTGGTACTCTTGGAGAGTACCTGCAATTGTTTTTATTACCGGCACCTGTCTTATTGGCAATAATCGGTTTCCAGACAAATATACGTAATGAGTTTTTCAAATCACTCTTCCACGGATATGTAATTCTTTTAATATTTTTAGCTTCTGCATGTGTTGTTTTAGCCATTGTATATGGTAGCAATCTCGATGGTTTTCAGTTCTTAAATTTTGTTTTTATATATGTTTGTTGGTCAGTTCTAATATTTCTGTTTCCCATGAGTATCGTTTTATTCTTTATAAGAAAGGTCAAATCGAATAAATATCGCCGCATGGGATACGCAATGGCAATAGTAGTGTTCGCTGCAGTTTTCCATATATGCCATTATTTTATTTTGCAGGAAATTGGTGGGGCCATTGCAGCAGCGGCCTTTATGAGTATGTAGCTTCTTAGAATTTCTTTTTCCCCCTATGCCGCTACTTCGTCTCGATTGAGTTATATTGCTTTTCTAAGCCTCACGATAATCCGAATGAGTTATTACAACTTTGAATCCCCCGATCCTACCTCAGATACCCTTCGGCTTGAGTTTGGCAATTGTGGAAGGGAAAAACACCTCTCAGAGTAGTCCTATTGAAAATGCTGAGTCAGTTGTATATTTCTTCTTGATTTCAAAGGCATGATCTACCTGGACTACCTCCAGTCTCAATATGATACATTTTGTCCCAATTTTTCACTTGAAAATTTCATTTATATAGTTATATTTCTCGTAGCGGTTATACCCTGACTTTTGAAGCCAAGGGCGAAGGCTCTCTGGCGCACTCACCATTTGCTGGAAACCGACGAGGACGGAGTCTAAGTCAGTTGCGTGGGGCCTCAGCCGGTATGAACTGGTACTTATGGCAGAAATCCAAGTAATATCTGAGCCATTGAATGTTATCGATAATTACTGATAATACTCATATTCCGGTGTTATCGAGATAGTGATCATTCTATTTTTCCACATTTTTGTTGTCAATGGCCAATTTCAAGAATATCTTATCCGGTGTTATCAGTAAAAGCATATAATAACTTGTTAGCGAGGAAATGAGTATGAGTGTAAGCTGTATTTGGAAGTTTGTCGGTGCAGAAGCCGCAAAGACCGTAATCACACTCACCACCACTGCGATTGTGGGTGGTGTCGTGTGGCTTATCACACTTCGCAAACGATCTACCAAACTCGAAAGCCTGCTATCTAACCAACATAGATCCTTCAACCTCTACTACCGAGGAGACGAGAAGAAGGAATTGAACAAGTCTATACATTTCTTGCCTGACGGCAAGATTGATAAACCCAACGGTAATGAAGATTATTGGAGAATCCGACTTGGTTCATTAGAAATTCTCACAAGTGGACGCAAAGTTTTTAGTAAATTCAAATGGGATTCAAAAAAAGGCAGACTTGTGCATACCAATGACCCCAAGCTCCCTTCTGCCATGGGGCAATATATTGTGCCGTCTGTTATACCGGCAGCGAAGCAAGCTGATATTTACGCAAAATAAGAGGAAAATCGCTAACAATCGCATGGACAAGTATTTTGAAAAAGCGCGCTTTTTCAAAACTGTCATGCGTGACGTTCCGGTGAATTCTGAGAAAGAGGGCCTCGACAGACCGGCGAGCGGCTTAACGGCTAACTCTCTCGCCCTAAGCAGCGACCAAGGTAAGCGAACCAAACGCGTGCTGGCGAGGCTCCGATAGCACCGTTGGCCGCAAATAGTGCCTTTAATATCATTTCAATTTCTGCACATTTTTGTTGTCAATGGCCAATTTCAAGAATATCTTATCTGGTGTTATCAGTAAAAACATATAATAACTTGTTCGCATCAAGCGACCTATGGAATTGATACCGTTTAAATTGAAATATATTTCCGATGTCATATCGTGGGTAAAGTCTGAAGAAGAAATGGTCCAATGGGCAGGATCAGCCTTCATATGGCCCTTGTCACAACGTCAGTTTCGTAATCATCAGAAGAAGGCCAAAGAAGAATGTCCCAGTTTGTATCCATTTGCCCTCGTAAAGGATGACAAGATAATCGGCTATTGTGAAATATCAGATTACCGCCAGCAGTTTAATTCAGCAATGCTGTCACGTGTCATAATAGCTCCCCGTTATCGTGGCAAAGGTTATGGAGGTCTGCTCGTTAAAAAGGCTGTGAAACAAGCCTTTAGCACCCTAAATCTCAACCGAATAGCTCTTGGCGTGTTTGACTTTAACAAATCTGCTATGAATTGCTATAAGAAAGCAGGTTTTGAACATGAAGGCACATTGAGAGAGTCAGCAAAGGCAGGCAAGTCTTATTGGAATTGTCATCTAATGAGTATCTTAAGAAAAGAATGGAAATGCTAACATCGGGCTGCAAATCGACGCCGCTGACGCGTCGCGATTGAGCCCGTGCGTTAGATTGTCTAATGGAATGAGATTTCACACAAGAATACTATGTGTCTTTGGAGTCTTGACCATCACTGCCGCAGTTGTGTTGCAGGCCTACTTGTCATGGTTCATGTGGTCCTTCAGGCGCATCAACGAGGTTCCGGTGAAAGAGCAGATCTGGAAATCGGGGTGGAAATCGGGGGACACCATACATATTTTTCTGTTGAGCTTGTGGAAATCGGGGGACACCATACATATTTTTCTGTTGAGCTTGTGCTGGTGTCAGAGCGTGGGTGCAGGTAATTAGTGAACGAGTCAATTAGGAAATTGGGCTTTTCTGTATTCACTGTCTGCTAATCTCCAATCTCTAATACACTCAGGAATCCATGTTAATCTGTGGTTAAATATTATTGAATTCTCTGAGTCCTCTGCGCACTCTGTGGCAAAATAAATATCAGTCCAAAACGCCAAAAAACCAATTCCCAACTGGAGCAAAGCGCAAGTCCTGAGCTTGTCGAATGGATCAACCACATTCTTGTCCCGATAGATAACTACGTCTATCTAATCGGGATTCACCCAAAATCCCTCTAAATGTGCTGCCTGCGGTTCGCACAAGATTTAATCACTCCGGCACTTCGTGCCTGCGTGACGGTATGATGCTCATGCTGGCCTTCGGCAGCACAAATAACTGACAAAAAGCATCGAAAATCCCTCAGTTTTCGACAAAAAACGCTAAAAAACTAAGAAAAACCACCCAAAATCAACAAAATCGACCACAATTCTAAATTCTCCATTCTAAATTCTAAATTCTCTAATATTCTTGAGTTTAGCCGGCTTTATTAAGGGGGTCCCATTCTATTGGGAACCCGGCGGATAAGGCCGGGCCTTTCGCAGAAGCTTGCTTCGAGGAAAGGTAGGGCCGATAGACGCCAAAGCCGTCTGAAAAACTACCCTTAATCCGTGCTAATCCGCGTAAATCCGTGGTTAATTTAGTTCAAAAACGCTCACTCCTAAAAACAAAAATCTAAATTTTCAAAATTTTTTATCTCCTTTCCTAATATGGATTTACGTGCAACAAGACTCAAAAAATAGCAAAATTTTCGACTCAAAACTGCACACTCGTCTAATTATAGAGGCAGTGCCTTGCCCCGTTAGAGTGCCTTATACTCTAATGGGGTTTTTCTACCCTCACTAAATAGGAAATCTGAGATATGAGATACCCAACTTTAGCTCACTTTAGGCACTTTAGTCACTTTAGGCACTCTTTCAATTATAACATATTTCCAGATACACAAATTATGCAAAACAAACCCAATTTAAGAAATGACAAAATGAGCGCAAACTTATTTACCACAAGGGATTATGAAGAAAATGACCATTCTGGCCACCAAAAAACAAAGCCAATTCAAACCCAATTCAAAGCCAATAAAGCCAAAAACAAAGCCAATTTAAGCCAAAACAAACCCAATTTAAGCCAAAACAAACCCAATTCAAACCCAAACAAAGCCAATTATTTCCACTCAACTGCCAGATAAATGTAGTCTATCAGCGTATTATTGCGGCCGACGATGTCATTATTCTTAACCTGTAACTGAAAGGAATTTAATTTGTCGCGAGTATCGATGAGACTTGTAATATCCCATGAATCCACGGCTTCGTGGTTTTCATCTTCATTGATCGGAGCTTCTATTGAGGCCCAGACAACCGGCTTTCTCGGCCAGCCTGTACCTATGGCCCATTCTAATTTCCCGGAGGCAAAATGTTCTTCTTCGAAGTGTTCGATATAAACAACGACCGACTTAATTTGAACATCAGATGGGATTGATTCATTTGAAAAATCATAAGATGTATATGAACCATAGCTGGTTACAAACCGTTTATCGTCGCTGGAGCCGACAAGTACGGTTTCGCCGTCTGCTGATAGTGTTTTTCTATTCCTATGATTGTAGCCGTCCCGTGGAATTATTTTGGCTATCTTTGGTGGAGGCGGATTTACGGTGATAGTAAATGACTGGGTATCTGTAGTTGGAATACTGTTGCTGTCGGCGACCATTACTGCTACCTCGTTTTCCCCAACCTCGGTGGGTTTCCACTCTATAAGGCCGGTAGCCGAGTCTATGGTCATATCGGCGGGTTTGGTGGTTAAGGAGTACGTAAGTGTATCGTTCAAATCCGGGTCTGTTGCGTTAACATCGTATGTGTATATAACACCGGCGTTCGCCGTAGTTACGGCTGCCGAAATGATGACCGGGGCGTCGTTGGCCATGTTGACTGTAACATTAACCTTTGCAGTATCAGTATCACCTTTGTTGTCGCGAACGGTATAAGTGAATTCGTCGCTTCCGTAGAAGTTCGCATTGGGGCTATAGTTCAGCGTACTGTCGGGATTAATTGTTACCGAGCCGTTTTTGCCCTGAGTGACGGCAGTGACTGTAAACGTATCGAGGTATAGATTTCTGCCCTCATTATCTATATCGGTGTCGTTTGCCAGAACATCGACCTTTACTGCCGGCGTGTCTTCGGTGGTTACTATGCTGTCTCCTTTGGCTGTCGGCGGGTCGTTGATTGAGGAGACCGTAATAGAAACGGTTGCAGGAGCGCTGTCCGCTATGCCATCGTTGACTTTGAAGGAGAAGCTGTCTGAACCGTTGAAATTCTTGTCGGGCGTATAGGTCAGATTCGATGCCTCCCCTCTCAAGCTGCCGTGGGAGGTCACAGATACCATTATGTAGGACAACTGGTCTGAATCCGGGTCACTGCCTATTAAATCAATCTGCACAGGTGTATCCTCGGGTGTCGTAACCGAATGAGATTCAGCTACCGGCAGGAGATTCGGGCAGACATTTATGGAAACCGTTGCCGGGGCACTGTCCAGTTTGCCGTCATTCAACTTGAAGGAGAAAGTATCGGTGCCTTCGAAGTGAGGCTCAGGAGTGTATGTGAGCTTTCCATTGGTATTGAAGTATGAGTCGAAGGTGAGTATGCCGTGCTCTGGTTCTTTGCTGATAATGAACGTCAATGGATCGCCGTCCGCATCGCTTCCCGTCAGAGTCGCGGCTATGGATTTGTTTACTTTTATTGTCTCAGCACGGTGATATGCTACAGGAACGTCATTTGCGGCCAGCACTGTAATCGATATCGTTGCCTGGTTTTTGCCGGGCTTTGCTTCGTTGATGCTGAAAGTGAAACTGTCCTGGCCGTGATAGTTCGATGCCGGAGTGTAAGTCATTTGGGGCGCTTTCCCGCTCAAGCTCCCGTAGGATGGGCCTTTAAGGATATTGTAAGTTAAGTATTCTCGGTCGGGGTAACTTGCCATCAGGGTAATCGATACCGGCTCATCCTCCTGTGTAGCAGCGCTGTCCGGTTTGGCGACCGGCTGGTTCTTTACTACGCTTACTCCCAATGCTATAGCTAATACTGAGAAAGTTGCTAATACTGAAAAGAGGGCGACTTTCCTCTTTTTAGATTTTGGATGAATAATATTCCGGCAGATTCGGATTAAAACATTTGCCGTTTCTATCGGTTGGGCGTCAATGTTTTGTTGCTCTTTGCTTTTATCGCTAAGGCCTTTATCTTTTGCTCCGGCGAGATTCTCCCCACTGTATCGGGATTCCTTAGCTTTGGGCAATTTTTCTTCCGCACGGTTTAATGTCGCAGTATATGTTCGGATTTTCTCTTTAGCCAGGGCTTTTATTTTTGCAATATCCTCTTTAGTCTGAGCCTCAGCTTTTCTGTGCTGGTCCCTTTCTGCCTTCAGTGTCTCCTGTGCTTCGACTTTTGCGGCAGTCTCGGCCTTTAACTTTTCCTGAACTTCTTTTAGTTGTTTATCTTTTTGATTTAGTTCGGCTGTATAAGAATCGAGTTTTTCAAAAGCTTCTTTTGCCTGAGCTTTGACTTTTGCTATCTCCCCTTTAGCCTGAGCTTCAATTCTCCCGGCCAGAGCACTATACCTGTGGTGCTGTGTAAGGAGCTTCTGTTGGGCCTTGGCTTCCACTTTTCGTTCCGCTGCTGCTCTGGTTTCAATTTCTACCCTGAGCTTTTCTTCCGCTATGGCCCTTGCTTTGGATTCTGCCTTAAGCTTTTCTTCTATATTGTTTATTGCGGTGGCCTCTTCCTTGTTGAATAGGACCATCCTTATATATTGGCGGAATGTTCTGCTCATTTTTTTGCCGTTTTTATAGGACCTCTCTGTTTTCTTACAAGCTAATCAGAGATGATAATGCACACAAATTCGTATTCGTCTATACATTCAGGCGACTTTAGTTAAATTCGGGCCTGTACGATGCTTCCCTTATGCCTTTATCGAGGTCAAAATTACGCTTGACGGAGTGGTTTGGGGCAAGTATCTTTGATAGGCATAAAAAGGATATTTTTTAAGCACTCCCAAGCGAGTTTGAGGGTGTCACACAATGTGGCTTTATTGAAGGCAAATTTTGCTCATCGAAAGGAGATAGTAATGAGGAAGAAGATAAGCAGAAAAGGTCATGAGCTGACCCGCAGAGGCTTTATCAAGACATCGGCGGCATTAGGGGCGGCGAGCCTGGTATCCGGGACAAGCCGGATGTACGCGGCGGGCTCCGACAAGGTTCGGATTGGCTTGATTGGCTGCGGCGGGCAGGGTACGCGGGATATTATCAGTTGTGTAAAGAGTTCGCAGGGCATAGAGATTTCGGCGATGGGTGATTTGTTCGAGGATCGTCTGAAGGATTCGCTCGAAAAGCTCAGGAAGGACGTACCCGATGCTGTAAAGGTCACATCAAACAAGCGTTTTGTTGGTTTTGACGCTTATAAAAAGGTACTGCAAACCGATGTTCATTTGGTCTTTTTGACGGCGCCTCCTCATTGGCGTGCGGAGCACTTCCATGCGGCTGTTCAAGCGGGTAAGCACGTGTTTATGGAAAAGCCGGGTGGGGTGGATCCGATCGGCATTCGTTCCGTTATCGAGACGGCTGGGCTCGCCCGGCAAAAGGGCCTGTCGGTTGTCGCGGGCACTCAGCGGCGACACAGTAAGAAATACCAAGAGATTATCCGGCGGATTCATGACGGTCAAATTGGTGAGATTGTGGCGGCCCAGGGCTACTGGAACGGCAGCGATATGTTAGGTTACTGGCAGTGGTATGAGAAAGAGGGGCGTTCCGATATGGAATGGCAGTGCCGAAGCTGGCCATGGTTTACCTGGACGAGCGGAGATCATATTGTCGAACAGCATGTTCATAATCTCGACGTCCTCAACTGGGCGCTGCGGGCACATCCGGTGCAGTGCATCGGTATGGGCGGCCGGGCAGTGCGCGACCTTGGTAATATCTATGACCACTTCGCAGTCGAGTATGAGTATCCGAATGGCGTGAGGGTTTCCAGTATGTGCCGGCAGATCACCGGCAGCAGCGACAGAATCGCCGAACGTGTTGTTGGGACCAAAGGCGTCGCCGATGTCGATCAAGGCGTTATTGCCGGCGAAAGGCCGTTCAATTATGAAGGGCCCGATTCGGACCACTATGTTATGGAGATGGCCGATCTTATAAAGAGCATTCGAGACAGTTCGCCAATCAACGAGGGCAAGCAGGTTGCTGAGAGCACAATGAATGCCATCATGGGGCGGATGAGTGCATATACGGGGCGGGCGCTTAGCTGGGATTGGGCGATGAAAGCGTCGAAGCTTGACCTGAGTCCTGAGAAATATGAATTTGGTGATTTACCGGTTAGGCCTGTTGCTGTACCGGGCAAAACTATGCTTATTTAATAATTTAGCTGATAATGATTAGTTGAAAGGACAACTTATGAAAAACGAAGCAAAAAAGGATAACTCGGTGCTGTCGCGCAGAGATTTTATCAAGACCTCAGCGGCGTTTGGGGCGGCGAGTCTGGCTGTGGGGACAAACCGAATGTACGCAGCGGGTTCCGACACGATACGTATCGGCCTGGTAGGCTGCGGGGGCCGGGGTTCCGGTGCTGCCGCGCAAGCCCTGTCAGCCGGTGAAGACGTGGTCCTAATAGCCATGGGCGACGTCTTTGAGGATCGCCTGCAGCGCAGTCTTAGGAACCTCATGAACGAAAAGAAATTTGGGGCACGCGTGAAAGTAAGCAACAATTCGTGCTTCGTAGGCCTGGACGCTTACCAGCAAGTGATCGATAGCGGTGTGGATGTGGTTCTTTTGGCCACACCGCCTGGTTTTAGACCTCAGCATCTCCGAGCTGCAATCGAGGCCGGCAAACAGGTCTTCTGCGAGAAACCCATGGCCACCGACGCTCCAGGCGTTCGTTCGGTCCTCCAGTCCGCCGCCATGGCCAAGGAGAAGAATCTGGCCCTGGTGGCCGGCTTCTGTTGGCGGTATCACATGGCGCGTCGCGCTTTCTACCAACGTGTACACCAAGGCGCTATCGGCTCGGTTCGTGCCGTTTATGCCACCTATCTGACCGGCCCAGTGAAACCCATGCCCCCAGCCAGCAGGCGTCCCGCCGGCATGAGTGATGTTGAATGGCAGCTCCATAACTGGTATAACTTTGCCTGGTTGTCCGGGGATGGGCTGGTGGAACAAGCCTGCCACAGTGTTGACAAGATTGCCTGGGCGATGAACGGAGTCCTTCCTCTCAAAGCGGTGGCAACCGGCGGCCGCCAATTCCCAAACAACGAGGGCAATATTTTCGACCACATTGATGTTTTCTACGAATTCCCAGACGGAGTCCGTGCGTTCATGGCCCAACGTCAGATCATCAATTGCTACGGTGACAACTCGGACTACCTCATGGGCTCGGATGGTCTGGGCAACATCAAGGGCTGGAGTGATCCCACCATTACCGGCAAGGAGACTTGGCGCTATCGCGGTCCCAAATCCGACATGTACCAGGTCGAGCACGACGAGTTGTTCGCCTCTATCCGCGACGGCCGACCCATTAATGACGGCATCTGGATGGCTCACAGCTCGCTCATGGCTATCATGGGACGCATGGCCGCCTACACCGGAAAAGAGATCACCTGGACCGAAGCCCTGAGTTCCGAGGAAAAACTCGTCCCGGATAACTTAACCTGGAACATGGACTTGCCCATCAGGCCCATGGCCATGCCGGGAAAAACTCAGTTTAGTTAATATTAACTCGGCAGGTAACGATAGTTGAAAGGGTAATTTATGAAAAACGAATCAATAAAGGGTAACTCGGTGCTGTCGCGCAGAGACTTTATCAAGACCTCAGCGGCTTTGGGGGCGGCGAGTCTGGCTGTGGGGACAAACCGAATGTATGCAGCGGGTTCCGACAAAGTTAGGATAGGCTTGATTGGCTGCGGCGGGCGTGGAACGCATGATGCTACAAAGTGCCTGAGATCGTCGGAGAACGTTGAGCTTGTGGCGATGGGCGATCTATTTAAGGACCGTCTGGACAGATGTCGCAGAACTCTTAGAAGGGACCTTTCCGAAAAAGTGAAAGTAACCGAGGATAAATGCTTTGTGGGCTGGGATGCTCACAAGAAGGTTGTAGCTTGTGACGATGTGGACATGGTGATACTGACCGAGCCTCCGCACTTTCGTCCGAGTCATCTGAAGGCGGCGATAGAAGCGGGCAAGCACGTATTTATGGAAAAGCCGGCGGCGGTGGATCCGGTTGGTGTTCGTTCGGTTATTGCTTCGTCTGAGCTGGCTGACAGGAAGGGCCTGACTATCGTAGCCGGTACGCAGATGCGGCGGATATCACATTTGGTGGAAGGTATTAAGGCTATCCATGACGGCGCTATAGGTGAGCTTGTTGGCGGCCAGTGTGTACGACTTGGCGGTGGAATGTTGACCTGGGGGCAGAAGGAGCGGCAGCCGGAATGGTCGGATATGGAGTGGCATCTGCGGCGATGGCTGTTTTTGACGTGGCTTAGCGGCGACTTTATCGTTGAGATGCACGTGCATAACCTTGATGTAATGAACTGGGCTTTCGGCGGGCCTCCTGTGCAGTGCGTTGGTATGGGTGGTCGAGAAGTGAGAAAGGGGCCGGAGTACGGTAATGTTTTCGACCATTTCGCAGTAGAGTATGAGTATCCAAACGGCGTAAGAGTTGAGTATATGGGTTATCAGATTGATTGTCCCATTGACCGTAGTGACCAGCGATTTGTCGGAACTAAAGGCAAGGCGTATTCGGACTTCGGCAGGGTTGTTGTTGAAGGTCGGAACAAAACCGAATTTGCGTGGGACCAGAAGGATCCGTGCATAACACAGCATGCGGACCAGATTGCTGCGATTCGTCAGGGCAAGCGGTTGAACGAGGGCAGGCGTGTTGCTGAAAGTTCGCTGACTTCGATTATGGGCAGGATGAGCGCTTATACCGGCCGGGCACTGAAGTTCGACTGGGCGATGAATGCCTCAAAACTGGATTTGAGTCCACCGGCTTATGAATTCGGCGATTTGGAGATGAGGCCGGTCGCTGTTCCGGGCAAGACGAGGCTTATCTAAATGCTTTGTTATTGCAATCTCAGCCTTTTTGGTAAGATAGGTAATCTTTGATGATTAAGAACTTTGTTTTGTTCTTTATGATTTCTGCTCTGGCATTGGCTGCGGGAAATGCGGATGCTTTCGCTGATTCTGCAGCCCTGTCAGAGGCGGTTGAGTGGCTTGAGAATGAATCGCACCGTCTTATCCGCGCGAGCAGGCGGACTATGAAGGATGGAACTTCGGCATTTCCGCCGCAGGTGGGTATCGGTTATGAGGCTTTCTGGCTGAGGGATTATGTTTATACGCTGGAAGGGTCTATTGAATCTTATTCCGACAAGGAGCTTCTCGATGCCGGCAGGGTATTTATCAGCAGTATGAGGGCGGACGGAGCGGGGGTGGACTGTGTGAAATTCGATGGCCAGCCTATTTACAAGCCCGGCTTCGGGACGCTTGGGGCCAATCCGGTTGCCGACGGTTCTCAATTTACCGTTGCCGCTATCTGGCATACCTATAAGAAGGCCGGGGACTTAAAGTTTCTCAAAGAGAATATCGATGCGCTTATCAGGACAATGCGCAGCGTTCCGCGAAATCCCAAGACAAAGCTGGTGCATATTAAGGATGACGATTGGGACCGCTGCCCATATGGTTTTACGGACACGGTGCGTATGCAGGGGGATGTTCTGTTTTGCTCTCTTTTATATGTCGAGGCGGGGCGCAGACTTTCCGAATTGCTGGACGTGGTTGGCCGTAAAGAGGAAGCCGCCGGTTGGAAGTCTGAGGCAGAGGTGGTAGCCGGGAACATCCGAGAAGTTTTCTGGGATGAACAGGTCGGTCTTTTCAGGGCGGCCACTATCCGCTGTAAGGAGCATCATATCTGGGGCTCAGCCTTTGCGGTTTATCTTGGAGTTGCAGATAAGAGCCAGTCTATGGCTATCGCCCGGTACTTTAAGGACAATTATTCTAACATAGTGCAAAATGGTCAGATCCGGCATCTGCCGGGCGGGGTTTACTGGGAGTTGTGCGTTGCCCGGCGGGATACGTATCAAAACGGTGCTTACTGGGCCACACCGACAGGCTGGTTTGTTTATACGCTGGATTTAGTAGATCCCGGGCTTGCGGACAGGACCGTGATTGATATGGTGAGCGATTTCAAGAAGAACGACGCGTGCGAATGGATATTGGGAGAAAAACGCAGGCTTCCCAACTACCTCGCCAGCGCTTCACTGCCACAGGCGGGTATCCGTGCTATGATTGAACGGCGTGGGAACTGATACTTTCAGGGCAGCATGCCTGCCCCTATTGTTTTGGCACACAAGCCGGATCTTCTGGATTCAGGTCGCAATCGATTAGCCAGTGAGACGCCATAATTGTAAAATCAGTGAAATCTACCTTACAATCGTTATTCAGGTCACCTTTAAGTGCATATTGGCAATCCTTCTTGAGAGCCAGGCTATGAGTTAATCCGGCGGCTATCGCGATAAAGTCATTTCCAGTAGGAGGAGTGTACTTACTTTGAAATTTCATGCCCCATCTGACAATAGAGCCGTCGGACTTTAGAGCAAGACTGTGATATGATCCTGCGTCTATTGCTACAAAATCGTTACCGTCGGGTGGTGAAGCCTGACCACGATGATTCCAACCCCAGCCGACAATAGAGCCATCGGATTTCAGAGCGAGGCTGTGTCCTGCCCCTGCGGATATTGCCACGAAGTCGTTGCCATTAGGAGGAGTAACTTGACCATCTACGTTACTGCCCCAGCCGACGATAGAGCCGTCTGATTTTAACGCCAAAATGTGATCCCCGCCTGCGGTTATTGCCACAAAGTCATTGCCATCAGGAGATCCATATATTGGTGCGCCCCACTTGACTATAGAGCCATCTGACTTAAGAGCAAGACAATGACCCTCGAATCGTATCTTTGGAATCTGACGTCCGCTGGCAGCTATAGCTACAAAGTCGTTGCCATCAGGAGGCTTACTAGACAGGCTGCTGCCCCAGCCAACGATAGAACCGTCAGATTTCAGAGCCAGGCTGTGACCATCACCAGCAGCTATAGCCACAAAGTCATTGCCATCTGGAATTTTATCCAGACCATAAGAGTTATTGCCCCAGGCGACGATAGTGCCTGCGAAGGTTAATTCTGACATATAAAGATAGCAAATTACTACCAAAATTGCCATCGATATCACAGCTAAATGTGTATGTCTCATCTTACACTACCCATTCGGAGAAAATCGCAAATTACTATATTTGCCAACTTTGCTGATATCGCTCTTTCCACTACCTTACCAAATCTAAATAGCAATGTCAAACGATTTTACTGATGTCGATGAGGTGCATTTGGCGGCCTGTGCCCTGATGGGGTGAGTCTATGACGACGCTTCGGCCATCCGGGCTGAAGCGCGGGTGCGTATCGCAGCGCCATTCGCCAGTGTATTTTGGCGGGAGGTAGAAACTTCCGAGTGGGATTCTTTGGCCGGTTGCGACGTTGTAGAGATAGACGTTTTGCTTTCGCTGTTTGTCGGGGTAAGTGTCGTTTAGAATCCACTTGTTGCCGGGCAGGTATGTGCAATGGCCGTTTTGGGGCATAATGTCTTTGCCGATGACTTCTACCTTGTCCGTGCCGTCCTCGTAGAGATAAAAGGCGTTTTTGTGTGAGGGGTGCCATGCCCAGGCGAGGATATGACGCGGGTCGCGCCAGATAAAGTGTGAGGTTTGTCCGTAGGGATCCACGATGTGGATATCCGAGCCGTCGGATTTGACGGTTAGCATTCGCGTGCCGAAGCTGCGCAGACCCTTTGCCCGCCAGCGATGCAGAAAGATGAATCGAGAGCCGTCGGTATTGAACAATAGATGGTTGAAGTAGTGCTTGGGATCTTTTGGGTCGCCGGGGATTTGGCCGAACTTAGCGATATCCGCGAGGGAGATTATCAAATCCCGTCTGCCGGTTTCAAGGTCGGTGCGGAAAATGCCTGTATCTTTCGGTGCAAGCTCATCTTTATGTGGGTCCGGCAGGCCAGCGTAGCCGTAGCCGGGGCGCATATCCTGAACGCGGCGAAAGTCCGGAGCGACAGCCGTTTTGCCATCGGGGCTGATGGTGTAAATCGGATATGGCAGTGTTCGTTTTTCGCCGGTGAAGACGTTGAGTATATGACAGACAAACCGGTCGAGCTGCCGGTCGTTCCAGATGATTTTATTTTTCGAGCCGGGAAGCCACTGGAGCATACAACCCTGCTGCCAGCACCACGAACGGCTTTCGCCCAATTCTGTCCAGTGGTCGTTATCTTTCAAATCCACCATGCCGATTTTGATAGCGTCGTCGGGTTTTGGGCTGCGGTGCTCGAAGTCAATTTCCATCCCGAGCGCGTACCGGCCGGACGGGTCGAACTGTAGCTTATCGTAGTAGCTGAACCAGTGGAATTTAGGCCCGCGGGTGATAGCGCGGACCGGGGGTAATTTCGATTCTGAATCTCCGATGGCCAGGTGAGAGAATCCTGCCAGCGCCAAAGTGCCACCGGTGGCATATTGCAGAAATTCGCGACGAGTTAGTTTGGCCTTGTCCATATTGCTTCCTTAAACGTTTTGTTGCACGGATTAGTTCATAAGCGGTTGAAACCATTTTGGCCTTTCGGGTTTGTCGGGTGAGGCGAGCAGCTCTCGCCAGGCCTCATCGGTGAGCCGGTCGCTCATAGGGTGTTTGAACTCGTAGTAGCTGAGCACAGGGCCTGCGGCCAGGAAAATCGAGCCGTCTGGAGATGGGAAGGCTACGACAATCAGGTCAACTTTTCCTACGGCCTCCTCAACGACCAGGCCTTCGAAGGAATAAGTGTGGACATCGGCTATGAGAGTTGTCTTGAGGCCTGTTTCCTCGACTCCCATTACAGCGCCTTCAAGTGTTTTTGCAAAGTCTTTTATATATTTATAGTCGTCCTCAGAGAGAGGTTGGTTCGTCAGCTCTTTATTTGCGATTTCTATTAATCTGGTCAGTATGACTTCGAGAGTTGTCAGCCGTTCTATTGCCTGAGTTGAGAGTATATCGAGGTCGCTGAGGCCCAGCCTTGTCATCTCAGTAAGTGCCAGCAATCTGCCATAGAATTCCGGTACAGGCTCGACGTAGCCGGTTACTGTTGGCGGAAGGTTGGACCTTGGGGGTGTGTAGCTCTGCTTGGCATAGAGGATAGTGTCATGACGCAGCTCGGTCCACGAGGCAAGGGCCGCGTTAAGCTCTTTTTCCTGCCAGGCCTGAGTCCGCATGAAGTTCGGGTAACCTTCGCCGAAGCCCTCTATAAGTGCCCGAAGCGAATACAGCCAGCTCCAGTAAAGGTTGCGGTTCCAATCGGCCAGGTCGAAGGCATCAAATTCGGTCTTTAACTCATTGAAGCGCAGCTCGTAGTCAACGTAGTCAGTGTCACCTTCTTTGATGAGAATATCCTTTGCATGGTCTGAGCCTAAGATTGCCATAACATCGAGCCCGCGCGGATAACTTCGGTCGCCCAGAACTCCATATGTGAAGGGTTTAGGTTCGGCATTGCCGAAATAATTGAGCACAGAAGGAAAAACAAGGTGCTGGAACATATATGAATCCGGTATGAATCGCTGACCCATTAGGCGCATGCCTTTGGTCTTATCAAGTACCTCATTAAGCGCCTCGGGCGTAACGGGCGGAACTACCCATATATCGCCGGTGCCGCCGTATATTTGTGGCGAGCGCAGCAGAGACAGCTCAGTCTTCAGGTGAAAGAAAATGTCCTGGTTTTCCAGGATGGCGGGTTCGAAGTTACTTCCAAATATCTTATTCAACGTGTCGAGATACTCATAAGGTGTAAGGTCGTCCGCCAGACCAACGTAAAAGGCTGTTACTGTGTATAATCTTTCCCAAACATCGAGGCCGGTGCGCTGGCCAACATTGATATTCTCGATAGACTTTGCCAGAAGTACGGCCTGAAGAGTTTGAATTTTCGCATCTTCGATGCTGATAAGAGCATCACCCAACGGCCCCCAGTTTTCGGCGCCTTTTAAGAGGAACGCCATCCGGCCATACCACATTAACGTTCGGAAATATCGCTTAAGCTGCTCGCTTCGCGTGTAATGGCCTCTCGGTACGTACTGAGAATAGTCTTCCTTATATATGAAGATGTCGCTTTCGGTGAAACCTGCGTGGGCGTCGATTTTAGCTAATTCGCCTGCGACAAGACTGGCTACGAATTGTGGTACCTGGGCATTCGGGTCGATAAGTTTTTTTGCCACAGCGAGGTAGGCGACATTGCGTTTTGCCGCTTCTTTGAGGTTGTCGGTATATTGCTCATGCAGGCTCAGGGCATCATCCAGCAGGGCCGTTGTCAGGTCTCTTATATCTATAATAAACTCGCGCTCTTCTATTTCTTTTAATGTTTCATCGAACTGGATATGGTAAAGATGCAGCAGCGTATCGGCCGTAATAAACAAAGGTACGTCCCTGTCGCGCAGATACTCGTACGGTTTTACAATGTCATCGCGGTTTGGGTCGAACCATCCAAAGTCGTGTTCGATGACGGCGAAACCATTTTGTTCGAGCAGCGGGGCGGTGTTATTTAAGCCAAACTTGGAATCCATAGCGGCGTAGTTTACAATTGCTCCGAGGTCGAGCGGGAGGCTATAGCCTGGAGCGTTCGGCTCTATGGGATTATCGAATGGGACGTAGTATTTGTTTAATCCGGGTTTATTGGGCTCACCGTCGGCTGAATTGAGCCAACTTTCTGCGAACAGGCTAAAGTCGTTTGTGTCCACGATGCCGTCTCTGTTCAGGTCGGCACCATCGCAGAAATCCGGCTCAGCGCAGCCGGTTTCGAGCCAATGGGACAGTAATATGGCAAAATCATCAATATCAATATTGTTATCGCCATCAAGGTCACCACGTAGGCAGGTCGAGATGGTATTGTATTCAATACATCCATTGCCCTGCATGCAGATTGAAGCGCAGGAATCATTACGAATGCCGCGGACACGGACGTGGTCACCGACCTTAAACTTGTCGAGGTTGTTCAATAAATACAAACCACCTGTATCAGCTTGAAAAAGTACACATTCAACTGCCTGTACGAGCACGCCGCAGTCGTCGAAATAGGCGGAGGGTGCATCGACAAGCCCGTTACTCAAAGGCTGAATATCTTCGTGTATATCTTCCGGGGGCATTGCGGCCGATGTCAACCCCGGACTAATTGAGCTTAGTTTCAAGCCTGATTGGTTTGTGATTGTGGCATTTGAGGACGTCAGGCTAACTAATATAAATATAATGCATAAAATAGTAGCTGGCATTTTCATTTGAAAAGCCCTCCAGCAAAACCCTGATATATTTAAGATTTTACCAAAAAAACGGAACTAATTCAAGTCAAAGGTCATTTGATTTGTCATTTTTTAGATATGATAAAGCTTATTCGCTTTCGATAACTCTTTGCTTGTGGCTTTGTGTCTAAAGGTGGTCTTGTTTTAATGCCGATGATATTATGGCGGATGGTTCGTAATGCGTAAGGGCGGTTTGCTGACCATCCATATTTCGCAGAAAACGCGATTATCAAATAGTTAATCAAGGTTCAAGGCCTGTGCCTGGGTGTACGAGCATCGAGCAGAGAGATAGGCCCTTAAATGCAAAGACAATCTGTTAGGAAATTCAAGATTCGAGATTCGAAATTCGAGCCGGTAATATCGGCTTGCGAACAAGACCTGCCGCCGGCTGATATCAAAACCTTCCCTTTGCACCGGGATGTCAGAAGCTTTCTCAATTACCTGACTGTTGAAGCGGGTCTGTCCAACAATACTGTTTTAGGTTACGGTCGTGACCTGAAAAGCTTTCTTAAATACTGCAAATCCAATAATATCAGTGAGCTGCGGCGTATAGAGCCGGTCCTTATCCAAAATTACCTGCGAATACTCAGTAAGGAACAGAAGAGTGAAAGCTCTATTAAGCGTTCTCTGGTCGCTATAAGAATGTTACTGCGGTTCGGCAAGCTAACCGGTCTTCTCGAAGATGACTTGACTTCAATCCTTGAAAGTCCGAAGGTATGGCAGAAGCTGCCGAGTATTTGCAGCAAAGGGCAGATTATCGAACTTTTGAATACTCCAAGCCCGGATGAGCCTTTTTACTTTCGTGATAAGGCCATGCTTGAACTGCTCTATGCCACCGGCATACGTGCAAGCGAGATAGCGGGGCTTAAAATGTCAGACTTTAACTTTAATATAGGCTACCTTCGCTGTCTTGGCAAAGGCAATAGAGAACGTGTGGTTCCAATCGGTAAAGTAGCCATCGCTGCAACAAATGAATATCTGGCTAAACTTCGTCCGAGTCTGGTCAAGCCTTTCAGTGGTGATTTTCTGTTGTTGTCTCGAACAGGCAGGCCAATGAGTCGTATTGAGATTTGGAGGCTGGTTAAAAAATATGCAGTTCGTGCAGGTATGCCCGGAAATGTAACAGTACATACTTTAAGACATTGCTTCGCAACGCATATGCTGGCAGGTGGCGCCGATTTGCGAAGCATACAGGAGATGCTCGGACATGTTGATATAGCTACTACTCAGATTTATACACATGTTGACCATGAAAGATTAAGAAATATTCATAGGAAATTTCATCCGAGACCGTAATTTCAGATAGTTGATGATCTGCGTCTCTCGTCTCTGTTTTGTTCCGAGAACCATA
>JACKQG010003657.1_pt1 | contig 18616 bp, 11 predicted proteins | sample 8237621 | NCBI WGS metagenome assembly JACKQG01 (sample SAMN15677084, study PRJNA649215) | marine metagenome | biome: marine; feature: Black Sea; material: saline water; isolation source: suspended particulate matter (SPM) from the Black Sea western gyre | collected 2013-06-09/2013-06-10 | depth... | reverse complement strand
TGTTGGATTGACTTTGCGAAATGTCGAAACGGAAGAAGAGGAAGTACCTAGTTGAGACCTCGGCCGTGCCAGTTGCCCTCGGCCAGTCCACGCCCGCACACTGTGACCACTTCACGCAACAGACAGCGGACGGGATGCTATCCACATCGGTCTATATCCGCAAGGAATTCGTCCAGCGATGGATTCGCGACTACATCGGAATGGCCTTCACAGTTGATCATTTTTCAGATCTTTCCCAAGCACTGTTCCACTTGAACCAAGCTTTCAGTGTTCGGGCTGTGAAAACCGAAAACCATGCTATCGCTGTACTGTTACAGCAGAAAGGTGCAATCAGCAACTGTCGGAATATGGCAAAGGAGCTGGGGCGGTTGGCGGTTGGTGAACTAAAGAGATTCGATCGACTCTTTCGATCGCGTATCAGCAACTCGTGTGGGTGCAGGGTCGGCGGAAAGGAGATGAGAGTCGACTACAATCATTTCTTCGATGACTTGAGGCGGTTCGTGGGTTCGGTCGACGTGGTTAGCGACTGTCCGATAAACGAGTTTCTCGGATTCTCAAAGCACGGGAGAGCGCCGAGGCTGTTGGAGATCGAGCACATCCACAAGACCAAATCTGGAAAGCAATTAGCGAAGCTGTACGAAGCGACGAAGTGGATCACATGTACCGAGTGTGCGAGGATTGGAGACGCGGTGATCTCACTTGAACAGCCGAAGACGGTCTGTCTGGTGCACATTGACCATGATTTCAAAGTCCTTTGCGCTGCAACAGGGAGAGAAAACAAACCAATCCTCTCGGAACGCGCAGTCGAGAACTAGAAAACGATGTCCTTGTAGCAGGGAGGGTGAAAACCCCTGTAGGCTATCGCGCGTTGCGACCTATCGCACTCTGTCGTAGCCCGCGCACTACCTTCATGATGCTGGCCTTGACTGTCTCCGGTAGTGCCCGCCAAGCGTCGATAACGGCCTGCAGACCGTGGGCATTGTGCAGCGATTTCGGTTCAACTGCTGCGACGCTCGCTGCGACGGCCTGAGAATTCCTCATTTTTTTCTTGGTCTTCCCGGGACGGGCGACAGATAGGAAGTAACGTGTCCCATACCGCACGTAACCCGGATTCTCCGACGTTGGGCCAGCTTGCCACTGATCAATCCACAAGCTCTCGCTCGATGTCTTCCAGCGATTTCCCTTTGGTTTCGGGCAACTTGAAGTAGACGACGACGAAGCCGATTACGCAGATTGTCCCGTATAGCCAGAAGACGCCGTGGGCGCCCAGGCTGCTTTTGAGGTAGGGGAATGTCAGGGTCAGCGCTGTGCAGCCGACCCAGAGGGAGAAGACGGCGATCGACATGGCCGCTCCGCGGATTCGGTTGGGGAAAATCTCGGAGATGACCACCCACACGATCGGTGCCAGGGACATGCCGTAACAGCCGATGGCGGCGACCACCAGGATCAGCATGTGCGGGCCTTTGCTTTCGAAGAAGTAGCCGGTGCCTAGAATCGCGTAAATGGCGGCCAAACCCGCGGCGCCGATGAGCATCAGTGGCCTTCGGCCGATTCGATCCACGGTGTTAATCGCCACAAACGTGAACACCAGGTTGACGACGCCCGTGATGACGATGCTGAGCATGATGTCGCTCACGCCGTAGCCGGCGGCCTTGAACACTTCCTGAGCATAGTTGAAGATCACGTTGATTCCGCACCACTGCTGGAAGACGGCCAAGAACACGCCCAGCCCGACGATTTTCAACAGTCGTGGTTCGAGCAGATCCCGGAAGTGGACCTGAGCTATCTCCTCGCTGGCCAATGTTTCTTTGATGTCTTGGACCTCGGATTTCGCGTAGTCATCACCCCCGACGCGCTTCAGGATGCCTTCGGCTTGCTCTTCCTTTCCATATTTGACCAGCCAACGTGGGCTTTCCGGGACGAAAAACATCAGCAGGAAGAATAGTGATGCGGGGATGGTCTCGGCGGCGAACATCCAACGCCAGCCATTTTGGCCATTCCACGATTCGCGGATGAACGCCAAAGTAGCATCCTCCGGCACCGGCCGCGCAATCAGCCAGTTGACAATCTGCGCCGCGAGAATGCCGATCACGATCGTCAACTGATTGATCGACACGAAGCGGCCGCGCATTGCGGCAGGCGAAATCTCGGCGATGTACATGGGCGACAGGTTGGACGCCAGGCCGATCCCGAGCCCGCCAATGATACGGAAGACATTGAACGAAACGAAGTCCCAGGCCAGCCCGGTGCCGACCGCTGACACGGTGAACAGCGCGCCGGCCAGGATCAACAGCCGCCTGCGGCCGTGCCGATCGGTTAGCATGCCCGAGATCAACGAGCCGATCAGACAGCCGACGAGGGCGCTGCTCTGTGCCCAGCCGCGCCATAGCGGCGTATCGTCGGTGATGCCGAAAAACGGCTCGTAGAACGGCTTGGCCCCCCCGACCACCACCCAGTCGTAGCCGAACAGCAAACCTCCCATCGCGACGACGATACAGATGAGCCAGAGGAACGCCATATGATAGTTCCGTGATTCTGGCTGAGCCGTTGTCATATTTGGATGTCCCTCACTAGTCCTGAGAACGAAGCCTTCTTGTCGGTCGCGACTGAATCGTCTGAGCTGTCAGCTATCAGCTATCAGCTATCAGCGGTCAGCCACCCGAGACGGGATCCAATTTGAAGGTCTTCAGTTCACCCACACGGGACTTGATATTGCTTCTTCGTTGTCGTCTTGGAGAATCCGTACATAGTAGTAGCACGAATCGTCGGCTTTGAATTCGGCGTCGCGCCAGTGGAGTTTGATGGACGTTTGCTTGGGGGTGAACGTGGCCACCACCTTGCTATCCTTCTTTAACTCGACCAGCGCGACCGGGGAAGTGCCAACTGCCTCAACCACAAGTTCCGGCGGCGATGCGGTGCGGTATTCCGTGCCCATGGGATGGCCGTCGACGCAGAAGTTTAAGATGATCCTGTCGCCGCTGGTAGCGTACACCTGGCGATTGTACAGTGCGCGGAAGATCGATTCACGAGTCCGTTCCGGAGCGTAGACTGCAACGGCCGCCATGCCGATCTCCTGGTGGTCCCAATCGTTCTTTGGCCGCAGGTACCCGTAGCCCGGGTTTCCGTAGTGGTTGTCGGTGCTGGCGATGATACCCAGCCGGTGGCCTTTGGTCAGGAACGTGGTTGCCCAGTCTTCGCTGCGGCGATGCTCGCTGAAGATCTCGATCATCCGCTGCACTTCCATGTCGTGCCATTGGGGGTTGCCGCGACGGCCTCCGAAATGCGGAATGCAGAGAACGTTTCTGTCCTGCAAGTGCTTCTTCAATTCGGCGAAGACGTCCGTCACGTGCTCCTGTTTCGGCGTCGGCCCGTGGTACATCTGCAGGTTTTCGGGCGTGTAGTAGGACGTGGACCGGTAAATCGGTGGATCGTCGTCCAGGAAGAAGCAGTTATGATCGCCGCCCAGCGGCGTGATGCCGCTCCATTCGTAGGCTTGGAACGTCACGAATCGTCCAGGCCGGTACGCGCGATTGGTCACCTTCTTGGAATGCTCCCACATCTCGTCCGGTATCTCGAAGGCATGGTCGGTGACCGCACAGAAATCCAAACCGACCACGTTTTCGGCAAAGTCGTAGAACTCCTCGACGGTGCCGCGGCCATCGGAGAACAACGTATGACCGTGCAAGTCGCCCCACAGAAGGAGTTGCTTCGGACGCTTGTTGTCAACGCGCACCGGGTTCCCAGTAGCCTGGAACTCGCCGTCGGTCGCCGTGATGGAGTGGTCACCCAATGCGCCGAACACGGCGTTTTCGAAGCGATGCACGCCGCGATCCGATTCCGTGAAGGTGTAGGCCGCCGGCAATTTCGCCGACGTGTCGGTCGACGTGAAACGGACCGTGCCGCGATAGCGCGCGGCCGGGTTGCCGTACCGATCTTCTGCACGAACAAGGCACCAAGTGGGTTCGCCCGCGACCGCATTGCTGGGCATGACCACGATTACACGGTATGGTTCGGCCGCGACGACTTCGATGGACGGACTCTTTCGAAGCAGCAGGAAATCGCCGTCGCCCAGAGAATCGACGTATGTCTTGAAGATAAAGCACGTTTCGTCGACCGGCTGTACCCGCATTCCCGGCGAACCGCCGCTAGTGTCGCCGTAGACCAATTCCAGTTTTTCACCGGGCCGAAGCCCCCGTTCGGGCAACAATACCTCGACCATGTGTTGCCAGGCGAAATACTGACCGAAAAATCGGCTGCGAAAGTCGACGGCGATTTTCGCCGGCTGATGGCCGGCGGCTCTGGCCGTGAAATACCCGATGGCTTTCGGGTCCTTCGTTTGCGGAACAGACCATTGCGAAAGATGCCGCAAACCGACGCGGATGCCGCCACCCGGCTTCATGCCCGCCTTGCCGGCCGTGTAAACGAGCTTCCATGTCTGATGCGACAGCACCTCGACCGCCTCCGGCCCGTCCAGCGTGGCCGTGCCAATGCCCAGTTCCTCCCCTCTCGCCACGGCTGCATCTTCGTAGTAGTTGGGTACCAAGCCGCGAAGTTCCGCGGACTGTGCGATTGGGACGACAAAAACCACGAGGCAAGACACAAGAACGCGTACACACGCCTTGCGCCATGTTGAACTGTGATCATGCATAGTTAATGGCTCTCCAGAAATGCACAATGCCGATTGATGTACGGAGTTTCGTGAAGGTCGTTTTGCGAAGGTCTTCATATTCCTGCACAGAAATATTCCTGCCTTCTCCCTCTCTCCAAAGAACCAGGCAGGAATATTCTAGGGCAGGAAAATTCGTCAAAGGGATTTCGCGGTGAAATGTCAGCAACGAAACAGCGACCGCCGAGCTGATTGCACAGGTCCATAAGACTGTACGGGCAATTGACCAAACCCCACGCCATGGCGCATCATCTGACGGTGTGGCTGATTCGCAGTTCGTCATTGCTGAATGCCCAGGGTCCTGAGATGTACCGGAGACTACTCGACTCTATCGTAACCCCGCTGCGCGACGCGGAAAACCAGCAGCGTGCGTTCTTATTGTCCGAAGATGCACGCCGCGTGGATTGGGAAGTGATCGCCGTGCTGTTGACCGCAGCGGTGACGTTGACAACGGGGCATTATGCGATCGCTGGCGGGAGCAGCATCGAGTGGCTGTTGGATCCGGCACGTGTCGGCGCCGAATTCGCGCGACGGGCCCATTGGGCAATCCTGCACATCGTCGCCTACGCGGTGATTCCTTTTCTGGTAATCCGATTGCTCCGGGGACGCAGCCTTCGCGACTACGGGATCGGATTTCGCCGTGCCTTGCCGCTGTGGTGGGTCTATGTGTTGATGTACCTGGTCATGTTGCCATGCGTACTGTACTTGTCGGCCGATGCCAGCTTCCAGCGGACGTACCCGTTCTATCGGCTCGAGGAGGGTGAACCGTTTTGGCCGAGACTGATTGTCTGGGAGATGCTGTACGGCGTTCAGTTCTTGGCTTTGGAGTTCTTCTACCGCGGGTTTCTACTGCACGGGACAAAGCGGCGTTTCGGGGCGTACGCGATTCTCGTGATGACCGTGCCCTACTGCCTGATCCACTTCGGCAAGCCGCTGCCGGAGACGCTGGGATCAATCGTGGCGGGACTGGCACTGGGCTTCATGAGCTTGAAAACGGGGTCGATTTGGCCCGGCGCCATCTTGCACGCCGCCGTGGCCTGGACGATGGACGCGGCGGCGTTATATCAGCGGATGCATTAGCCGTTCTCTCAGAACCGTGGCCCCGTCCGCACGGCTAGCTCAGTACTTCAGCTTCATCTTGGAGATTTCCTCCTTGGTCGCGCCAGGGACATCGCCTCGCGCCTTCCACCGTTTGAGCTTCCAGGCGTCCTCGCCCACCCAAGCCTTGAAGACGTTCAAGTTCTTCTGCCGTTCCTGATCGTCGTCTCCGAGGTACTCGTTCATATTCCCCGGCTTGCCGTCCTTGGTGGACTTTCCATCATCCAGGCGGCGCATGATGGCGCCCGTATCCGGCCAGCCGATGAAGAAGATCAAGTCCGCGTAGGTGTCCATGCGTGGCCCGATGTCATTCTCGACGTACTCCTCCTTTTTCTCCTTGAAATCCCCGAGGTAAGGTGCGTCAGCACCGTGGCAGGAGGCACACCGCTCTTCGAACAGGGGGCGGATCTGCTTGCGGTAGGTCACCTCATCGGCTGCCGCCGACAAGGTGGGCGCAGCCAAAAGGAACGCGGCAAAAGTCATGGAAACTCGCTTCATGGTGTTCTCCTTCTCTCCTGTCAACATTTCAAACACTAACTCGGTCTCGGATACACTCGAGGTCACCGGGCCAACCAGTCACCTCGGCCAACCAATGCCACACTATTATGCCGTTGACCGGCAAGACCGGCAACAGACTGTCGATCTTGACACGTTGATGACGACGGTAACCGTAGCACAAGTGCGTCTGCGCAAACTTGCACAGGAGAAAACAGAGGAAACAGAGAGAATCTGGGCATTGGCTCCGTTACCTTTGTTACCTCCTGTTCAAAACCGATAGCGGTCAGTTGTTTCCTGACTGCAATTGACGAACGGCTCCGCCCATCGCTCCGGCTGCGCCGCCGGCGATGGTGCCCACAGTGAAAGCCCAGCAAGTGACAGCGAAGGGATTGCTCGGATTCGACAGGAGGAGAAAGCCGAAGCCCATTCCGTGGATCAATAGGCCGATCGCCAGGCCGCTCCACCACCTGCCGGTTAGCGCACCGATCACGGCAACCAGCACTCCTCCGGGCGTGGCGAAGAACCATACGACAAACGGCGCCATCTCCCAACTGACAACGGGAGATCCAATCGACGCCTCGACAATGCCGCCAATGAGGCTCCCAATTACCACGACTAAGAAGACCGCCGCGCCGCCGGCTACGGCGGCTGCAAGTCCAATCACGGCGGCACGAGTTGTCTTCACTTCAATTGCTCCACTAATTCACTGTAGGCTAACGGTAACCGTTTCCTCAGCCCGTGCCCTCGGATCTTGACAACGGTCTTATATCGTTCACCATTTTGGATGACTCGAACGGACAATGCCACCTCCGACCCGTGCGAGACTGGCAGGAAACTCAGAATTGAAAGGACTTGAAGACATGCTCCGGGCACTTGCGGCCGCGGCGATCTGTGTTGCGACTTCGATTGGCGGTTCCCTCATGGCCGCTGAACGCGTACCGCCCAACTTTATCATCATTTTCGCCGACGATCTGGGGTACGGCGATCTGGGCTGCTTTGGCTCGAAGGCGATCCGAACGCCGAACTTGGATCGTATGGCCGCCGAGGGCATGAAGTTCACCAGCTTCTATGCCCAACCGGTCTGCGGCCCCAGCCGAGCGGCGATCATGACCGGCTGCCAACCCATGCGAGTTGCCGAACGCGGGAATGTGAAGAACACCCACCCGATCCTGCACGAGCGTGAAATCACAATCGCCGAATTGCTGCGGCCGTTGGACTACGCCACGGCCATGATCGGCAAGTGGGATCTGGCCAAGCACACCAACCGAGGCTTCCACGTCGATCTGCTGCCTCAGGGCCAGGGATTCGACATGCATTTTGGGAGTCCGTCCAGCAATGATAATTGGGCCCGTACCGTTTTGCTGCGCGACGGCAAGGTCATCGAGGATCCCATCCGCCAAGACGTGACCACCACCGAACGCTACACGGACGAGACGATCGAATTCATCAGGCGGAGCAAGGACCATCCGTTCTTCGTGTATCTCTGCCCGAATATGCCGCACACGGCACTGCATGTATCGGATCGCTTTCGCGGTAAGTCCAAACGGGGACTCTACGGCGACGTGGTCGAGGAAATGGACTTTCACGTCGGCCGCATTCTGGAAACGTTGCGAAATGAAGATTTGGCGGAGCGCACCTACGTGCTGTTTACTTCCGACAACGGTCCGTGGTTGATCAAGAATCAGAACCTCCGTCAGGGCGCCGGCCCGGAAGACCAGGGCGGATCGGCAGTGCCGCTTCGCAGCGGCAAGGTCTCGACATGGGAAGGTGGCGTTCGCGTGCCGTGCGTCTTCTGGGCACCGGGCCGCATCTCGGCGGGCACCGTTTGCGACAAACTCGCCTCGACGCTGGACGTCCTGCCCACGTTCGGCGTGCTGGCCGGCGCGAAGTTGCCCGACGATCGGATCATCGACGGCGAGGACATTCGACATTTGCTTGACGAGCAATTCGACGAGGCGAACGAAGACAAGGTATTCTGCTACTATTTCCTGACACATCTGCAGGCCGTTCGTCAGGGCAAATGGAAGTTGCACCTGCCTCGGCCCGAACGTCCGCCGTGGCTGCGGCCATTCGCGCCAAACCGTCACATCCATCCCAGTGACGATATCGGCATGGCTGACCCGATGTTGTTTGACCTCGAAGCAGACATCGGCGAGACCGCGGATGTAGCCAACCAACATCCGCAGATCGTCGAGCGGCTTCTGAGAATTGCCGAAGCCACACGCGCCGACATTGGTGACTATAATCGCGTTGGCAATGGCGCCAGGTTCTTCGACGATGGCCCGCGTCGCCCATGACGGCAGGGGAATGGGGGCAGGGGAATGTGAGTTCTATTACCTTATTCCCCTGCCCCCATTCCCCTGCCATTCCGTCTGGAAAGCGTCTAAGAGATGGCTGAACCAAAGGAGGTCTTTCGTGTCATTTTCCTCACTAACTCGTCGATTTCTATGCGGTGCAGTTGCCGCCCTGGTTGTGGCAGATTCGGCGACAAGCGAAACCACGTCGGCGCCGAATGATCGAGCAAACGTGGTTGCGAACGGCGATTTCCAGAAGGGCGAGATCGGCGGACTGCCCGAACAGTGGCAAAATGCGGCCGCTCGCCCTGCGCTGATGCCCGTGTTTCGGCTCGAAGAGAATGATGGCCGGAAGCTGCTGATGGCTACGGGTGGCGGCAACGGCGAGTGTACCGGGTATCTGTCTCAGGCGGTCCCAGTGAAACTTGGCGGAACGTATCTCTACCGCGTTGTGTTTCGGATGTCAGAGGATCTGGACCCGAACCGGAATCTGCTCTTTCGGTGCGTTCGTCCAGGAGTGAAGAACGGGGTCTTCCATTTCCGCAAGCTGGACGCCGGTTGGGTTGAAGGTACGGAGAAAATCCACTTTCCGGGCGAAGGCCAAACGAAGGCCGAGATCCAAGTGTTCTTTCGCTTTAGCGCCAATGGGAAGGCTTGGATCCGGGAAGTCTCCCTGTCCCAGACATCGCCCGTCGAGCCACGGTGGGTCAAGGTGGCCTGCACACAGGGGAAGACCGACCTCGATAGTTGTGCGAAGGTGCTGGATATCGTCGGCAAGGCGGGTGCCGACATCGTCTTGCTGACCGAGTACATGCGAGGCGGCTTCTTGCCGGAGCCTGTCCCCGGTCCATCGTCCAAGTTGATGAGCGCCATGGCGCGCAAGCACGGCATGTATGTGGCCGGCGGGATCGTGCGCAAAGTGGACGAGCCTGATCGAGTCTTCAATACGGCGCTACTTTACGACCGCCAAGGCAAACTGGTCGGCATGTACGACAAAATTCACCCCTACAGTCCGGAGAACAACGAGCAAGGCGTGACGCCCGGCACGAAAGTGCCGGTCTTCGAGACGGACTTCGGCAAGGTGGGCATCGTGATTTGCTACGACAGTTGGTTTCCGGATGTCTGCCAGTTGTTGGCGTTGAAAGGCGCGGAGATCGTCCTCTTTCCAAATGCCGGGCATCAGCCCGAGGTGTTGTATGCCCGGTCGATGGACAACTGCGTGCGGATCGTCAGCAGCGCGTGGAACCTACCGTATTCGATCCACGACACGCTGGGCCGAAACATCCTGAAGCCCGATGCTTACCGAACGGCGGCTTCGCCCAACATGAACACCTTCAAGGACATCGTCCACGCCGAGGTGCCCGATAGCCATGTCAAGATCCTGATGGCTTCGTTAGATCTCAACTGTTCGCCTTCGCCCGCGTACAACGGAGGAACGATGATGTCCGCTCCCGGCGGCAAACGCAACCGGCGCGAGCAGTTGTACTATTTGCAGGACGAGATCAAGCAGGAAATCAACCGCTGGTGGGACCCATGAACTGCCACGTGCCTAATCCGTGGACGGCCGAGATGTTCTTGGTGAGCGTCGGTCAATCTAGCTAAAGCGGCTTGATGCGGATGTTCCTGTATGCGACCGGTCCGTGATCGCCTTGGAGCATCAGCGGGCCGGTGGGCTTTTCGTCACCAAAAGTGGCCGCGCGTGTTGGTCCCGTGAGTTCGACGTTCTCGTGGACGACAACGCCGTTGTGCACAACTTTGACGAAGCGAGCGTTCTCGGTCTTGTTGCCGGATTGGTCGAATCGCGCTGCGCGGAAGATCACGTCGAACGTTTGCCAGTGGCCTGGTGGCCGGCTGGCATTGACGCGGGGTGGATGTCCGTCGAAGCCTTTGCCGTCTTTCCATCGCTGGTAGATGCCGCCGCAATCGCCGTATTTGGGCTTGTCGATCCCCCAACTATCGAGAATTTGCACTTCGTAGCGCGACTGGAAATAGACTCCCGAGTTTGATCCCTTGGGTACCATGAACTCGATGTGGGCTTCCACGTCTGCGTGTTCGACCTTCGAAAGAATGTTGCTCGTCCGCCCCTTTGTACCGTTGACCAAGACGCCCTCGCCGGGTGAGGCGACCAAAAGCTGGCCTCCGTCGCCGCCGCCGGAATTGACGTTGCCGACCACCTGCCAATTGCCGTGAGGCTCGCGCCAGGTACTAAGGTCTTTGCCGATCAGGGTTTCCGTTGTTGGGTCCGCGGCAATCGCCGCCCCAATCACAGTCAAACCCAGCAAGATTGCGGTCAAGTATTTCCCAAATAGATGGAACATTGCGTTTCTCCTTCCGTCGCGGTGTAAGTCGAGGTCACAAAACCGCTTGTGGCATCCAAGATATCCACAAGCTGCGACCGGTGCAAACGATTTCTCTTGCCCAAACCTGCAACGATCGCAGTCAATACAACTTGGGCGATCCCACCGCATGAGTGGCTTGCGAAAGGACTAGCCCCGAAACCCACGCTTCAGGGCGGCGGGTTGCGTTTCGTCTAGGTTGGAATCTTGCGAACCGCGACGATTCCGGATAAACTGGAAGCCTTCGTCGTCTTTACTGATCTGTGTTTCCTCTAGCAACCCGCCAGTCGCAGATTGGGAACCCCGTTGGCCAATCTGCCGTACCATGCCACGAAGCGATACCGGACGAGCTTTACGTTAACTCCGATCCGGACCCACCTGACAAAATCTCCCGTGACGCCTGGCCGGATGTCGAAGCGACGACGGCCGGTTCGCGGAAGGAACTGAAGATCCAAAGGAGCATACTGAATGACCCAGGCAACGACCGAAATCGAACGCACGCCGCTACGGATTCACTGCCCCTGCGAAAAGGACACGTGCAGCGGCGAAGTCGTGTCGCTCGACAGCGAGTTTACGAGAGAGGTATATGTTCGATGTGCACCGGTCTTGGGACCGACACCCGAGTTGGACTTCGAGGGCCAAGCCCGCCGGTTCTACGGCTGTCTTCCAGGGCTCTTGGAGCAAGGCGGTGCGGACATGTCGCACGTGGTTTGGGAACGAGCGTTCTTCGAAAACTTCGCGGAGGACATGGACTCGTTTCGGCGAGTCCAGAAAGAGGTTTACGGAGCTGCTGGTGTGGCTGCTGAGCAACTCCCGGCAACCACCTACCTCCAGCAACCGCCAGCTCGTGCGGCCCAAAAGATCGAGCACCAGATTCATGCGATCGTGCCAAAGGACCCCGAATCCTACTCCGTCGAGACGTCTTACGACGAAGCGACCGATACAACTGCCAAACTGGTGACGATCGACGGGCGTCGCCATCTGTACATCACGGACATCAACGGGATATCAGACGATCCTGACAACCCAGGGACGTTTCGCGAGCAGAGCGATCGCATGTTCGTTAATTGCGAGAGGTTGCTGGCCAAGTTCGGTGCGAAATTCACGGACGTCTATCGCACTTGGTGTTACTTGGTCGACATCGACCGCGACTATGCGGAATTCAATCTTTCGCGAAATGTTTTCTTTGCCAAGGAGGGTGTCACGCTTCTGCCGGCCAGCACGGGTATCCAGTCCATACTGTGGCCACTCAGGGCGCTGGTTGGATTGGACCTGTACGCACTGTTGGATACCGATGGCGTGAACATCGAACGCATGTATACGCCAACGCTGAACGAGGCGGACGAGTACGGCTCGGCATTCTCGCGCGGCATGAAGCTGGATTTCCCTGAAAAAGTGGTGCTGCATATCTCGGGTACGGCAAGCGTGGACGAAAAAGGCGCCACGGTTCATTTGGACGATCCGTACAAACAGATCGAACGAATGTTGCTGAACGTCAAAGAATTGCTCGCCGCTCAAGGATCGAGTTTCGAGGACGTGACCCAGATCGCAACATTCTTGAAAGACGCCGAGTACCTGGAAATGTACGAGCAGATCCTGAAGGATTGGGGCATTCGCCACGTGCCCAATACGCTTGTCGAAACGGGTGTCTGCCGTCCGGAGTTGCTCTGTGAATTGGAAGCGATCGCCATTCTTCCCAAAGAGTCTTCCAACGGCAAACCGGTGGCGGCCGAACCGCCCAAGTAGATCCGTTATCGGTGGATTCGGTGCTTTCTGATGCGATTCATAGTAACCCGAAGCATCAGCGAGGGCTCTTTCGATTCCCTCGCTGACGCTTCGGGTTACTTTTATTGAAGCCCAGGATCGTGCTATGCGAAAATCGGTCGGAATCCAAGCTCGCTGAATCGTCCGAGTAAGCCCCTAGCCTACCGGCTGACAGGAGGAATCGATGCTTGTTCAAGCCAGATTCAACGTTCGTCGTCCTGTTTTCCTTTTCCTCATGCTTCTGATCGCCGTTCTGTTGTCGGCAACACGGACGCTCGGCGGCGAGCCCCCCCAAGCCACAACTCCTGCGACCGGTGAGACCGGCAAACCGGATAGCCTGAAATCGCTCCTGAATGCCCCAATGCTGTTTGTCAAACGGCATGCGTATTTTGCCGGACATATTTACGACGACTACATCACTTGGCATCCCGGGGGTGGTATCTACATTCTGGAGAATCCCTGGGAGTCGCCGGAGAAACACCGGATTCGCACCGTTATCGATCCGACGACCAACGAGACGCTTGGCGAAGGTGTGTATCGTGATGCCGAGCTGTCGTGGGGCGCAAAGAGGGTCTTGTTCGCGTTCAAGGGCACTCAGGACGGACACACCTGTATCTATGAAATCGGGATCGACGGACAAGGACTGCGCCGACTGACAAACCCCGACGAGGACTGTGCCTGCCCGCCTCAGGAAGACCGCACCGGCAGAGGGCATCACGACATCACGCCGGCCTACTTGCCGGACGGACGGATCGTCTTCACTTCGACGCGACCTCGAGCACTGGTACCTTGTTTCAACTCGGGCGTCGACACGCTGCACGTGATGGACGGGGACGGCGGAAACATCCACAGCATCTCGGTGAACAACGTCAACGAATTTGACCCGGCTGTGCTGCACGACGGCCGGATCTTGTTTGGCCGCTGGGAGTATGTCGACAAGACGGCCCTGTACATGCAGAGTCTTTGGACCATCGCGCCCGATGGGCGTATGGAAGAAGCTCTGTTCGCCAACAATCTGGCCAAGCCGACGGCGATCCTGGACGCGCGCTCCGTGCCCGGATCGCATCTGATCGCCGCCTGCCTGACGCCGCACAACGGCCAAGCTGTGGGAGCGATCGTGACGATCGATCCCCACAAGGGCAAGAACGACCTGGACGCCATCACCAATTTCACGCCGGAGTATCCGACCGAAATGGATCAGGGGCTGAAACGCGGCCCATGCGATCCGTGGCCTCTGTCCGAAGACGTGATGCTGATCAGCAACAACGCCGAGGATCACGCCAAGATTCAAGTCATTCACCGCGACGGGCGCCGCGACCTGGTCTATGCGGATCCCGAGATCTCGTGCTACTCGCCCACACTGATCAAGCCGCGGCCAAATCCGCCCGTCGTACCGCCATCGTGCGATCCGGAGCAGACCGGTCGGTTTCTAGTGACGGACATTTACCGGGGAATGCCAGGCATCGAGCGCGGCACGGTCAAACGCCTGCGCATCGTCGAAGAGACCGCTCGAACCAGCGGCCTGCCGCCTGGCGGCCGATGGTGGAACCAGGCATTTCTCGTCTCGTGGCAAGGCGCGTACGTGGTCAAGAACATTCTCGGCACCGTGCCGGTCCACGACGATGGTTCCGCCTACTTCGAAGCACCGGCAGGCCGGGCGTTGTACTTCGAAGCGTTGGACGAACAAAACCGCGAAATCCAGCGCATGCGTTCCTTCGTGAAAGCCACTCCGGGCGTAACGCGTTCGTGCATCGGCTGTCACGAACACAAATACTCGGCGCCGATTCGCCCCGACGACCTGCCGCTGGCGATGACGTCCGAGCCGGCGGTGCCAGAAGCGGAATCGTGGGGAAGCGGATTTGTCGACTACGCAACCATGGTTCAGCCAATCTTTGATCGTCACTGTGTCGGCTGTCATGGGGGCGAGCAGGATATCGCCAAGGGGATCGATCTATCGGGCGGCTGGACGTGGGCCTTCAATATCAGCTACGAAACGTTGCTCAAGAATTGCCTGAGTGGCTTTCTGAATTGCCACAACTCCAGCGTGCATACGTCCGAGTTGCTGCCGCCGCGGTCGATCGGCTCGGGCGGCGCGCCGTTGGCCGACCTGCTGCTCGCGGGACATGAGGGCCGGATCAAGGAAATGAGCCGCGCGGAGATCGATTTGGTACTCGCTTGGATGGATACCAACAGCAACTACTACGGGAGTTGGGACTACACGCCCCACGCGACTGCCAATGCACTGCTGAGTGTTGCGGGACCACTTACGGCAGTCATGCAACAAGCCGGCTGCACACGGTGTCACGCGTCTGGGCACATCGGCAACGACTGGGTGAATCTCGAACGGCCCGAGTGGAGCCGCATTCTCCGGGCTCCGATGGCCAAGTCGGATGGCGGCTTGGGGTTGGCCATGTGTCGCAACCGACAGGCGCGCGCCGGGTATCCGTTGGTGACCCAGCGTGTCCAACCGCCGGACATGGTCGTTCCAAGCCGGCAACCGGAATGGGACGACAGCGGTGAAGTAAACGTGTCCTTGCTTCCGAACGGTGATCCGCACTACCGCGAGATGCTTGAGATCATTCGTCGGATACGGGCCGAGGTCTTGGCTCAACCTCGTGTGGACATGCCCGGAGCGGAAATCGTTGGCGGCGAGTGCCGGATGCAGATTCTGCCACCCCTGCCGCTCGTCTCTCCGCAGCCCTCGGCCGCAGCGGCGGCGGATGGGACCGTCCAGTTGTCGTGGCCACGGACAACCGAGACTATCGGTTTTCAGTACGAGTTGCACCGCGGCGATTCTCCTCAGTTCGCGCCTGACGGGTCCACGTATCTAGGCCTGACAACGGCCGGACGATATGTTGACACAGCGGCATCGCCAGGCAAGCAAGTCTACGCGGTGGTCATCACCAAGGACACGCAAAAAGGCGTGCCCTCCTACGTCGCGGTCGATGTGCCACAGCCGCAGCCTCCCGAAACGCCTGTCGGTCTTGCTGCCAAACCGGCGCCGGGTGAAGTCGCATTGACGTGGAGTGCCGCGCTCTATCCGAACGTACGATATCACGTATTTCGCAGACAGGCAGGCGATCAAGGCATCCAGCAACTGACTGAAGCACCCATTGCCAGCGCGACTTTCTTCGATCTGTCGGTTGAATCAGGCAAGGAATATGCGTACACGGTTCGCTCGGTAGACCGACGCGGACAGGTCAGTGATGCATCGCCAGCCGCGACCGCCGTGCCGCTGCCGCTTGTTCGCGATCCGGTGTTCACTGCGTCAATGACCAAAGACGCCGCCGGCCAATTGCTCGACGGTCGGAAAGTGAGAGGGCAACTCCGGGGCAAAGCGCGAGTGGCCGAGGGAGTGTTGACGCTTGGCGAAGGCGGCTACGTCACGTTCGGCCATCAACCAGAATTCGACATCCGCCACGCATTGACCATCGAGTGCTGGGTCCGCATCGACGAACCCGCGAAGATGCCTGTGGTGATGGCTTGCGGCGAATTCAATCGAACCGGCTGGTTCCTGCAGAATTACGGAGGACGTTGGCGGTGGCACATCGGAGGCGTGAGCTGTGACGGCGGCAAATCGGTCGTGGGTGACTGGATGCATCTCGTGGGCACCTTCGATGGCCGCCGCGCTCGGCTGTATCAGAGCGGCCGACTCGTGGCCGATGTCCCGTGTGTACCCAATCGTGGGCCATGGACCGGCCCGTTATGTGTTGGCCAGTACTCGCGCGCTGCCCAAGATTACCAGGTAAAGGGCCTCGTGTCGGGTGTGAAGATCTACCAGAGGGCCCTGTCTGCGGCAGAGGTCGCTTCGAGTTCGAAAGACCCGCCGCGTATGATTGGGGGCACGTAGAATCCCAGTTTGTGCAATGCGAGGGCCTTGATCGTAGCGTCGGCAATGTGGGGCACGTTTCCAACGTGCCAATGTCTGTAAGTCTTTGAGCTACGGCACGTTAGAAACGTGCCCCACGTCCTAGCATTGCCAGCATTTGCCGGAGTTATGATCAAGCCCCAATGCGAGCATCGTCGTAGGGCCAAGTCTTCGCGGGCCCACCGTCTTCTGAGTACTGAGTACCGAGTACCGAGCGGTGGGCCCGCGAAGACTTGGCCCACCCTACTTGGCTAGTTGCTTGTGGCCGAGCCTGCCTCTGAAATGAAACGTCTGTCAGTCGAATCCTTCGATAAGGTTTTGCCAGTCGCGCAATCTTCTGTGAAACGCATCTTTTACTACAATGGTTGCAGGCGCGGCGGTCTTTGAGCGATCTTCATAGACAGGGACATCCTTCCCGCTTGGGTACAACTGCGCTTCGTAATGGAGAGGCACAAAGTGACGGTTCTTGCGCAATTACCGGCAGTACTTGGGATACCGGCGGAGTTCATTGTCGCAGCCATAGGCGCGGCTTTCTTGTTGCTGCAGCTCTACAACTGCGCACGAGTCTGGCGTCGCATGAAGCGGCACAATCGGAATTTGGCGAAGCTAATCAGCGACATGGATAACGAGGGTGACGGCCGGGGCATCGAAGCGTTTGTTGGCGATATTCCGTGGCTGAAATGGGTGGACGAGAACTTCCCGCGCGATTCCGCCGCACCGGCCAACTACACTCGGGACGACGTCCTGAAGGAACTAGATACGCAGATCGGCGCCGATGGCAACTATCTGCTTCTGCAGAGAGCGGGCGTAATGGCGCCCTTGTTGGGCGTGATCATTACCGTCGTTGGTTTCATTTTCCTGTTGCCTGCAACCGCCGGGTTGTCGGAAGAAATGGGGATGGGCGACATCCTGTACATGGTCACGCCACTGGTGGCGGGCGTGGGAATTGGTGCCGCGTTGGCGTTCATCAACCAGTGGCTGTTGCACTTGGTGGGTGTCCGAGTGGAGGCGGTACGAGATTCCGCGCGAACGTGGTTCGATGCGGCGATTTGGCGAGATCTCGGGCTCGATGTCCAGGCAGCGACCGTCAAAACGATCGCAGCCATGCAGCGCATGGGCAATGCCGTGTTGAAGTCGGCCCAGCAGCAAGAACAGAACGCGCGGGCGCTTCGCAAGAGCATCTCGAAAATCTATCAATCGTCTGATACTTTCCAGCAGACCTACGAGGCATTTGGCCAGGAACTTGGCGAGTTGCCCAAAACGCTGGCCGAATTAACCGATACGACCAAGGCCGCGGTCGAAACGATCGGATCGTTGATTCCCGTGGGCGAGCGAGCCGTGTTGGGAATGGACGTCTCGGTATCGGCATTCAGCAATGCGGTCGAGAAACAGTTTGTCGAAGCGGCGAAGACGCACCAAGGAACGATCGAAGGCATCGCCGAGTCGGTCGGCCGGATCAACGAGAGCACGCTGCAATTGAAGGTCAGCAGTGGCGATCTCCAGGAGACGGTCAACGCCCACACGAACGCATTCAAGACGCTGAACCGTTCGCTGCAGAAGCAGGTCTTGCCCGCGCACGAAGGCTTCCTGGCGGCCATATCGAAGTTCAGCGGCCAAGCCGAAGGGTTGCTCGAGCGATTGGACAGCCTGCACACGGAGGTGATCGCGTCGATTGAAAAGATGACCTCGTTGGCCCCCGAAGCGTCCGAGGCAATTACCAAGTTCGCCGGCTCGGCCGAAGCCTTCACAGACGTGGTTCAGAACAAGTTCGCAGTCGCCGCGGACAAGCACAGTGAAAACACGGACAAACTCGCAGAATCGGTCAGCGGTTTGCAGGTGTCGGCCGATGGTCTTACCCAAGGCGGCGTCGCGGTCGAAGGCCTGCTGAAGCTGCACACTGAATTGGGCCGCGAACTGGAGGCTACCGGCGGGTCGCTGCGGCAAGCTATCGAACACCTTGCCGAGACCGGAGCGTCGCTGCGTCAGTCTATGGCGAGCGGGGGGGCGCCGGCGCAACGGTCGATGCCCCCCGCCGCCGGTTCCTTCTCGGGGTCGGCCCCGCCGGTGGGGGCCTTCGGCGAAAAAGGGCGTG
>JACKQG010003656.1_pt1 | contig 18616 bp, 13 predicted proteins | sample 8237621 | NCBI WGS metagenome assembly JACKQG01 (sample SAMN15677084, study PRJNA649215) | marine metagenome | biome: marine; feature: Black Sea; material: saline water; isolation source: suspended particulate matter (SPM) from the Black Sea western gyre | collected 2013-06-09/2013-06-10 | depth... | reverse complement strand
GATTTATCCCTACCCACGAACAGGGGTAAAACCATGAACGGAAATACTATGATATCCCTCAAGGGGAGAAGCGGTAGAACGATTTTATCTGAACCCATAATACTAGCTGGCCTGTTTCTTTTTCGCGTAAACCATCATGGGTTTTTCACCTTTGGCAACGACTTCTTCATTAATAACAACTTCTTCAACTTCCTTTTGCGAGGGCAGCTCGAACATTATGTCGAGCATGGTTTCTTCCATCACAGCTCGCAATCCCCTTGCTCCGGTTTTACGCTCAACTGCTTTTTCGGCAATGGCTTTAACGGCACCATCCGTAAATTTAAGTTTAATATCTTCAAACTCAAACAGCTTTTTGTATTGCTTGACCAGAGCATTTTTCGGTTCGGTCATAACTTTTATCAGCGCTGCGATGTCTAACTCTTTAAGTGTTGCTACGGCAGAAAACCGCCCCACAAATTCAGGGATCAAGCCATACTTGAGCAGGTCTTCAGGTTGAATTTTTTCAAGAAAATCTTCCGCTTCCAATTCAACTTTGGAAACGACCTTTTGCCCAAACCCAAGACTTTTCTTACCAACTCGATTACGAACAATTTCGCTCACCCCCACAAAGGCACCGCCACAAATAAATAAGATGTTGGTCGTATCCACTTGTAAAAATTCCTGATGAGGATGCTTGCGTCCACCATGAGGTGGGACACTGGCCGTAGTGCCTTCAATTATTTTCAACAACGCCTGTTGCACACCTTCCCCTGAAACATCTCGGGTGATGGATGGATTTTCAGACTTTCGCGAAATTTTATCGACTTCATCGATATAAATAATCCCACGCTCCGCTTTTTCGACATCATAATCTGCACTCTGCAACAGCTTGAGGATAATGTTTTCAACATCTTCCCCCACATAGCCTGCTTCTGTTAACGTGGTCGCATCCACAATGGTGAAAGGAACATCAAGGATACGAGCCAATGTTTGCGCCATGAGGGTTTTTCCAGAACCTGTAGGACCTATCAACAGGACATTACTTTTTTGAAGCTCCACATCGTCCATTTCAAGGTTGGAATCGACACGCTTGAAGTGATTGTGAACCGCAACAGAAAGGATTTTTTTGCAGCGTTCCTGATTAATAATGTATTGATCAAGATGACTGTAAATTTCCTTCGGTTTCAGCAAATGTTGGAAGTCTTCACCCTTTTCCTGGGCCCATTCCTCCACCATAATTTCGTTGCACAGCTCGATACACTCATCACAAATGTAGACGCTGGGACCGGCTATCAGCTTTTTAACTTCTTCCTGACTCTTACCACAAAAAGAACAGCGATAATTCCCGGTAGTTGTGCTTTTCTTTGCCATAAAGCCCTCGTTTTAAGGTAACTCTGGTTTTAACTGCCGCAGTTAATATCCAGTTTTACTTTTTATCCTTTTCAACTTTTTTAACTTCATCACGGTTACTGATAACACTGTCTATCAGGCCATAAGTTTTTGCTTCTTCGCCGGTCATATAATGATCGCGCTCGGTGTCTTTATTAACCTGGGCAACGTCTTTTCCTGAATGTTTCGCCATGATGCCGTCAAGAATAGAGCGGATGCGAGTAATCTCTTTTGCCTGAATTTCGATATCGGTATGTTGCCCCTGAAATCCGCCACTGGGCTGATGAATCATAATTCGCGCATGAGGCAAAGAAAAACGCTTCTTAGGAGCTCCAGCCGTTAAAAGTAACGCACCCATGCTGGCTGCCTGACCGATACAAATGGTTTGAACATCTGGCTTGATGTATTGCATGGTATCGTAAATGGCCATCCCCGAGCTGACCTGACCGCCCGGGCTATTGATGTAAAGATAGATATCCTGATCCGGCTCATCCGATTCCAGAAATAACAACTGCGCAATAATAAGGTTTGCCATATGGTCTTCAATGGCAGAACCGATAAAAATAATCCTGTCTTTTAACAGACGCGAGTAAATATCATAAGATCGTTCTCCGCGACTGGTTTGTTCTACAACAATGGGTACTAATTGGTTGTGGATGGAATTCATTTTTCTCTCTTGATTAGGACAAAGGTAAGATGAACCGCCTTATGAAACCGATTTCGGCTCATAAAGGATGTCGGCATGTAAGTCATTTAGATATAACCAGATAACTAAAGACAGATTGACTATTTATTATCAGCAATTAAATCTTTTCTGTCAACCATTACTTCTTTTAACGTTACCTTTTCAAGGGCTGTTTTCAATGTTTTGTCACGTTTCATACGGCTATGCAAGCGCGCCAGTACACCGTTTTTTCCCCATTCCTTTTTCATTTGCGACAAACTGTTTCCGCCCCCCAATAGTTGAGCCATATTCTGCAACTCTTGATTCAACTCTTCAGGTGTGACTTCCAAATCAAGGTCTCGAGATAGTTGATCCAGAATCAATTCTTCCTGTAGAGCTTTGACAGCAGGTTCCTTATATTCTTGGAGGAGTTCAGGGCTAATTTCTTCTTCATGCACGTGATCATGGTCATGATCATGGTCGTGACCATGATCATGCTGGACTTCCTTTCCCTGTTTCTTTTTTGCTTGATCGGACATGAATTTGACCTGCTCCTTGATCAACCCTTCGGGTAACTCGACAGGATTTGTCTCTGTCAGTTTTTCGGCAAATTTCTTCTTGGTCGCCTTCAGGGCTTCGTTCCGCTCATAGTCTTCTAGCTCGACGCGAACTTTGGACTTCATATCTTCCAAGCTTTCATATTTTTTCTCGGTATCTAATTCACGCGCAAATTCATCGTTCAGTTCTGGCAATTCCTGCACTTGGATGCCTTTCAGAATAATATTAAAATCAACGTCTTTTCCGGCGATTTCCTTATTATGATAATCTTCCGGAACCTGGACTTTAATATCCCGATTATCCCCAATTTCCATACCAATCATTCCCTTGTCCAATCCCTCGATAAGCTGACCGCCTCCGACCTGAATAATCTGGTCCTGAGCCGCTCCCCCTTCAAAGGGCTGATCTCCTAATTTGCTGGTAAAGTCGATCTTTATCAGATCTTTTTCCTGAACGGGACGATCTGAGACTTCTACCGTTTTGGCTTTTCTTTGGCGGAAGGCTTCGATCGTCTGATCAACTTCCTCATCCGTGATTTTTGGGATTTTCATTTCCATCTCGATACCGGAATAATCCTGAATATCGACACTCGGCAGCACCTCCACCGAAGCGGATACCGAAATATCGGTTCCCTCTTCCGCGTTGACTTCCAAAAGATGTGGCTGTCCTATGGCGCGTAATTCTTTTTCTGCAATGGCTTGATTAAGTTGATTGCTAATGAGGTTGCTCAATACCTCTTTTTTAACATCAGGTCCGAATTGCTTTTCAAGCAGGGAGGCAGGAACCTTCCCCTTGCGAAAACCGGGAACTTTCACTTCTCTTCCCAGCTTTTGATAGTATTTATCTACCTCTTTTTTGTAATCCTTATGAGGGATCACAAATTTAATTTTTTTATTACAAGAATCTACATCTTCTATTTCAATTTCCATAATCTTTCCAAAAATTTAATGATTGACCGAAATGTAATCCCTTCCCTCTGGGAAGGCGGCTGCTGGCCGCAGGGGCAAAACTTATAGCTCAAAGCTAATTCAGCTCTGCTTTATGCGTGCTGACCTATTGCCTCTCCCGCAAGGGAGTGCCGGTGGAGGGACTCGAACCCCCACGCCCGAAAGCACTAGTTCCTAAAACTAGCGTGTATACCAATTTCACCACACCGGCACAATTTACTCGGGAAAATATACCACTTTATATGGAATTAGGTGGAAAGAAAAGCCCTGGATGGCCCGAGAAAAGACATGGCGGGTATTTCCGGCATAAACTTCTCAAAAGAGCTATTTCTCTCCCATTTCGGCTTGAAGAGCAGAAACATCTGCCTGAAGGAGAGAATAATCTATTTGAAGTTTGTCGCAATATTTCCTCAGAAAAGAGTGCATGATAAGGACACAATGCCACTCATCAAACACCTCATCGCTTTTGTTACAAAATTTTTCGTACTCCGAAAAACCTTTTTCTATCGTTTCCAATAATTTTCCAAACCCTGCCAGCTCATCCATTTCTGAATAGGTCGCATCCAGGTCATGGTCCCAGAAGGTTTTGTCAGATTGCTCGGGATTAATGGACGCTAGATACTGATCATCGATTTCGTTAAAATCTAGATCGATCTGCTTGCAATAACTTCGCAAATTATTAAAGGCTATGAACAGACATTCGTAGCCACCCACTTCATTTTCATCCTTCTCATTGAGATCAGAGATATCCTCATCCACCCAATCAAACATTTCAAAGAATGCGTCGAGGTTAGATTTTTCTTCTGGCGGCAGATCGTTAGAATTCATAAGGTTATTTTTCAATGACACGGGGTTTTCGGTCTTTGCAAGTGACCACAGAATTAGGCGGGTAATATCCTTTGGGCACCATCAAATTGGGATAAACCCATGCGCCTTTTCCAATCAAAGTTCCTGGACATAGAACTGCGTTACACCCTAACTCGGCATGATCCCCCACCACAGCACCCAGTTTTTCCATTCCTGTATTCAGCTCTTCCGAATCCATATGAATCTTAATAGGATGGATAAAGCCTTTTAACTTTTCATCTTTGCTGCGAAACTGCAAATTGGCCAACCGGGACCCCGCACCCATATTGACATGGCAACCCACGATGCTGTCCCCAATATAATTGAAGTGGCCCGCTTCACAGTGATCCATCAGGATACTGTTCTTAACTTCTGTCGCGTGACCGATGACACAACCCGCTCCGGCAAAAACATTTCCGCGAATATAAGCTCCCTGGCGGATGTCGCAATTCTCGGCAATCACTACCGGACCTTTTAGAATTGCCGAGGGCTCTAACCGGGTACCCTTTCCAATAAAAATATTCTGATCCTTTAAATAAACAGCCTGATCCAAAGTTATCCATTGTTGAATAAAAATCCCATTTTCAGTTTTATCGAGACAAATTCCCTCCAATTCGGACGAATAAGAACCTTTGCTGAAAACATTTTCAACCAGCGACTGCAATAGGGTATCTAGATTTTTCAATGGGTCCCAAACCCTATCCGCCTCGGAAAATATTGTCTTATAGGGTTCGCTATCCAAATCTGAAAAAAACAGGGACAAATCTTTCATAGTCAATTTTCTACATACCATTTTCCAAGCGCAGTCAATCGGAAACCATGGGTATTCATTTCAATGATCCCCTGTTTCTGCATTTCACTGATGAGCCTGGTTTTGGAATGTTTTTCTATTTTTAAATCTTTTTCTTTTAAAGTTCGCAAGGCAATCTGACTTAAGACCTCCAACTCCAATTTATAAAAATGATGATCGCAGTTTTTCAATGTGGTAAAAAGTATTTTGACTGCTTCCAAACCCATTTGTTTCAGGTTCGACGCATCCGATTTACTTCCCCGAAGGTTGATACTGATCTTGTTTTCGGTACCTGAGTTTCTCACAAAAATACCTGCTTTTCCTGCTGACATTGAGATATATAACATATCCGGGTCCTCAGGAAAAATTCTGATAGAAGCTTGATAACCTCTTTCCTTTGCCGCCTTCATAAGGGTTTGCTTCACCTCTTGCCAAACCTTTGATCCCTTGAAAAACAAATTCTGGTGGATGTAATAAACATAAAGCGTGCCTTTAAAACCAGGAGTGAAGGGCCGGCTCACTTTCGCGTAATACTTTTTCGGGGAGCCCGCTAGATGCTGTGTGGCGACCAGAGTGTTTAATGCACTTTTGAGTCCATTACCGGAAAAAATGGAGACCGTTTCTCCATCAGAACAGGTAAATTTTGATTCTGTAATATTATGCCCGGTCTCTTCGCTACCAACAGATAAAACAGGTTTGATATTTTCTTTTCTTGTACCTTTATTTTTTCCTAAAATACCATCCAATTTTTGCAAGGAAGAAATACTTGTAATACCTGTTTTTTTCAACTTCGTCATTTCGCGCTTAAAGACCCTGCGCTTTTGTTCAGAAAAATCCGGGTCTTGAGATTTTTTTTCCAACTGCTTTAAAAGAACTTTAAGAAGAATCCACTTATCACCTACAGCGGTCAATTCGGGTTTCAATCCCATTTTTTCAGCGGCCAATGCAGCATTGAGATCGCTTTCAACCGTATTGATATACAAAGAATTTTTATATTCTTTGGAAAACCTACTCGAGAGGTAATGAGTCTGTAAAATAGCGGTTTCATCGCCACTCAACACCCAAAGTAAACCCTTAAAAGGATCGTATTCCAACATGAAAAAACGATCGGCATCGGCATCGAAGATAGCCCCCACCACGCGCATCTTACCTTTTAATAGAGATGCCTTATTTTTTCTACCCAACTCAAAAACTTTTTTAATAGCTTTATGACGGCGGAAAAAGCCTCCAGGATTTTCTAACTGTCCTGCGGTGATTCGATCCTGCCCCTCAAGATCGGCTACTCCAGAAAACACGTTGACATCCCCGTTTAATTTTCCATTCACTTCGAAGACTTTTCCAAACCCCGCTTGCGCAAAAACTTTTTTGGCTATCCCAGTGAGCGATCCATTAGCAGGGTCCACCACCAAGGTCACATTCTTAAAATTTATCGAATCATCAATCCAGGAATTTTCGGGCGCCAAGGAAAACTGTTCAAAAAGCTTCAGGGCTTTTCCCTGGCAATCTTTACGTTTCCCTTTGGGACGCAACTTTTTAACCAGAGAATATTTTTGCCGTAATACAAACTGGCTCAATCGCACGTCATCCGATGGCAACGGCTTCATTCCATGAAACGGTGAAAATAGTTTTATTCCGTTCTGGTCATTGGGATTGTGAGATGCGGTAATCATGATCCCACAATCGGCTTTCTCATACAGCATGAATAGAGGCACCAGTGGAGTGGGCACTATTCCAAGGACCAGGGCATTGGCCCCTGCTTTTCGAATTCCTTTAATAACCGCATCAATAAAAATGCCCGATGGATCTCTAGGGTCCCATCCCACCACCACATTTTTGATACCTCTTGTTTTTGGAAGATTCATAATATGGGAATAGGCATACAACTCCATAAACTGCTCAGTTATCCAACTCTTTTCAAGAAACACTTGCTGCGGTGTGAGGTCATTGCATTCAGGGATATGGGATCGTTTGGTTTCCCGACGTATGCCATCGGTGCCTTGAAGTCTTTGTGAACTGGGTTTAATCATAAATAGGATTAAAAAAGGAAAATCAATGAAGTAGTCCTGCAGCCCAGAAAGTATAACACGGTGGAAAGCCTGCGTTGATAAATTGAAGTTTTGACCTAGGTAGATTTTATTGGGGAAAAGGGGTAAGCTACTTACTCTCAAAATATTCCAGATCGGGCGAGCATTTTTTAAACCAAGTAAGGGATAGGGCCATGGCTTATAACGCTTTCGTAAAAAAAGACACTATCGATGCCATCATTCGTACTTCAGGGGAAAAAATTGAGGGGAAAATTTTCAAGCTTCCCAATAATCGGCTGTTGGATACTTTAAATCAGGGGAATGAGAGCTTCATCCCTGTGATTGATGCCAAAGTCTATTGTCTCGTCACCGGGCATATTTTATTTCAATCAGAATTTCTTGCAGTAAATAAACAACATATTATTCTTATTGCTGATCATCTGATTCCCACCTGATTTTTAGCATCTCTAAAGCGGGAAGTATTGGACTGGAAAAAGAAACGATTAGAACCTGACCTTCGTTTGTTTCAGCCACTGTTCCTCATCGAATTCTTGACTGAGATACTCTTCAAAAAGCAACTCGTTTTCTGACAATCGTTTCCCATCCACCCACTGAACGGGATTTAAAGAACGGGAATTTTCAGGTTCTGATTTCTTTTTACTTTTTGGACTAGATGAAAATTTTACCTTCCCAGAGTTTTCCACTTCCAGAAAATCTTTTTTTAACTTTAAAAGTTCATCCACCGTTACATCTTTTGTGTCTTTAACAATTTTTTCTATTAGCTGGTCTACCTCCAGAACTAAATTATATTCGCTGACATAATCCAAAAGTCCCAACGCCTGCAGTTGCAGGATCGAAATCTTTACTTCAGGAGAAGTCAAAATAGCTTTGTTGATTTCTGTCCATAAATATTCTGCGAATTTTTTATTATCATCTTTCTCGTAAGACATAACTTTTCCTTTCAAATTTGTTTTACAGAAAAAGTATATCCATTGGGCATCACATAATTGTCAAGCGAATGTAACGAATGGGTAAAACCTGAAGGGGAGGTAGAAAAAAGTGCCTGGGCGGGTTGATATTCCCTATAGATCGGGATCGTGGAATCTTTCTTTTAGCACATCAACCGGGCTTTTATATTTGTCACAGGCGATCACGGCACTCAATTGATCGGGTTCCTGTTTTTCAAGTTTAAGCTTCTCTGCCAATACGGGGCTGGCCCCACAATCGGGCCTTTCGTGAGAGCAGAAATCACACATACTTAAAGTAATCATAGAATTATGCTTAGCCAAGCTTCGCCCTCTAAATTCTGGAAATAAAAAATCTTAAACAGAGAACCAAATTGTTCTTTATGCTTTGATCTTAAAGCCTCTCCTCACTTTTGTAAATTTATTTAGCTGATTTCAATCGCTCTCAGCACATTAAATATCCCTAAATAATTATATCCATCATTTTCGCCCTTGATCAATTAATTGACAGGCGTTGGCAATTATTGCCAATTTTAGCTCCAAACCGGGTGATTTCGCTTCTACACGATCACCATAAACTCATTTATTTATAACAACTTAACAGGTTTTCCCCACAGGGGATGCTTTGGCATAGTCCTTGCTCTAATAATAGGGAATCAATATGCCTGAAATACTTGTAACTAAAGGGTTAACTTCAGTTGAAACATTTTCTTAAAAAATTAAGTTTTTTTTCAGAGGTCTTCTTAAAAAACTGCATGACAAGCTTTGACCTGAAAACCTATGATTTTCTGGAAGTAATTCCCAATAGAAATGCAAAAACGAAACAGAACTATTTCGAGCCAAAGTCCTTTGTTTACGGTAATTCAAAGGTTTGTTCGGAAATGAACCCGACCTTAACTCGGGCTCACTATTTTCCGTTAAGAGGAATAAGGTGGTGGATTTGGTAACAGCAAATTTTGAAAAGAAAATTCGTATAACAGTAGCGGCAGCTCTTGGCCTCTACTTCTGGAATTTCTTTGTCTTGTCTTCTTTTGCCCAGATTACCCCACAAGGGCGAGACCAAATTTACAAACAAGCCTCTCCACTCCGATTTGAAGACCGCTTCAAGAAGCAGGCTAAACCAAAAGCTCAACAAATACCAGTACGTGAAGACAATCTCAAACCCATGTTTCCAGATGAGTTACGGAAGGTCAAATTTGTCCTGCAAAAAATGGTTATCAAAGGTTCAACTCTTTACAGCAAACGCAGGTTTTCAAAATTGTTCCGAAAGTATATGCGAAAGAAAATTTCTCTAGGGCATGTCTATGACATTGCCCAAACCATTACGAATATGTACAGAAATGATGGTTATATTTTGAGCAAAGCAGTGGTGCCACCTCAACAAATTGACCGGGGAATAATTCGTATCGATGTCATAGAAGGTTTCGTCGACAAGGTTAATGTTCAGGGAGATGTGGCTGGTCCGAGAAAATTGCTCAATCGATATCGCAAGAAGCTTCTAAAATCTAAACCTCTGCTTGCCAAGGATCTGGAACGTTATTTACTTCTTGTGGATGATCTACCTGGAGTAACGGTGAAATCGGTTTTGACTCCTTCGGAAACCCAACCCGGAGCTACGGACCTAACTTTAATTCTCGAAAACAAAAAATACAATGTGGGAATGGGTGTAGACAACCGGGGTTCAAAATTCAATGGTCCTATCCAGTTTTCTGGTAATGCCAACACGAATTCTATTTTGGGGCTCTATGAGCGTGTTGGTTTTCAAGGGGCAATTACAAAAAACACCGACGAACTGCGGTTCTTTAGCGGATTTTATGAGATGCCGGTATCTTCTGAGGGAACTAAAATTTATTTTTCGGGTGCTCTCAGCAAGTCTGAACCGGGTGACAGCCTGAAGGTTCTTGAAGTGAAGGGTGACAGCACGACATTCACACTAAGGGCAACTCATCCCTTCATTCGGTCACGCTCTGAAAATCTGAACGCGTATTTGGGTTTCACTCGCAGAGACTCCACCACAGAATTTTTAGGAGATATTGATTCAAAAGACAAACTACGCATCGCCAATTTTGGTTTGTCCTACGATTTCGTTGACAGTTATCGCGGCGTCAACCTGTTAAGTTTTAACTGGAGCCAGGGACTTGACCTGTTCGGTGCCAGCGAATCGGGTTCTTCCAAACTTTCACGGCCTGAAGGCCGTAGTGCTTTTACAAAGTTTTCAGGAGAAGCTCTCAGACTGCAACAGCTGGCCCCCTCGTGGATGCTGTTGGGGGCTGTATCCTGGCAATACTCTTTCGAAAAATTATTGGCCTCTGAGGAATTCGGTGTAGGTGGCTCACAATTCGGCAGAGGTTTTGATTCTTCTGAAATAACAGGAGACCACGGGATCGCTTTAAAGCTTGAACTTCAAAAAACTTTCCAAATAAACAAAGCATTTATAAATGATATTCAAGCTTACACCTTTTTCGATTACGGGACAGTATGGAATCGGCTGGAAACTTCAACCGGTTCCAGCAAACAAGACCTGAGTTCTATTGGTTTGGGTTTTAGATTCAATGTGACAGACCATCTCTCGGGATATCTCGAATGGGATAAACCACTCAACCGTGAAGTTGCTGCTGAAGAAAACAAAGACGCGCGAATCTTTTTTAACTTGTCAGCACATTTTTAAGGAAGCAGATGAACGTTTTTAAAATGAACCAGATTGCATTCGGCCGGGTAACACCTGGAGGAAATGTTGCAATGCCTTTATCCGGCAGACCGTCACCGTCTCGTCCGCGACAGGTGTTCCAACTGTCTCGCAAGCCGAGTGACTGGGCAATCTTTCTGGTTTCATTTTTGACTTATCTGATAGGCATTTTCCCCTCTATGGTATTTGCGCTTCCGACAGACCCTACGGTTCAGTCTGGTTCGGTAACGATTGACACGGTCTCTCCAGAAAAAATGAATATTTACCAAGGAACCACGAAAGCCATCATCGATTGGAATAGCTTTAATATTAATACTACGGAGCATGTTGATTTTCAACTGTCGCAAGGAGGGATGACCTTAAATAGGATAACAGGAAATGACCCTTCACATATCTTAGGAAAGTTGTCCTCCAATGGTGATTTATGGGTGGTCAATCCCAACGGAATTGTGTTTGGCAATAACTCTCAGGTAGATGTGCGCGGATTGGTTGCGACCACCAGTAATATTACCAATTCAAATTTCTTGAGCGGTAATTATAATTTTGATATCCCCTCCAGTTTCTCAAACACCATCGTCAACCAGGGAATAATAACTGCTGCAGAAGGAGGATTGGTAGCACTGGTGGCCCCCGGAGTAAAGAATCTGGGCGTGATCAATGCCCGCCTTGGCAAAGTTAGTTTGGCCTCAGGTAAAACTTTCACTCTGGATCTTTATGGCGATCAACTGATCAATCTCGGCATCGACAGTAAAGTAGTGAACCAGGTAACGGGAATGGATGGAGAGGTTTTATCTTCCCTTATCACCAATAGCGGCAGTATTTTTGCCGATGGCGGCGTGGTTCAACTAGGTGTCAATGCCGCGCAGGATATAGTGGATCATGTGATCAATATGGATGGCGTGATCCAAGCTCAATCTGTTATGGAGAAAAATGGAAAAATAATTTTGATGGGTGGTGATGAAGGTGACGTACACATCTCAGGCACGTTGGATGCGTCAGGCTACAACGCTGGCGAAACCGGCGGAGAGATCAATGTTCTCGGTCATCTAGTCGGATTATACGGAACAGGTTTCATCGATGTTTCCGGCGACTCGGGCGGCGGAACATTACTGTTTGGTGGTGACTATCAGGGCAACGGAGTAGTCCCAAACGCATGGGATACTTTTATTGGTCCTGACGCACAAATATTTGCGGACGCGGTGAACTATGGCGATGGAGGAAGAATCATATTCTGGGCAGATCGAAGAATGCTTTTTCACGGTATCGTTAAAGGTCGCGGCGGAAAGTATTTTGGCGATGGAGGTTTTGTAGAAGTTTCAGGAAAAGAAGAACTTTTCTTCGACGGTTCCGTAGACACCTCAGCCGCCAATGGAAAAACGGGCATCCTGCTTCTTGACCCTGACACCATCACGGTTTCAAATGGCTCAGGAACTACTACCGCAAGTGGAGCGAGCACCTTTACCACGATATTTGAAAATACGCTTGAGGCTGTTGGTGCAACCACCAATATCATTCTTCAGGCCGACAATGAAATCATTATCTCCGATTTGTCTGACAACAATCTTAGCTTGAAGCAAGGCAATGGAAATACAGTTACCTTCAGAACGTTGAAAAACTCAATAAGTAAAGATACCAATGGGAATATTACTACTTCGACTGGAGCTATCCGATTCCTCGGAGGCGATGACACAATAACTACTCAGGGCGGCGATATCATCTTCGAGGCAAAAGGTGATCTGGTAATAGGAGGTTTGACTTCGAATGGAGGAAGTATTTCTTTAACAGGTAGAACTTTAAATCTGGTGGGCACCTTAAACAGTGGTGCAGGGGATGTAACTATTGGATCTAATGCAAATATTTTCTTAGGCGGAAGCGCGTTGTCGGGTTGTGGCGTTGGCTTTGCCAGCCTGTGCGATATGTCCATCGAACAATCGGAGTTGGATCGCGTTATCGGAAACAAGCTCACCATTGGCGGAACCTTGAACGGTGATATCACCGTAGATGGAGTGACGCTCACATCCTATACGGGTGGAGTGGTATTGGATGTGAACACCCATGTCTCGGGCTCAGAAGGCGCCATTATATTTCAAGCAGACTCTTCGTTTTCTTCTCTTGAAGCAAAAGCCGTAAACGGAATAAATGCCAATGCCAATATCACCACTACCACTGGGGCTCTTAGTTTGAACGGAGACTCTGATAGCGGTACCGACTCTCTCAATCCAAAAGATAATATTACCTTTGCCAGTGGCGTTTCTCTAAACAGCGCAACATCTATAAGCTTGAGTGCCATCACCGGTGGCATGACTGCGGCTGCCGGGCTGACCTTAACAGCACCTACCAGCATCACCATGACAGGAAATTTAACCGCCGCTGGAACGGTTGGCTTGACCGCAAGCTCGGGCATTAATCTGAATGGTGGAATTTCGACATCATCAGGCAACTTGAGTATCAACGCAAATTCTTCCGTATTAACATTAGGAAGCGGAATTACTTTGAGCTCAGCAGGCGCATTGACACTCAGCGCAAGTAATACTTCTTCCGCAGGAACCTTGGTTCTCACTTCTACAGGATCAACTATCAATATTGATAACGCTCTGGTTTCTACCGGGAATGTCACCATGACTGCCAACAGCGGCTTGACTCTCAGCAATAGCACATTGACGGCATCGGGAAACATCAACCTTCAAGGCGGCAGTTTCCTATCATTAGCAAGTGGTATGAATATTTCCGGCGGGGATATTACTTTAGGAGGTACTACCATCACCGCCAATAGCGGTTCTCTCACTTTAAACTCTACAGGAAGTATCAATGTGAATAATTCGCTGTCTTCGGTGACCACGACTAGCTTTACTTCCAGCTCTGGCCTTACCATGGCAGGCCTTGCGGCAAATGGAACCGTAAATCTGAATTCCGGAACGGGCACGACAACCATTTCCGGAGCATTGTCTACCACCAATAACGCACTTGCTATCACTGCCAGTGATTTGAGTTTAACCGGGTCGATAAATGTCGGTACCAGCGCAACGACCATCAGCGTATCGAATAGCGGAGCACTGGGATTGGGATTTACATCCGGATTTTCAGGAATGAACCTCAGCAATGCTGAGTTGGCTTTAATCACGGGTGACCTCAATCTTGTGAATAGCAGTATTACTGTTGCAACGGGCACCTCCGTAAACCTTACCGGGAAGCTGGTCATAGGGCAGAGTGGAGGAAGTATCACCGGACAGGGAGCTATGACTTTGGCGGCCACGAACGGACTTGCTATTGATAGTAGTATTAACGCGGTAGGAAATCTGGCGCTGGATGGTGATTCCAATAACTCCAGCGAAACGGGGGATGGCATTGCTCTCGCCTCAGGTGTGTCATTAACTTCATCTGGTGGCACCATCACCCTGGATGCAACCAACGGTGGCATCACCGCTCCAGGAGCTGTAACACTCAACGCGGCAGGAGTAATAAACTTGAATGATGATTTCACTGCCGCAGGAGCCATTACAATTCAATCCAATGGATTGACAATTGGAGGAACAACCTTAAGTAGCGGAACTGCTTCAACAACATTTCTAACCTCCGTCGCGGGAACAACAATCGGATTATGTGGTGCCGTGTGTGCGGGGAGTTTCGGTTTCAGCCTGACCTCAACAGAGTTTGCTAAAATTTCGGCAGGCAGCCTTATTATTGGGGATAGCACCAATGGAAATATCATAGTAGAAGGAATAACAACATCCATTGCAGATGTGACATTAAATGCCACCAATTCATCGGGCCGTTCTGTGACTTTTAATACGGGCACTTCCAATTTTCAAGGTCTAACGGTGAATGCAAGTAACGGCATCGTACTTTCCTCAGGCGTGACCACTCAGGGTGCCACAAGTTTTAACTCTGATACGGACGCCGAAACAAATATCGGCGGCGACTTTACTCTTGCAGTAAGTCAATCATTGAGCACCACCAACAATTCCTTATCGATAACGGCTAATGATATTGCGTTGGGTGCAGGCAGTTCCATTTCATCAGGGACCGCAGACACGACATTGCTGGCTGCAAAATCGGGCAGAACCATTGGGTTAGGTGCGGGAGCAGGCGATTTTTCATTGTCCAGCACTGAGCTGGGATTAATAACCGCTGCCAACATAATTATAGGAAACAGTTCTAATGGCACCATTACAGTTGCGGGATTAACTTCGCCAAGCACTCCATTAACGTTGAATGCAACCAGCACAGGAAGTGCGGTTAATTTTGCCACAACAGCTTCAACAGGAATCGGAAGCGTGACCATCAATGCAGGAACAGGTGGTGTCGATTTTGGTGTCGATGTGACAACGACCGGGTCATTAACAGTAAATTCGGACGCAGCCATTGCAGGAACTGGAATTCTAACGATAGCAGGAACGGCGAGCTTCAACACAACAGGAACCAGTAATGCAACAGTAGTTAGTAACAGCGCGCTCACGCTAGGGGCTTCCACAGTAGGAGGTGATCTCTTGGTAACTGTGGGTGGAGACAGTTCTCTCAATGTCAATGGAGCTATTCAGACCGGTGGCAACGCAACCCTTCGCGCTGACGATGATATTATCTTTACCGCAGATGGCGACATCACCACTACTACTGGAAACATAATCGTCACGGCAGATAATGATTCAGATAATAACGGATCTGGCGGTGCCATAACTATGAATCAAGGAACCACATTCAGCTCAAGCACAGGAACGCAGGCCTTATCAGCAGATGAAGATATTACCCTGGGCTTACTAACCACTTCAAATTCTTCAACAACATCGATCACGTTGACTTCAACGAATGGCGGGGTGCGCGATGGGGATACAGCCTCTCTGGATATTAGTACCGGAGGACGCCTGGTAGCTGATCTGGTGACAGGATTTGGAACAGAAGATAACGCCATTGAAACAAATCTGGTTTCTGTTGACATTGATAATACCACTTCTGGAGACATCAATATTTTTGAATTAAATGAAATCGACATATTCAAAATTGATCATGCCGGAGTTGGAAACATTAGAGTCTCCTTTATAAAAACTGCCACCAACCAACAAAATGCGACTGCAGCACAAGGGTCAGTATTATTTACTCGAAGAGACACTGGAAATATTGTGGTGCCGGGAACTGGAAAAACATTAAAGACACTGACGGATGAAAGAACCCTGCAATTTTTTACTATTTATGAAAATATTGAACCTACCTTTTTACCCATAGATCGAGCACGGGATGACAACCCTGAGCTTCCATCCCTGGACATGTTTAGCGATGCGAAAGCTTTGTTAGAAATTGATGAGGAGACAGCCGTCTATTTTGATGGATTGGAGAAATTTGAAAATGTCTGGGAAGGCACCGGGGTCGAAAACACACAAATCGCCGAGAGAAAAAGATCTTCAAGAAGAGTTCTTTCAAAACGACCTAAAACAACTTTCGAGAAAGAACAGATGGCTGAGATCTCATTTAGAAAATCCCCACAAAAAACCTCAACTTATTCTGATGAAATTTCAGGAAAGGAAAGAGCCTCTTATCAATCTCCGAGAAAAAACTCCAAGCCGCCAAAGCCCCTATTTAGCCTGAGTCAAGCAAACTCTTTCAGACCCTCACCCTGATATTTGTTTTGTGAAAGATTCGCAACTGGCTAAATAGTCAGCATCGACAGCCGAAACCATTCCATATTCGGGAATTTCTATTTTATTTTGATAAAGGCTTTCATATTGTTTGCCAGTTTCTGGATGGCTGGTTAATTCAAGAAGATGCGTTTCAACAGGGTCTCGTCTTAATAGTTTTAACGTGGCTTCATTGAGTTTTATTTCCGCCCCCAGATTTTCCATTGCCCTCAGGGGTTCTTCCCCCTCTGCCATCCGCTCTTTGATAGCCTCTTCAATGGATTCTTTTCTTTTCATGTGCCGGGCATGTGGAAAATCGGCTTGCGAGAAAATCATAAAATCCAGATTTAACCAATAATTATTGATGAAATCATCGAAATCGACTTCCACTCCACTACTCAGATGTATGTCTCTGGATTGGTCAGGTTTTTCGCGAATCAGACTGTTGTAAACCTGGATAATATTATGAACGGAATCGTACAAAACCGTCCAATGATAACTGCTGGCGGTTTCATGGGTACGGAAAGAGTCCATCGCCTTCACAAGAGTTACCAATGTGAAGTGCATATCCTCCATTCTTAAAAATGCCGAAGACCAGGGAAACCTTTGACGATACCATTGATCCACATCCGCTGGATACTCCTGTCGATTACTATCCGCAGGGGGACGATAATCGTTATCGACAAAGCTGAGAATATCATCGACCTCCTTATAGGCGAGATCCAAGCCTGCCCTGACTACCGTGTAGGGGAATAATTTTCTTTGATAATCCATATAGCTTTTTAAATCTGGAAGCTTGTCTTCCAATGTATGAATATGGTCTCGTTGACCAATGTCTTTAGAAAAAATAATCACTAATTAGCCTCGCTAATGGGTATTTTGGATTTTATTTCGAGGGATCGAAACGCTGGGTAAACATTTTCATTATATTCTGCTTTTCCTCATCGCTCATGGATTCAACCGATTTGCGGATTTCCCGCATTTGCTCCGGGGTCATTTTCCCCATAGCTTCTTGAGCGGCATCCTGAAATCCTTTCATATTGCCGGCTGCTCCCTTCACCCATGAAAAATCATCGTCGGAAGAGGAGTCTTTTTCCGGTGGTTTGAAATCAATTTTTTCCCGGGAGCGAAATTCTACATGGTTGCCAACAATTTTCCCGAAAATTTGTTGATCTTGCAAATGGTCCAAAACATCAGACAAGTTCGTACCGTGTTTCTTACAAGCATCGTAAACAGGCTTGAAAGGAAGCCGAACAATCTTCTCGGGATAACCGTTTTTGCGAATGGAATGCTTGATGCTCTCTTCTGCTTGATTGGATTCTGTCATTTTTCAATAAGTCACAAATTTAAAATATTCGAACAAAACTTTCTCGGCCTCAGATACTCTGGATTAATATCTATTGTAGTATAATCTTGAAAACAGAATGCACTAAAAATTTCCCATAGAATTTTTCAGAAAAATCGACAAAAAATGCCTGCTGGTAACAAGAAATCCAAAAAACCAAAGAATAATGTTCGACAGGGAATATTACGTATTGCCCTGGCTCAAATGAATTCAAGGGTAGGCGACTTTAATTTCAATGCCAACAAAATAAAAGACCAATTAAAACAAGCCCGAAAAATGGGTGCAGATGTGGTTCTTTTTCCTGAACTCGCCATCACGGGTTACCCTCCTGAGGATTTACTTCTTAAGGAAAGCTTTTTAAAACAAAGTCAAAAGACATTAGAAAAAATCACTCCGCATTCTAAAGGACTGACTGCTATTATTGGTTTTGCTGAAAAAAAGGGTAAAGGAATTTTTAACTCTGCAGCCTTACTCGGTGATGGCAAGCACATTGGCACGTGCCGAAAAATGCTGCTTCCAAATTATGGCGTGTTCGATGAGAAAAGATATTTTCTTGAGGGCGATTCTCCTGTTCGATTCGCATTAAAAGGTGCAACTCTGGGTATTACGATCTGCGAAGACATCTGGGAAGAGTCGGGGCCCGGCAAAATTCTTTGCGAAAAAGGAGCAGTAGATCTGCTTTTAAATATCTCCTCCTCGCCCTTCCATAAAGGCAAAGGCGACGCACGCAGAAAAATGATTCAACAACGTGCCCGTAGCTACGGCTCACACATTGCTTATGTCAATTTAGTAGGGGGGCAAGATGAGCTAATTTTCG
>JACKQG010001222.1_pt1 | contig 18622 bp, 15 predicted proteins | sample 8237621 | NCBI WGS metagenome assembly JACKQG01 (sample SAMN15677084, study PRJNA649215) | marine metagenome | biome: marine; feature: Black Sea; material: saline water; isolation source: suspended particulate matter (SPM) from the Black Sea western gyre | collected 2013-06-09/2013-06-10 | depth... | reverse complement strand
GGCAATGTTGGTTGGTGATGCCTGGGCCGCCCAAGGGGGCAAAGGGCGCGTGCGAGGCGGCAAATCCCCGAAATGCGAAACGTGCCGGGCGCCGATAATAGCAATATTGCTGGACCGCCTGTCTTGTAGGATTATCGATATATACGTTGTCACCGAGTAAGAGAAATGCATGCAGATTGTGAGAGGTAATCGTATCCCACATTCTTTCGTACTGCGGAGTGAAGCCCGCCCCGCCGCCGAAACCAATCCAAAATTGACTTGGGGCCCCTGAAGCTGGAAAAGTATGGAACGCCCACTGTCTCGGTTGAATGATGCCGTCAACCAGCAGTTTGTAGTAGTAGCGGGTATCAGGTTTTAGGCCCCGGATGGAAAGCACGGCCGTAAAGTCGTTGGCCTTATTTGTCTTTACGATGGTGGAACTGATTGTTGATTTCGCTTTTCCAGAGGTTCTGATTAGGACCTGTACAGGCACTTCATTGGCTGTGCGCACCCAGAACTTCGCGCTGGTATCAGTAACGCAGCCGAGCATGGGGCCGTGCAGGAGTTCGACGTTATGTTTTTCGGCCAATGCCTTAAACTCGGCGCTGTCGGTCAGAGGTTTTAACAAGTCTCTGGGACCGGCGAGGAAACGGCTGAAATGAAGTCCCTCATCGAGGGCTTTATTCACATAGGCCATAGCTGTGGTTATATTATTTTTTTGGGAGTAGGCCACTGCAAGGCCATACATGGATTCGAGGTCTTTGGGGTGTTCGCTAAGATAGTCTTCGAAGTGTTTTATTGCAGCGTCATACTCACCGTCAACGATTTGTGACATTGCATCTCGGCTTATTAACTTATATTGTTCCTGGGCATAAACGACAGGGACAAAAAAGAATAATATCACTATACATATAAGAGACAATAGCGGGCTTTTATTCGCTGCTTTACGTAGCAGCTTGGTATGCAGCAGTTCTTTCCGATTCATTGCATTCCTCCGACTTATATTTTTCTGTGTCTTGTTTACTCAAACCTTGCAGCATGATTTGGTAAATTCGGCGCCGCATTGCAGGGCTTTTATATTTAACGGCAAAGTTTTATGGTATCGTTTGGCAAGTACATTGGGCAGTGCTTGTCCGGCCTGGTCGGCTGTGAGGTACGCACGTTTTTGTAAATACGCACCCAAAGCTGCCATATTTGCACTTTTCTGGCTGCCTAATTCAACGGCCAGCTCATCGGCAGGGATGGAAATTATCTCGATTGTCTCATCAAGTTGCGGTTCAGTATCAATCAGGGAGCTGTTCATTATTAGCAGGCCGTGGTTTTTAAGACGTGGGCCGAATTTATTCAGTGAGGCCTTGTTCATTACAATTAATGAGTCGGGTTTTGCGACGACGGGACAGGCGATTTTTGTCTCTGAAATAATCACCATGCAATTAGCAGTACCGCCTCGAACCTCGGCGCCGTAAGAGGGCATATATGTTACCTCTTTGCCGGCCTGCATTGCAGTCTGGGCCAACAGTTTGCCCGTCAGCATAATGCCCTGACCGCCGAAACCGGCAATGATAATCTCTTCATATAAACCGTTTGCTGTCATTGTTAGCCCTTCAATCGGCCCAAAGGAAAAACCTTTGTCATTTTATTATCTATCCATTTTGTCGCATCAGGCGGGCTCATTCGCCAGTATGTCGGGCAACTGCTGAGCAGCTCAACAAGCGAAAGACCATGGGCTTTGTTTATCTGCAGTTCAAAAGCGTGTTTCAGGGCTTTTTTGGCCTTGCGGATATTCGCAGGGGTGCTCAGTGCACATCGCTCGATATAAGTGACACCCGGCAGCACAGCCAACAGTTCTGAGACGCAGAGAGGATAACCCTCTTCGGCAACATTCCTGCCTTTAGGCGTTGTCGCTGTTATCTGGTCAGCCATTGTTGTCGGAGCCATTTGTCCCCCGGTCATCCCGAAGACGGCGTTGTTAATGAATATGACGGTTATCTGCTCCCCCCGATGTCCGGCGTGCAGAATCTCACCGGCCCCGATACTTGCCAGGTCACCATCGCCCTGATAGGAAAAAATTATTTTGTCTGGATTTGTCCTTTTCATACCCGTTGCTACGGCAGGTGCTCTGCCGTGGGCAACTTCTATCATATCGACGTCAATGTAGTCATACTCCAGCACCGCGCAGCCTACAGGCGCTATGCCGATAGTGCTCCCCCGTATCCCCAGTTCATCGATGACCTCCGCGATCAATCGGTGAGCAATACCATGTCCGCAGCCGGGGCAATAATGCGTCGGGCAATCTTTAAGAGTCGGTGTTCTTTGAAATACTGTTTTCATACTTTTATCTTTTATCTTTTGTCTTGAGTCTTGAGTCTTGAGTCTTGAGTCTTGTGTCTTATCGTCAATTGCCTTATTTTATCGAGAATCTCGTCAACAGTTGGTACTCCGCCGCCGGGCCTGCCGTAAAATACTACCGGAGCTTTTCCGGCTACTGCCAGTTTTACATCCTCGACCATTTGGCCGGTGCTCATTTCGACGGTCAGGAACAGTCGAAATTCATCAGCGGCTTTGCTGATTTGCTCTGTTGGAAACGGCCACAGGGTGACAGGACGTATCCAGCCGACTTTAATTCCTTCTTCTCTTGCCCGGGTTACTGCGCCGCTGACGATTCTTGCTGCGATGCCATAGGCAACCACGATGATTTCGGCATCGTCAACTTCGTATTGTTCGCACAGCACTTCATTTTTTTGAATCTGCTTGTATTTGTCATCCAGCTTAAAGTTGAGATCTTCCAATACTCCCTCACCGAGCCATAATGAGCGGACAATGTTTTGCTCTCTGTCTTTGGCTCCGGTCAGCGCCCAGTCTTTGGGCGGCAATTCCGGACTTGGCCTTTTCTTCAAAACAACCGGCTCCATCATCTGGCCTAAAAAACCATCGGCCAGTATCATCGCAGTCATTCGATATTTATCGGCAAGTTCGAATGCCAGCGACATACAGTCGGCCATCTCCTGTACACTCGATGGACCAAACACGATGGTTCGGTAGTCACCGTGTCCGCCTCCTCGGGTGGCCTGAAAATAATCGCTTTGAGATGGTGCAATGTTACCCAGGCCCGGACCTCCCCGCATTACGTTGACAACTACCGCCGGCAGCTCGGCGCCTGCAAGATAGCTTATTCCCTCCTGCATTAGACTTATACCGGGGCTGGATGAGCTTGTCATAGCTCTTTTGCCGGTTGCCGAAGCTCCGAATACCATATTAATTGCGGCCAGCTCACTTTCGCTCTGCACAAAAACCCGGCCTTCCTCCGGCATCCTTCGGGACATATAAGCGGGGATTTCGTTTTGTGGTGTAATCGGATATCCGAAGTAGGCATCGCATCCGGCAAGGATAGCCGCTTCTGCAAGGGCCTCATTGCCGCACATTAAAACCCGCTCTTCTGTACCGATAGAAGTTTGCCCTTTTTCTGTCATATTCCTGATTCCCTGCTTCCGACGGGGCTTATGCTTGTTCCTTAATTAGACTCGGCTTCGGTTTTTTGTCTCGTTCGGCAATTGTCTCGATTTTACTGGATTGATTATGAAATACCTCAATTATGGCTTCCGGACAAATAATGGCGCAGGCTCCGCAGCCTGTGCAGTCCGTATTGTTGGATTCGGCCGGGAAGAAACCGTTTTTATTGGATTTTTTGGATACGATGATGCTGTTCTTCGGACATACCATTATGCACAGGCCGCAGCCTTTACATCGTTCGATATTAATAATAATTTTACCGGCCATCTGGATAACTACGCTTAAATTAATCTATTCTTTATTCAATCCGTGGATTCTAACAGGCATTAGCTGCCTTGTAAAGTCAAAAGCCGATTAATTCCTGTCTCACGAATAGTCGCTCGTATTGCATAATGTGTATTCAATATTCGAAATTTAACGGACTGTTCTCGATATTTAAGATGTTCTTTTGTTGTGGCTTTCTCATATTTGGGACAACAACTCGCTGGACACAAATGCCATAAAGGCTTAAACTAATCTGGGCGGATGACATTAGTTCTGTGTTATTCTATCTTTATATGGATTTTGCGAAAGTTTTAAGATGAAGCCAATTAAGCTCAAAGGCGGCTATGTTGTCACACCTAATAGTGTTAAACGTACCGATGTCATTATGCGCGATGGCAGAGTCGAATTTGCTGCTGGCAAGGACGACTGCAACGATGTTATCGATATCACCGGCAAATATGTCGTGCCGGGATTTGTTGACATACATTTTCACGGTTACAACCTCTTTGAATTCACCAGCGGTCTTTATGATCCCAAAACCGAGACCTTTGATAATAGTCCCTCTGCATATGAAAATGGCCTGGATATGCTCAGAAAAACTCTGGCGAGATTCGGCGTAACAGGTTTTTACATAGGGACATGGGCCAGCCCCGTCGAGAACCTGCGCTATTGCTTTGCCCAACTACATAATTATCTAAGTAAGCCGCAAACCCGGCCGGGGGCCAGGCTTTTGGGCGGACTTTTAGAGGGCAGTTTCATAAATCCTCAGATGGCCGGCGCTCAAAATCCTGACTTGGTTCTTGAATTTGTCACCGGCTCCTTCGATAGCATCGACGACAAAGGGACAATCAAGCTGGCCAACGTGGTACCGGATTTTGGGCAGCCCGGCTATAAGTTGATTGAATATCTCACTAACAAAGGCATAGTAGTAGGTGCCGGACACTGCAACGCAACCTGTGAGCAGATCGAAGAAGCAATCCGGGCCGGTCTTAAGTACTTCATCCACTTTACCAATGGCCCGACCGGCGGTTCGTACAAGCCATTCCACGGCGGCGGAGCTATTGAAGCGGTCCTGAAATCTGATGAGCTTTATGCCGAGCAGATTCTTGACGGCTACCATGTCAATCCAGCCTATGTGAGGGACATCCTGAGGCGAAAAGGCGCCGACAGGATAATCGGGGTAACGGACTGTCTGTTCGCAGCAGGTTCGCAGGTCACACAGTTCACAGGCGGTGGTATCCGAGGCGCCCTCAGCGAAAGCGGTGAATACTTCCAGGTTGTCGAAAAGCCCGGTACGCTCTTCAGCAGTAATCTTACAATGAACCGCGGATTCAACAACCTGCTCAATTGGCTCTCTGCCGATATGCAGGGTATCTGGAACCCCCGGCATGAAGCGCTGCAGCTCGATCAGGCCCTTGTTACAGCCGCGAAGATATTATCGACAAACCCGTGTGTGTTGACCCAAATGGATAAGGAAGGCTGCGGCTCGATTGTCGATGGGGCTAGGGCCGATTTGTGCGTGCTCGACATCGCCGGCCTGCCGGGCGATTATAAAGTGACTCTCGAGATGACTATAGTAGATGGCGATACAGCTTATTCGGCCGGATGAAATTTGTTATTTGCCCCTGTTATAAAAAGCAGGCGGATATATTTTAACAGGAGTGCTTATGGCTTTTGAAGTCGATGGTCGGCGGGATGTCGACGATTGGATTGCTCTGATTAAAGAGGCAAACAATGCATTTTGCACCAGGTTGGACCAAATCTACGGTGATAATAAAGACTTAAAAGCCGAAGCAGCCCGGATGTGTTTACGATGCCTTGAAGAATTTGCCGGCAGATACGGCGCAGATAACAGCGTTATAATAGTGCACTCAACCGGTCGTGTTAATATATTAGGCACTCATATCGACCACCGCGGCGGTTCGGTCAATCCGGTCTGTGTCAAGGAAATGTGGCTGGTGGTAGCCCCGCGGGATGACGACCGGGTGCTCCTGAAAAATGTCGATTCGAAGCAGTTTCCTGACGAGCAATTCCATATTAGCAATTGCCTGCCGACGGGAGAAAAAATCCGGGACTGGGACACATGGTGTTACCAGGAATATGAAAAGCGCAAAAACGACCCATCGGTTACCTGGTCGAATTATATCCGCGCCGCTGTTCTGTACCTGCAGCATCTCAACACAAATGATGAAGGCATATTTGCCCCGGCGATTAAGGGTATGAATATGATGATCTATGGTGATGTCCCCATCGCTGCCGGGCTTAGTTCATCATCTGCATTGGTTATGGGTGCGGCCGAGGCGGTAATACGGATAAACTCGCTTGAAATGAAACCTGTCGATTTCATTGAGAATTGGGGTTTTGCCGAATGGTATGTGGGAACACGAGGCGGATGCAGTGACCACGCTGCAATTATATCCGGCAAACCCGGTACGATTCTGCATATTACCGCTTTTCCAACGTCGGTAGAGGACGCCGCGCTTCCGGGCGGGCACAGCTTTGTTCTGGCCAACAGCAATATAGAAGCGAAGAAGCAGGCCGGAGCACGCGATGTCTTTAACAGCCGGGTGGCTGCGTATATATTCGGCATGATGATGATACGCGAAAACTTTCCGGAGTATGCCGAAAAGCTCGAACGGCTTCGCGATATCAGCCCGGAGACACTTGGCGTTGATGAGGTTCAAATCTATCGAATGATAAAGTCACTGCCCGCCTCTGTCAGCCGGGCGGATATTCTAAAAATCCTTGCCGAACATGAGCGAAAGATTCATCGTGTTTTTAGAAGCCACGCAGGACCCGAACAGGGTTACCAGGTAAGACAAATATGTCTTTATGGGATAGCCGAGTGTATTCGCGCTGAGATGGTCCCGCAGTGCCTGAGAACCGGCGATATGAAAACCTTCGGCGAGCTGATGAGCGCATCCCACAATGGCGACCGTGTAACAAAAATGGTTGATGGGCAACGCATACCAACTGACAACAGTTATCCGGACAAAAGGATAGATGCCCTGATAAGCGACCTGAAATCAGGAGACAAGCGGCGTATGGACCGGGCCCGGCTGTGGCGACAGGGAGGTGGTTATAATGTAAGCCTGCCCGAAATAGATATGCTCGTTGACATTGCGCTGGCGACTCCCGGATGTTTAGGTGCCGGTCTCGTAGGTGCAGGGATGGGCGGCAGCATTGTCGCTGTTGTACAGGATAAACATGCCCAACAGCTCATCGAAAATTTGGCCCGGCAATTCTATCGCCAGCGCAATCTGCCTCCGGGGGCGGAAATAATTATCCCTGTCGGTGGTTTATGCACGATGGATGTCTGATTTAATCGGCAAAGATGTTCGGAACATATATTTCCCGGATTATTTAACCGCCTCTTTTATCGCCTCACGAATTACTTCGCAGCCTTCCACGACCGCTTCTTCGCTAATGCACAATGGCGGCGCTATTTTAACACAGCCTCCGCCCACACCCACAGGCGCGAACATCAGTAAGCCCTTTTGGAAACAAAGATTGACCACATTCCATGCCAGTTCGTAGTCCGGCTCTTTACTGCCCTTTTTGACCATCAGCAGTCCGGCTACAAGACCTGCTCCCGGCGCAAAACCTATAACGTCGGAAAACTCACTCTTTATCTGTTGTAGATTTTTTTGCACGACCAATCCGACCTTTGCCGCGTTCTCAACCAGCTTTTCCTGTTCGATAACTTCTATGCTTGCCAAAGCGGCCGCACAGCAAACCGGATTGCCCGAGTGAGTGCTGGTCATCTCGTTGGGTCCGAACAAATCCATCACGTCTTCGTTGCCGATTACCGCGCTGATTGGTAATGAGCTGCTGATCCCTTTGCCTATACAGAACAAATCGGGTACAACATCGTACAGCTCAAAACCCCACATAGTTCCGCATCTGCCGAAACCCGCCTGGACCTCATCGAAACATAGCAAGGCGCCATGCCTGTTGCACCATTTTCTCAGGTCCTTTGCGTATTGTTTGGGCATGAAGTTGGGCCCTACTCCCTGATACGTTTCACATATTACTCCTGCCACATTGTCCGGCTCGACCCCAAGCTGCGCAAGGATCCTCTCGAAAAGCTCGAAGCTGGTGTCTTCACAGCGGAATCCGTCGGGGAACGGCACATGAACTATTTCGGGATCGAGATTTTTTATCCATGCTTTGCCGTCACTCGAACCTCCCATTTGCTGCGCGCCGAGTGTCCTGCCGTGAAAGGCGTTTTCAAATGAAACTATGATGCTCTTGTCGTTTGTGCCGTTCTTTCGTCCGTATGTGCGCATTAGCTTCAGCGCGCACTCTGTGGACTCTGCACCGGTACTGAGTATGAAAACCTTGTTTAATCGCTCCGGTGCAAGTGAAACTAACTTCTGTGTAAGCCTAATCCTTGGCTGGTTGGGGAAACAATAGGTGGTCAATAGTGGTTTGGAGGCCTGGCTGATAATTGCATCGGCGATTTTTTTCGCCCCATGACCGGCGTTGGTAACAAGTACCCCCGATGAAAAATCAAGCCACATGTTGCCGTAAGCATCGTAAACGTTTACTCCTTCAGCGCGGTCCCAGATTACAGGCGGCTGACCTCGCATACTTAGTGGCTCGGCCTCACGAAGCTCTTTGATCTGCTTTATTGTCTCGTCATTCGGAATAGATCCGGAAAGTTTGCGAAACTTTGTTGATACAGGCTCTACTTTGATTGAAACAAGTGGAAATTCTTTTGCCATCTTCGTTTTATTTTCTTTCTGTTTGCTTAACAAGAGAATATTAATTCTTATCAGTCTTTGTGAAAACCAACACCGCCGTTTTCGCCATAAGTTATTTCAACCCTTCTGCCGCCGTTTAGAATCGATAGGCGCGCAGCCTCGGTCACTAGCTCATTGTAAGAACTGTTCGCGGGTGTTGCCATGATACCTTCGTTATCGAATTGCTTAATCAGCTTCTGCCGGCGGGCCAAAGACTCGTTGCTGTCGGGCCCGCCGGATACATCGATGCACTTGCAGATATTTTTTATTATAAATTCAATCGAACGATATCCGTATCCCACCGGAGTCAGCCCTTCGCCCCCAAGCTCGATATACTTAAAATAATCCGGACTCGGCTCACTGTAATATGTCTCACCCGGCTCGCTGCCTTTTGTAATATAACAGTGTTCGATACCGCGGTACTGATCGTTGTGTACGAGCATGCCGCTTTTGTCCTCACCCCGGCTGTACATACGAAGGCCCTGAAAATTACCGCCGGGTCCTTCGTCGGGATAACCCATGATATTCGTTACATGCAGGCACGCATCGTTTTCCCAGATAACACGGGCATCGGTCCACAGGTAACCTGTCTTGCCGTTTGGGTATGTATCTTTTATGCCATATACGGATACCGTTTTGGGAAGCAGTCCCGTGATAAAATGTACCTGGTCAACGTAATGACAGCCGACATAAGTGAACATATCGGAATTTTCCACAGTGCACCAGTTCTGAAAATTCGAATCTCGATAGTAATAGGGTTCGTTCATTTCCGCGTGACCGATACGGAATTCCCCGAATCTGCCTTCTCTGTATAACCGGCGGGCCATTAACGCCCTGTCATCGAGCCGCTTATGATACTCGACTGCTGCGATAAGCCCTTTCTCGTAGGCGGTTTTTTCGATTTCAGCGGCCTGCGAATATTTTAACACTAATGGCTTTACGCAGCATATATGCTGGTCGGCTGCAAGGGCCGCTTGTATCACCGAATAATGCAGTTGGTCCGGCACTGCAACGATTACAATGCTGCCTTTGGGTATCTTGCCAATTACTTCTCTAAATAAATCGGGGAAGTTCTGCTGCGGATCTGTGTCAATAGAAGGATACGCCTCGAAACTATGACCGGGAAATGCTTTTTTAAGGCTCTGGTCCTGTTCAAGCACCTTCAGCGGATCACTATTCAATGCGCACACACTAATATCGCCAATAAGACTGAGACGTTGAAGCTGATAGACCGAAGGCAGAATCTGCACTTGCGTTATCATACCACCGCCAATAATACAAATCTCGGGCTTCTTATTCATCGAGCTTCTCTCATAAATAAAATTTTCCGTAATTTCGCTTCTTTCTCAAAGAAGGTCTATAGATTTGACATAATCATAATAGATTTCAGCCGGAACGGCAAAAGATTTTCCTTGCCTTGAAGGGATCAAATATTCTATAACATTTAGAGGTTTTATACAGAATAGTATCCTGTTAGCCGTTGCTGGTTTTAAAAAACGCAAGGCAGTCTGCTTGTCAGGAGGGCTCGCAATATTAAAGCAACTCAGGAAATGGAGGTAGTTTATGACGAATGTTTGCAGGTTTCTCACGCTGGCGGTTGCACTTGGGTTTTGTCTTTCGATTTCAGGTTCGGCCCAGGAATCTGCCGTAGATTCTTCTGAAGTTCTCAGTACACTCGAAAAGTACCATCCCAGATTGATGCTGAATAACAAAGACCTTGGGCATCTGAAAGTATTGTATGCAAAAGATAAGGTTTTGCAGAAATGCTTGTCAGATGTTCTTAAGGATGCGGATGACTGTGCTGAAAAACCGATGCTTACTTACCGGAAGATTGGGCCCCGGCTTCTTCATGTCAGCAGGGAATGCCTGCATCGAATTTATGCCCTTGGCCTTGCGTACAGATGGACAGGCGAAAAAAAATATGCCGAAAAAGCGACCGAAAACCTGCTGACAGTCTGTGCGTTCAAGGACTGGAATCCCTCTCACTTTCTCGACACCGCCGAGATGTCGCACGCAGTGGGAGTCGGTTATGACTGGCTGTATTCCTATCTCAATGAAGAGACACGGGAAAAAATCAGGACCGGCCTCGTTAAGAACGGCCTGATACCGGCCCTCAGCGCATATCAAAAATCCTGGTGGCCTAAAAGTGAGCACAACTGGAACCAGGTCTGCAATGCCGGGATGATAATCGGTGCTTTGGCAATCGCCGAATCCGAGCCGCAATATGCCGAGAAGATTATCAACCTTGCAATTAAGTCGCTGCCGCTTGCCCTGAAAAGCTACGGCCCCGACGGTGCATGGATGGAAGGGCCCGGCTACTGGAGTTATGCCACACATTATACGGCTTACGGGCTTACCGCCCTGCAAACAGCTTTGGGCTCGGACTTTGGTTTGCTGCAAACTAAGGGATTGGACCAGGCGGGAAATTTTCCCGTATATACCGCCGGGCCAAGGGGCCTGTACTTAAACTTTGCCGACTCTGGAGAAAAAGGCTCCAGAAGACCTATGCCCTGTATGTTCTGGCTTGCACGGACCTACGATAATCCACTTTATGCCGAATCCGAACACGCTGAAATTGCCAAACGCAGTGCCGGTGCCCAGCACATAGTTTGGTATATGCCGCCTCCGAGACAGACTCCACAAAGAACACTCGATTGCTATTTCCGCGGCCCCGTAGAGATAGCAGTATTCCGAAGCGCCTGGAACGACCCCGAAGCGCTCTTTGTCGGTGTAAAGGCCGGCTACAATCAGGTTAATCACGGCCATCTGGATTTGGGCAGCTTCGAGCTTGACGCTTTGGGTGTTCGATGGGTACGCGACCTTGGCTCGGACAACTACAACCTGCCCGGCTACTGGGATGGAAAAAGAGGCGGCAGGAGATGGGATTATTACCGCTTGAATTCGAAAAGCCACAGCGTCCCGTTACTGAACGGCGAGAACCAGGACCCGATGGCAATATCGAACTTTACAAAATTCGAAACAGAAAACTCTTCTGCTTTTGTCCTTGTGGATCTGACAAACGCTTACAAAAAGTCTGCAAACAATGTAACCAGAGGTATTGCAATGGTTGAGAATCGGCGTGCCGTTCTTGTGCAGGACGAATTCGAAATCCAAAGTCCGTGCGAACTCGTCTGGGCTATGACGACGGATGCAAAAATCGATATAAAGGAAAAAAATACCGCCCAGCTTACCCTTGCCGGCAGAAAGCTTGTCGCACAGTTTTTGTCGCCTTCCCCCGCCGGATTTGAAATAGAATCAGCCCGGCAACAACCTCCCCAGAAATCCAACAAAGGTGTTAGAAGGCTTATAGTGCGCCTGCCCAATGCTAAGGGCGATGTTCGGGTAGCGGTCTTGCTTTCACCTGAGTGGAAAGATAAAGAAGTAGTAACAAAAGTACCAATAAAGCCCTTGGCACAGTGGTAGTAAATGTGATTATAAAACGAATCAGTATGTTGAAACAATTTATGAGGTGTAAAATGAAAAGTCCATCGATTGGTATTTACAGGGTATTTGTTGTCGGTTTACTAATGCTTGTGCTAACACTTTCGGGCAGACTTGTTCAAGGTTCCCAAAACAAAAAGCCTCAGCTTTGTCAGGGGAATTATCAAAGTGAAGAAGCTGCCAAAGAACAGCTTGCCAAATTTGCCCGCAGCTACTCCAACCTGGCCGAATGGAAGGCCCGGGCCGAACGGATTCGTGAGGGTATTCTGACAGGAGCGGAACTGTCGCCTCTGCCCGAAAAAAGCCCGCTCAAGCGGATTATACACAGCAGACGCAAATACGATGGCTACACCGTCCAGAACGCGGCGTTTGAAAGCCTGCCCGGCGTATTTGTAACAGGAAATCTATATCGTCCTCGCAAAGCCAAGGGACCTTTTGCCGCTATTCTTTGTCCGCACGGCCACTGGAGCAGCCCCGATGACTATGGACGATTTCGACCAGATATGCAAAAGAGATGTGCCGCACTGGCCCGTATGGGAGCGATTGTCTTCTCTTATGATATGGTCGGATATGGTGACTGGAAGAATGCGGGGTGGGAGCATAAACGCCCGGAGGTTCTGAAGTTGCAGCTTTGGAACAGCATCCGAGCCGTCGATTTTATCACGTCGATTAAAAATGTGGACCCAAAGCGCATCGGCGTAACGGGTGCTTCCGGCGGAGGAACACAATCATTTCTTTTAACGGCGGTTGATGACCGTATCGCCGTTTCCGTCCCGACTGTAATGGTTTCCTCCCACTTCTTCGGCGGATGCGACTGCGAAAGCGGTATGCCCATCCACTTAAGCGAAATGCACGAAACAAACAATACCGATATTGCCGCGCTGGCAGCACCGCGCCCGCAGTTGCTGATTTCCGACGGAAAGGACTGGACCAAAAACACACCGAATGTCGAATATCCTTATATTAAAAATGTATATCGTCTCTACGGCGCCGAGGATCTTGTGGAGTATGTACACCTTCCCGACGAGGGACATGATTATGGATTGTCCAAACGTACCGGTGCATATAAGTTTCTTGCCAAACACCTCAAGCTTTCACTCGATAATATAACAAAGCCGGACGGCTCGATTGATGAAAGTTTTGTTACAATCGAAAAGCAGGATGATATGTACGTTTTCGATGATGAGCATCCCCGTCCTGCTCACGCAGTCAAACCTGACACAAAAGAGCTGCCGTGGAATTAATCTATAATCCTTCTCAGAAGGAGTTAGAACGATGAAAAAGATTGTAATAATATTTCTGGTTTGTATCACTACTATTCTGCTTGGTGCAGCACAAAGCCGCAATAGAACTCAGGAAGTTACGATAAAGCCGATACTGGTCGTGTATAAAACCATCGGCGAGGTCGAGCTGAAGCTGCATATCTTTGAACCGCCCGACAGGCAGTCAAGAGAGCTGGCCCCAGCCATAGTGTTCTTTTTCGGCGGCGGCTGGGTTGGTGGCACTCCCACGCAGTTTTATCACCAGTCCGATTACCTGGCCTCGCGTGGGATGATGGCATTTTCCGCTGAATACCGCGTCAAAAACCGGCACGGCACGACGCCGTTCGAATGCGTCGCCGATGGCAAATCCGCCATTCGCTGGGTCCGGGCAAACGCAGCCCGGCTTGGTGTCGATCCGGACAAAATCGTCGCAGGCGGTGGCTCGGCGGGTGGCCATGTCGCAGCCTGCACAGGTGTACTTGATGGGCTCGATGAAGAAAGTGAAGACAGCAATATCAGCTCAAAGCCGAATGCGATGGTACTCTTCAATCCCGTCCTTGACGTTGTAGGGTTAGCAAAGAAAAGGGCTTCCGATGAAAGGTTCAAACGTGCAAAGGAAATATCTCCCTTGCAGCATGTAACAAAAGGCCTCTCGCCGTGCATTATTTTTCACGGCACTGCCGATAAGACTGTTCCATTCGACAGTGCTGAACGTTTCACCTCAGCAATGAAAGATGCCGGCAATATTTGCCGTCTTGTTCCATTCGAAGAAAAAGGCCACGGTTTTTTCAACTACGGAAGGGACAAAGATAACAGCTCATTTAATAAAACCATCGAAGAAACCGACAGGTTCCTTACTTCTTTAGGTTATTTAAAAGATATATCAAAACCGAATCAGCCCAAAAAGAAAACGGCTCGGGTAAATCCTGTTTTCGCTCCCATCGAAGATGATCCGGCTCTGCCGAGGGTCCTTCTGATTGGCGATTCTATCTCGATTGGTTATACACTTCCGGTACGCAAGCTCCTTGCCGGCAAGGCCAATGTCCATCGGGTTCCCACTAATGCCCGGCATACAGGCATAGGCCTGGAAAAGATTAACGAATGGCTCGGTGATGGCAAATGGGATGTGATACACTTCAACTGGGGTCTGCACGACCTTTGTTATAGAAGCACCGCCCCGGACGCTCCGAACCGTAGGGACAAAACCAATGGCAGACTTGATTTAACGTTTGAAGAGTATCAACAGAACCTGCACAAGCTTGTCGGGATACTCAAGGCCGCCGGCGCCGAGCTAATCTGGGCCAGCACAACGCCGGTTCCCGATGGTGAGTCGGGCCGCATCAAAGGTGATGAAATAAAATACAACGAAGCCGCTAAGAAAATTATGGAAGAAAACGGCGTGATGATTAACGACCTTCATGCTCATGCTATGAAGAAATTAAGCGAAATTCAACAGCCGAACGGCAATGTTCACTTTACCCCCGGGGGTTCCGACTACTTGGCCGAACGGGTGGCTGCACGTATTCGAAATGCCCTTGGGAAGTAACGCAAAAAGTAGGTTGGCGTCATGTGTGATAGTGCAATATGAGCGGCTCTCAGGCGGGCGGCTTTTTGAGTTCTTCTATTTTTGGCAGGTCTTTGAGTGCATTAAGACCGAAGACTTCCAGAAATTTCTTTGTTGTCCCGTACAGCATCGGCCTGCCTAAGATTTCAGCCCGGCCTACTATCTTTATCAGGCCTTTATAGCAAAGAGTTCGAAGTACCTCGCCGGCGGCAACACCTCTAATGACCTCGATATCAGCACGAATAACCGGCTGTTTATATGCGATTATGGCAAGGGTCTCCAGCGCCGCCGGGCTAAGCTTGCTGTCGCTGCGGGCTCTAAGTAATTTTTTCAGCCAATAATTATAAGTGTTCAGGGTAAGCATCTGATAACCGCCGGCAATTTGCTCTATTCTAAATGCGTTATTATTAGCCTGATATTTCTCGTTCAGGCTCTTGATGCATTTACGGACCTGCTTTATGGATGTCTCAACGATTTTGGCCAGCCGATTGTCAGTGAGAGATTCATCGCTGGCAAACAGGACTGCTTCCACGACAGTCTCGACTGTCGGCTCATCACCTTGGCTCTGTCCTGGTAAGTCATTCTGTTCTTCGACATCTTCACTGGCTTCGGCGTTTAGCAATGGTGTTTCCGTTTCTTCCGGTTGCTCTTCGACTTCTTCACTGGTTTCAGTGTTTGGCAATGGCGCTTCTGTTTGTTCCAGTTGTTCTTCTGTCATATATTTTTCCACTTAAATGGGTCTGCGTCTTTTTTACTTATCTTTATTGTCACTGAATTTAGCTGTTTTTGCAACTGTTTGGCAAAATTTTTCAATATAAACCGTTCCGATACGGTATGACTAAGGCAAATGCAGGTCAGGCCTGCTTCCTGTGCCGCTAATGCCTGATGGTGCTTCAATTCGCCCGTTAGATACAGGTCGGCCTTTGACGCGATAACCAAATTAATAATCGCCCCGCACGTTCCGGCACAAACCGCCGCTGTTTTCACAAGCCGTTTTTCTTTTCCGACCAAACCGGCAACTGTCGCGCCGGTGTGTTTTTTTATTCTCCCGATAATCTGTTCTATTTTTAAAGGTTTTGATAATTTGCCGATTCTGCCGAGACCGAATTTGTTTTGGCTGTTGTAAAGTTTGATAATGTCGAAGGCCGGAGTTTCGTAAGGATGGGCCTTTTTCATCGCCGCTGCTACTTTGTCGAGTTTTTCAGCCGGCACAATCGTCTCGAATCTTATTTCAAGAACTTTTTCCAGTTGCCCTTTTTTGCCGATGGCCGGCCTTGCGCCTTCCAAAGGTAAAAATGTCCCTGTCCCGTCGGTGCTGAAACCGCAGTCGCTGTAATTTCCTATTGCTCCTGCGCCGGCGGCGAAAACCGCGTTTGAAACTCTGGCTAACGATTCGGCGGGAACAAAGACAACGAGCTTGTAATTATCATCCGCTGGATTAACGACATAATCCCCAATCGGCTTTCCGTCCTCGATACCGACAATCTCGGCAAGACCGTCGTTAACCCCGCCTGTGATGACGTCCAGCGCTGTGTGTATCGAAAAAACCGCAATATTACTGCGAATCAATTCGTGTACGGTGCTGCTCGGGCCTTCTGAGATAATTTTTTTCAAACCGTCCCAGATTACCGGATGATAACTTACAATCAGGTCGATCTTGAGCTTTTTTGCCTCGGCGACAACATCGGCGGTAATATCGATGGTCAGAAGAATTCTTTCTACGTTTTTACTCGCGTCGCCGATAAGCAGCCCGACGTTGTCCCAGTCCTGCGCTAAGTTAAGTGGGACTATCTTTTCAATTTGCTCTGCAATATCTTTTATCTTCATTTGTCTTTCCCGCATTGGCTTTCAACAAGTTCATCGAAACTGATTTGTAATCTTTTAGTCGTCACACCGACCTTGCCGTCACCTACGGTGTGCTTTTCTACACTCCTTACAGGCATAATCTGCATAATTACATTTGTCAGAAAAATCTCATCAGCTCCCAGCACATCATCTATGTAGAGGTCTTTTTCAACTAATTTGATTGAGTTTGTCGAAGCGATTTCACATACGGTCTTTCTCGCAATGCCCGCAAGTACGGGCGTTTCAATCCGAGGTGTATGAATGACGGAATCTTTAACAACAAACACGTTGCTTACGCACCCTTCGGCAAGGCGGTTGTCCGTCGTGAACCATAACGCTTCGGCGGCTCTTTGTTGATGTGCCATGTTTAGTGTAATCATCCGCGAAAAATAGCTTGTTGTTTTGTGTCCGCATGTTGGCTCGAAGGTGTTCTGCCGGGATGCCGAAAGTATTACCATAACGCCTTTTTTGTAATATTCGGCCGGGTAAGGCTGGAGCTTTGTAGTGGTGATAAGAAGAGTGGGTTTACGTTGCTCCTCCGATTCCGCCATCGGGCCGTTCGTAAGTGTCAGTCGCAAGCGCGCATCTGTCAATTTGTTTGCGTTCAGAACTTTATAGATGGCACCGGTGATATATTCCTCATCATATGGGTTATTGATAGATAAAGCGCCGGCACTGGAAAACAATCTGTCTAAGTGGTCTTTAAGCCCAAAGACTACCCCGTCATAGCTTCGCATCGTCTCGAAAAGCCCTGCTCCATATAAAAATCCGCTGTCCGTTGCCGATATATGGGCCTTGTCGGTATCGATTAGTTTGTCATTTAAAAATACTTTTTCTGCCATTTTACTTTGTATAAATCCGAATATTTAATTACGAAATTCGAAAAAAAATTCGATATTCGAATGTTCAAAAATTAGGGTTTCAAATTTTGAATTTTGATCATTTATATTTGTTTCGTGCTTCGAATTTCGGATTTCTTATTTATTTTTTGTATATCTACTATCTGCTGTGTACTTTTCTGCGTTGCTTTTATCCCGGCCAAAAGCGCCCTTGCCTTCGTGATTGTCTCGGCCCGCTCGGCACTTGGGTCTGAATCTGCTACTATTCCGCCGCCCGTCTGGGTAAAGGCCTTTCGCTTTGTGATAATAATCGTTCGTATAGCAATATTCAAGCACACACTGCCGTCAACGCCGATAAAGCCGATACTGCCTGTATAAACGCCCCTTGCAGTCGGCTCGGTTTCATCTATGATTTCCATCGAGCGGATTTTCGGAGCGCCGGTTATAGAGCCGCCCGGAAACATAGCCTTCAAAATATCGCAGATTGTTATTTCATCTCGAAGCTCTCCGGCCACCGTAGCCACAGCATGAAAAACCGTCGGATAGCTTTCAATCGTCCTGGGCTGAGTTACTTTCCTTGTCCCCGGTTTGCAGATTTTAGCCACATCGTTACGCTCAAGGTCGATTATCATATTCAGCTCGGCGCGTTCTTTATCGCTGTAAAGCAGTTCATTGAAATTATTTGCATTAGTTTTTTTTGCTTGGGAATTATTCCCGTCAGTCTCATCGATACGCCGGCGGGTGCCCTTTATCGGCTTGGTTCGGATAAAGCCGTCATCGATTGTGATAAACATCTCGGGCGAGGCGCTGACTATATGAAAATTTCCGCCGTCGATATATGCGGCGTACCCGCTTGCGTTATAGTGATTTTGCCAGTGATAAAGATTTATCGCTTCGGCTTCGTATTCACATTCGAATCGCTGTGAAAAGTTAATCTGATAGACCTCGCCGTCATAGATGTAGCGTTTTATTTTCTCTACCGTCCGCAGGTAGTAATCTTTATCCATATTGCAGCGAATATGTGAAAAGTCAATTTGTTCAAGGTCGGCGGGCACCGGTTGCGAGATACGATTTATTTGAGATTCTCTCAGCAACTCCTCCAGAAAGGAAAGTTTGTCCTGCGGTTGTTCACAATCGCCCGCCAATTCAAGAGCGATTAGCCAAACAGCTCCT
>JACKQG010003655.1_pt1 | contig 18630 bp, 15 predicted proteins | sample 8237621 | NCBI WGS metagenome assembly JACKQG01 (sample SAMN15677084, study PRJNA649215) | marine metagenome | biome: marine; feature: Black Sea; material: saline water; isolation source: suspended particulate matter (SPM) from the Black Sea western gyre | collected 2013-06-09/2013-06-10 | depth... | reverse complement strand
AGAAACTAGAGGAAAACCAAGAGAACTAAAAAGACTGCCCAGAGGAAAGAAAAGAAATGACCACAGCCGAAGGCAATCGGCGTTTTGAACAGGCGGTTTTATCTATGGTTATCAGTGGAAGGCGTCGTGTGAGACGTATCGGCCGGTGTCGCGGTAAAAGATGGAGGCTTTAAAGGCCGATAGATGCGCGCTCTCTTCCGCGCCTTCATCTTTTCGAACTTCCCTGGTTTATCACCACCATAACCACCACGCATCGCACGCTCGGTGACAACCCCGCCTGTACGCAGATAACCATCGCTTCCCAAATCCACGTCTTGCGCACTTGACCCGTTGATGGAAAAGAACTAAGGAACTTCGTACATCTACATAGGCCGTAGCTCTTCGGTCACCGTTGGGGTTTGCGTTCTCCAGCAGGTGGACAAAAGAGTGGCGCGGGGGGGAACTGACGTTGCTGGTTTCCCAACGTTGATATTTTTCCAACCGTTGAAAGCTTAAGACCGTGATTGGCGTTTGCGGCTTCCACATTTTGCGCCCCCGCGCCTACCCGTCCTCAGAAAACAAAAACGATGAACAAGGAATAAATACATCATCCTGTTTTTGTTTTCTTGCGGCGGGCGTTTTGGGTTTGTTGGGACGGTTTGATAGTTTCCCTTTAAAAGAAGGAAAGGCAACTACTGCGACGTCGCTGTGGTTGCTACTACTGCGCACGGCGCGGTGGTGGCGCCCTTTCCTCTGCCTGCTGTTGCGCAATGGCCGGTCATGGTTATCTGCGAACAGGCGGGTTTTGTCACCGCAGATAACCAAGACAAAACCCGCCTGTAGCGGTATCGAACTTCATTTGCGAAGACGGCAAAAAAAAGACTTGACATTGCTATAACAATATGTTATAATAAAGACGAGGTGAACAAAATGACAGGTAAAGAAATTAAAGAAAAGCGTAAAACAAAAGGATGGACACAACAGCAGTTAGCCGATGTGATAGGCGTCCATCAAGTGACAGTAGCACGATGGGAAATTGACCAAAGCAAGCCCCACCCAGCGGTGATGCGACTTATAAAAATGTTACTGGACTGATTTTTTTTCAAAAAAAGTGCATTTTTTGCTTGACAATATTATAACAATATGTTATAATATTAAGTGTAAGATGACGAACGTTGTGTTGAGTGCTAATCAATCCCTCACAACAGGCGTGTCTAAAACGCAGATGACAATGGTAATGCTGGAGACAAGATTGATAAACCCGATGATAAACTAAATAGGTTTTAGGGAAGGTAAGCGACCTGACACATCGGAAAGACAAGCTAAAGTCGATTAGGATATAAGACTTGAACTTGGTAGGAATTACAAAGATCCCGAAAATCGGGATGGTAAACAATACAAGCCGAAAGGCACGATACTCGAATATCGTGTTTTTCCCTTCGGCTTGTATTGTTAAAACTAAAATTCTTTACTATACAGGAGTAATTTTACAATGTCTACAATGAGAAGTCAAGATGAAATTCGTAACACTGTTGTAAGTTTAGGTTTACCAGAACATCCCTACTTTATGAGACGTGCTGCCAGAGCGATGGATTTACTGGATACTGGCAAGGTAAACTTTGTTGGTCGCCGACCCTTCGACCCGGAGGGCGATGAGATTTTCCGAGTTCAGAGTCAATTTGATGACACGATTTATCACGTTGAGTTAAATCACGGGACCCCTAAAGGCCGAAAGTGCGTGCTCTCTTCCACCGGTTGTACTTGTGCAGACCATCAGAAAAACCCTTCAGTCTTATGCAAGCACATGATAGCGGCGACGATTTACAGTAAGCAAGCGCAAGCGGCGAGGAACGAAGCAATCACGATAGTTAAGACTACTGATGGCAACGAAAGCGACTTCTGGCGACGGTCTTGGTTGATAGCGCAAGGTCATCGCCGAATTGTGATTTACGAAGAACACGATGGACGGCTTTTCTGCAACTGTGGGATGTACTATCAAGACTGTGAGCATAAGCAATTGGTAATCAAAACGGTTACTAATGAGTTGAAACAAAAGCGAATCACTAACGAGTGCGGAAGCAATGAAGCTAAAGCACTCCAAGACAAGATGAACGGTCAACTTGATAGTCGTACAGGCGGGTTTGTCACCGCAGATAACCATCATGATAACGGGAACGGGGCGAAGCAAGCCCCTTCCCACTCACAACTTGACCTAAGCGACCCGTTCCAACAAAGTGAGCAACTTGACATTGACCAAATCGAAGGACTTCAGAATCGGGAGGGGGGTTTGGGGGTGAGGGTGAGGGCACCAAGTGCGTATGCGCTCAACCCCCCCTCCCGAACCCTCCCCCCAATACGGTCTAATGGTGAATTGGTTCATAAGCTATCAAACGGTGAATATGTGATAAGCTATCAAGGCATCATGACGCTTTCTGAGAAGCATCACATCACGTTTGAAGCATTAACCCATGATGATACCCACACCGTGATAGCAAAGGGGCGTTGTGGGACTTCTGAGAGAGTTTCAGGAAAGCCAGTCAACGGCAACATGGACACTGCTATTGAGTTGGCAAAGAGAAACGCCGCGAGGCAACTTTTGCCCTATGCAGAACAGCTTGCGACGGTCAAGAAATTTCAACTTGAAAGCGACTTTGACTGGCAGACGGCATACACCAAGTGTGTTGAAATCGTTGGCACGAAAGCGATTGTTGACATCATTATCAATGACTTGGTGAATTATGGCAAGCTCCGAAAGGATAACCCTTCGCACTACAACCGCAGTGAGTGGCTTTTGATACACGAATATTGCACAGGCGGGTTTTTCACCGCAGATAACCATCAGAAAGAAGCAAGCATCTCAAGGGACCCAGGTAGCACCAACAACTGGTCTTACAATAGCGCAGTATTCATTGACAGATGCCGAGAAGCAATCGCCAAAGTGCGAGAGGAAAAGAAGTCTATCGAAGCTAACGAGCTACCATCGCAGAGCGCCGATGGGAAGCGGCGCTTGCAAATGGATCGGAAACTCAGGACGTGGCTAATTGAAGCTGATGGCACTCAAAAGCCAATGAGTTGCCGAGAGATAGCCGAACAGTTTGATAGCTATGAGAAAGGCATCATCAAGCGGCTACGTGCTGGCATTGATAGCGGCGCTGATTTGTCAACGGTCGAGATTGACTAACACGGATACGGGCGGACTTACAATCCGCCCTACTCTTTTTTTTCTTTTAGCCAGCAAAGTGTCTCTGCGCGTGGCTAAGTAGAGCTGATGAGGATTTCTATCGAGGCATCGCGCCTGCCTGTGCCAACGGCAGACAGGCCGATGGGCGAGGGCGGCATGACTGCGTTTTCAACTAGCGTGCGATGCGTGACCAGTAGAAGGCGTCGTCGAACAGACGCATCGCACCGAGCACGCTAAAGAAGAACGGAAGGATTAGGTTGGATGTTGGCTTCGGCAAGCGTAACGCTTGCCCTGAAAGCGTAGCCGCTTTCATTCAAAACACCAACACCCACCAGCAAAAAAAACTATATCAAAGCCAAGCCAAGAAGTCAAGCATTTTTTGTGGAGAGAGCGGTTGCACTACCGCGTTTAAGGAGGAGGCTAAAATGGAATGGAAACCAGATAAAATCAGTGGAGAGAGCGGTTGCACTACCGCGTTTAAAGCCTTGCGGAAAAAGCTATCTCTTAATCAAAGAGAGTTTGCGAAACAATTAGGCGTGAAGCGACAGACATTGGCATGTTGGGAATCAGGATTAAGAACACCATCGAATGATATGCAAGTTAAAATTAAACGGGGAACGGAAAAAAAATATTTACATCTGTTGATCTGGATGATATAATTTAATGAGACAAAAAAGAAAGGAGATAATAGCGATGTTTTCAGAGAGGATGAAAGAGATTCGTAAGAAACGAGGATGGACTTTGAAAGAGTTAGCCCAAAAGATTGGAGCGAATTGGGTCACAATTTGGAATTACGAAAATGCCCGCCGCAAACCAGAATACGATATCCTCGCAGCTATGGTTACGAAAGCGGGAGTGGATCCAGCCGAGCTTTTTTAGGATTTATCTTAAGCGGAAGGCTGGGTCCGATGCGTGGTGGTTATGGTTGGTGATAAACCTACGTCTCACACGACGCCTTCTACTGGTAACGACAAGATGACGGCAAAGCCGACATCTTTTTCGCACGCTAAAAAAGAGCGAGGATTGAATCATTTAAATCGCTGGTAAGTAATTTTGTTGGATGTTGGCTTAGGCAAGCGTAACGCTTGCCCTGAAAGCGTAGCCGCTTTCAGGCAAAAAACCAACACCCACAGCCAAAAAAACTATATCAAAGCCAAGCCAAGAAGTCAAGCATTTTTTAGGGAAGTTCGATACCGCTACACCGGCCGATAGGAGGACGCTATGGAATGGAAACCTGACGAAATCAAAGCCTCACGGCAAGCGTTGGGCTTGACTCAAGCCGAATTTTCAAAAAAGTTTTCTTTGTCACAAGGCTTAGTAGCACAATGGGAAACAGGTAAGAAAAGCCCCACCTATGATGTTCATAAGATTTTGGAGCAGCTTAAAAAAGAAATTCCCACCGACCTTGAAGGTTGCAATGTGAACACTCCAGGTGAAATTAAGGCGTTAAGGGAAGCATTAGGATTAACGCGAGCTGAGCTTGCCAAGAAGCTTAAAATCTCAAAAAGTTTGGTGAAATACTGGGAAAAAGGAAAAAGAAGCCCTAGCCCAAAATTTTGGGCGAAACTAAAGGAGCTGACTTTGCAAGCTGACAAAATAAACGCGGAGGGTGAACAAAATGTGACCTCCGAAGAGGGGGGACAAATTATTACCTCCGAAGAGGGGGGACAAATTATTACCTCTGAAGAGGGGGGACAAATTATTACCTCTGAAGAGGGGGGACAAATTATTACCTCCGAAGGGGGGGGACAAAATGTTACCTCCTCAGAGGCGGAAAATATCGCACAGGTTTCCTGTAAAGAGGCTGCCCTTGAATATCTTTCTTACGGCTGGTCGGTTATTCCGTTGTGCCCGCCAGACTGTTCGCCTGACAAAGTGCCTTGGCACTGGCGCAAGGATGGAAAACCGTGTAAGTGTGCGCATCCGGGCAAAGTGCCGCTTGTCGCTTGGACGGAATACCAAGAACGTCTACCGACCGAATCAGAGGTCGAGCAATGGTTTTCTAAGTGGCCGTTTGCGAACGTTGGTATAGTCACAGGACGTGTAAGTAAGCTCTTAGTCGTCGATTTTGACTCCATAGAAGCCATCAACGCTATAAACTCTAAGGGCGGTTTTGAAAAAGCCCCTGAGGTTCAAACTGGCGGTGGAGGACGGCATATTTATTGTAAGCATCCCTTAGAAGGAATAATCGCCAACTTCGCTGGCAAGCTTAAGTCTGTTCATCCCAATTTAGAGAAAGTAGATTTCCGAGCTGACGGCGGACAAGTCGTCGCGCCGCCGTCGCTGCATGTTTCGGGAAATAGATATGTTTGGACTGTGCCTCCAAACGAAGTTTCCCCGCCAGATCTGCCTAAGTGGTTCTTTGATCTGTTGGAACAGAAGCCAACGGAATGCGGAATGCGGAATGCGGAATGCGGAATTAAAAACCGTTCCTCAATTCCGAAATCCGAATTCCGAATTCCCAATTCCTCCTTGCCCGACAATTTCTCAGTGTTGAAGAAATGCGATTCCTTGATAAAATCGTTATGGTCGAAGCCTAGCTTACAAGTAAGTAAAAAGGGCTTCCCTGAAACATCCGATTACGACTGGGCGCTTGGCAGAGCTTGTATTGAACGTGGGATAAGAAACCGTGATGATTTGGCTACTATCCTCGCGCACTTTCCGCATGGCAAGTATGCTCGTGATGGTAGCGATTATAACCTAGCGTTGACCGTCGAAAGTCTTCTTAAGACAGTACCGCACCTATCGAAAGAAGATGCAGAAAACGTGTTAGCAAATATGTCTTCGCAGCTTAATATTATAGTTACGCAGTTGAAAGAAAGAGAGGTGTTGGTTTTAAGGGCAACGCCGGGCTTAGGGAAAACGACTGAGATAATCGAAGTCATCAGGAACTCGGAAAGGAAAGTTATCCTAGCCGAACCCACAAAGGAGATGGCAAGAACGGTCTTCGAGCAGTTTTCAAGGGAAGGCGTTTCACAAGCATCGCACGCTGATGATACGTCCCTGCTCAAAGGACGAGATTCAACTTGCTGTATGCGATATTCTCAGGTGCAAGCTATAGCCGCCAAAGGTTATATGCCGGGCAAGGTAATATGTCCTGGCTGTCCTTATTCTCCTTCCAAGTTGTTTGGGGACTGTTGCGAATACTTTCGACAGTTTTTTAATCCTACACGCGTGAAGGTCACAACCTACGAGCAGGCGTTAGAGCTACACTTTGCAGGGAAGCTAGATGCTGATTTACTGGTGCTGGATGAAGACCCCAGTCGAGCGCTTTTCCAAAAAGTCGAAATCACTGCCAACCAGTTGCATTTCCCATCATGTGCCAAATATCCATTGCCGACCTTCGGGCGCCTGATAAGAAACACCTTACACGAAGCCGAAGAGAAAGCCGCAGGGCAGACTTTGGCTTTGCGGTGTCGCGATATCGTTGAACTGTTTTTAAGCGTCGCTTACAAGAGACGGATAAAACTAACTAAGCATCTTAGGCTTGTCTCTTCGTGCATAGAAAACGTCTTTGACCAGCCAGCGCGTTTAGAATCGTTTACAGAAGAGGAGATATCCGCTCTCCCACATGCCTACGTTGGTTTCCTTGCTAAAGAAATGCTTTCTGAGATAGACAAGGCGCAAACAGTTTCGGGTGACATAGGGAAGTTCGAAGAGGAAGGCGTCGTGTCTGTAGAAGGCGTCGTGGAACGCATCGCACGCTTGCATCGCACGCTCGCTACACCGGCCGACTGGAACAGCCGCTTAACCCTGGTGGTTTCAGGGGGTAGGGCGCGCTTTTTGTTGCGAGAGGTAAGAGGCATCCCAGTGCGCACGCCCATTGTGGTCTTGGATGCCTACGCAAATAAGGATTATTACAGCAAACTTTTAGGCAGAGATGTAAAATTTCTTCTCTTCGACGCCCAATCGCACTGTGAGGTTATGACTATTCCTTTAAATACCTCAAAAAAGGCATTTTTCTTACGCAAGGAGAATTTGTTTGACGATTTGGCTGCTGTGGTATATCGTTATCCTAACCGCAAAATCCTTGTTTATACCTATCTTTTTTTGAAAGAGGATGTAAAGAAGATGTTCCCCAGCGCGGAAGGCCTACTCAGTTCGGCCGGTGTAGCGGTATCGAACTTCCCTGATGGCACCGCGGTTTCTGTTGAGCATTTCTGGTCAGGGCGTGGGAAGGACTGTTGGCGCGATTTCGATTTAGTCATCATTTTCGGGACGCCGGAGCCGAATCCCAACGAGCTATTTGATGACGCCCGCGCGCTGTACGCCGATGATTCAAGCCCGATAAGCTTAGCACAGAGTGAAAGTGACCCACGCAAATACGCGGACAGCCGCCTCCAACTGCTACGAGAGATGAGGCGCGAGGATGAGATAATGCAAGACGTGCATCGCATCCGCCCAATCTGGGGCAAAGGATTGGATAAGAAAGCAGTTGTTCTTAGTCAGTTGTACTGCCCACAGTTACCGCCCGACAAGATTGTTGACCCTAAGACTATAGACAAAAAGTCCGCCCAGAGAGAACTGCGCAAAGAACGACTTATAAAGCTCATATCTGCGTGTATAAAAGAGTATGGTTTCTACTTTGACCGTTTCGCCGTCGCCGGCGGCCTTATAAAGACCACAGGTGGTGGTGTGTGCGTGCAAGGTTTTGATGGTGTTTCGGAGTGCATGGATACTGGTTTTCGTGAAATTTTTGATGGTGTGGGTGTGGATGGTGGTGGTGTGGGAGAGGGCATGGAAACTGGTTTGTGTCAAGTCTCTTATAATAATATACTTATAAGAGACTCGCCACAAACGAGTAATGATGCGGGTTCTGCAAGCTATGGTGGAAGCAAAAAAGGGTACATAGCGAATCGCAATGCTATCCTTGCAGAGTTAGGTCTTTCCCCTGCTAGGATGTCGGTTAAGAAGGAAGGCGTCTGGCGACCCTACAAGATTTGGGGCGACAGCAATAAGGCGAAGGCGTTCTTTGCAGAAGTAGAAAAGCAAAAAGAAGAGGAAGAAAAAGCCCGACAGGAATACATAGAAGAAGTCCGTCGTGAGTTAGATGAGGAATTTGGCTGATATTTCAGGGAAGTTCGATACCGCTACACCGGCCGAGCGGAAGGCAGATAACCATCAGGAAAAGGAAGAGGAGGTTTGATGACTACTTTAAACAACACGACCACAGTGGAGAGAGCGAGCGTGCTCGAACAGGCAGGTTTATCACCAGCAATAACCACCAGCGTTTCAACGACGCCTTCTCCAACACTACCGCGTTTAGAACGCGCTGAGATAGATCCGGTCTTCAAAGAGGTGATGACATTCAACTTTGGACAGCTTTCCCTTCCCATCGAAACGCAAGTCGAGGTCAGCCGCCTCCCTCGCACGATGGACGCGCTCGTTTTGCTAGGGAAGTTCGATACCGCTACACCGGCCGAAGGCTCTTTTAATCTGAGCTACCAGAGCATGTTCGATAACCAGGAGAATGCGACGTATTCACGAAGCAAGGATTACGCCGAATTTTTCCTTGCTAAGTGGGAAGAGGCTGTCGTTCCAGGGCATGAAGGTGAGCGGTAAAATCACAAAGGGGGAAGGAAAGAATGGATGAAGTAAGCAATGCAATGGTAACGCTTTCATTTAGTAGCGACATCATCGTCATGTCCTAGCTATAACCCGAAATTGTTGCAAGATTCCTTTGGTGCGCCTAAGAGGCGTGAGAGCGTTTTCTTCGCTCATTAGGAAAGGGCAATGGAATGGAGGAGGCATTTCCTTGAACCAAACATCTAAATCACATTTTACAATCTCTCTTTATAACCTTCGTCGGGATAAACGACTATCTTGCCAGTCAAGAATGGCTCAAGGCATTAAGTCAGTACAGAATACTTGACAAAGTATCCAACATATTATAAAATAATACTAAATATCCTATGTAATTATAAAATATTATCTTTCTACGTAAGGAGGCTCCCCGATTTGGAAGATATAATGACCGTGAAGGAGATTGCAGAATATCTCAAACTAAATCCAGCTACTATTTACAAGCTTGCGCGTTCAGGTGAAATTCCTGCTGCTAAGGTTGCGAGCGAGTGGCGATTCCCAAAAGAGTTAGTTGATGATTGGCTCGTTGAGCGAGCGGGTGGAAAACAATCCGCGAAGCGAAAGAGGGGGAGGGAAGGAAAGACTGCAAATGAACGAAGAGAATAAGAAAGACAACGAATCACTCTCTCAATCCGCGAAGAGAAACGAGTGTAATCAGGAGCCAGAGGTTTTAAATACTCAAGGGCATCCGTCCGCGGAACAAGTAGACGAGGCTCCCTCATCTACTCAAGACGAAGGAATGTCTCAACAGATGCTTACCGCTATAGAAAGTTTGGCCACTGAATTTTCCTCCCTCAATCGGACGATTGAAAGCCGACTCAGTTATGATAAGGTCAAAGAGGAAGCCTTTGAGCGCCTCTATGCTGAACTCGAAGACCTGAAGAAAAACTCCGCCTTCGAGCAGCTCCGTCCGCTATACATGGACTTAATCCTCCTCTTCGACAGAAGCGAAAATATCCGCCAGGATATAGATGGGTCAACAACTGCGCCGTCTCCTCAAAAAGACGTGCTTAAAACATTGAGTGATGAACTGCTTGAGATACTTTACCGTCGAGATATTGAACTCATCAATACAACAGATTCGATGTTTGAGCCCAGTGTTCAGCGAGCTATTGGCATTCAGCCAACTTCCTCTGAAATCGAAAATAACCAAGTGGCCCGTGTAGTCAGAAGAGGATTTAGATACCGGGAGCACATCCTTCGTGCGGAAGAGGTTATAATCAAGAAATACAGCCCGGAGAACAGTTCGGCATCAGCATCAGAGTCACAGAACAAACAGCCGAATGTTTCCGGAGATTAAGGAAAGGAGACAACTCATGGCAGCAACAGTAATAGGTTCCGTGAAGTCTGGGAAAGGGAAGAATTATAAAGTTAAGTGGGATGAACGCAGCAAAGACGTTTATGTCTCATACGCAGGTTGGAGCAGTGTTGGAAAAGCTTCCTCTGCGGGTGACGCTATGAGAAAAGCTGAAGCATGGCTATACAACAAATAGGAGAAAGCAATGAGTGAGGAAATCATTGTCGGAATTGACCTTGGGACAACATTTTCTGCTATCGCTTATGTTAATCAGCATGGCAAGCCTGAAATCATTCCGAATCGGGAGGGGGATAGGACTACTCCATCCGTCATCTTTTTCGAGGAGGGCGGGAATCCGATTGTCGGAAGGGAAGCTCGCAACCAGGCGATAATCGAGCCGCAGCGTACCGTCCGTTTCGTGAAACGTGAGATGGGAAATCCTTCTTTTCGCTTTAACGTTGACGGCGAGGACTATTTCCCCGAAGACCTTTCGGCAATGATTCTGAAAAAACTCAAAAATGATGCGGAAGCCTTCTTGGGAAACGAGATTCGCAAATCGGTCATCAGTGTTCCCGCTTACTTCAAGGATGCCCAGAGAGAAGCGACCCGTCAGGCAGGGCACATCGCTGGGCTGGAGGTAATTCGCATTCTGAACGAACCCACTGCTGCTGCTCTGGCTTACGGCCTCGACAAAGCGGAGGATGAACAGACCATACTCGTTTACGACTTCGGTGGTGGTACCTTTGACGTAACGATAATGCAGGTCAAGGGCCAAGAATTTACCATCTTGGCTACCGATGGGGACGCACAATTGGGGGGAAAGGACATCGATGGCCGCTTGGTAGATTACTTTGCCGAGGAGTTCCTACGTGAACACGATGTAGACCTGCGGACCGAACCTCACACCCATCAAGATTTGTGGGACAAAGCGGAAATCGCTAAGAAAGACCTCTCGTTCAGAAACAACCTTGCAGTTACACTATCAGCGGGAGAAAACACCTTGCGCGTGGATATCGACGTGGAGCAGTTTAATGAACTCGTTGAAGACGTAATCCAGCAGACTGAAGACTGTATGAACCGCGTTATTCAAGCCGCCGGTATGGATTGGAAGCAAATCGATGCCATTCTCTTAGCAGGAGGTTCCAGTCGCATACCCGCGGTGAAGGAGATGCTTGAGCGAGTCACTGGCAAGGATGTCGCTCGTGATATGAATCCCGATGAGTGCGTTGCTTTAGGGGCTGCTATCCAAGCTGTAGTAACCACCATAGAGACAGAAGGAGTTGAAGCCGCGCCTCCACTTGAAAGCGGTTCTGACATTGTAGTTCATGATGTAGCTTCCCATAGCCTCGGCGTCAAAGCCCTATCCCCAGACCGTGAGAAGTACATCAATAGCATCATCATCCCGCGTTTCACACCTGTTCCCTGCGAAAGGACCCGAACTTACGCCACGAACGAGGATAATCAAGACCGCGTTGAGATTGAAGTGCTACAAGGAGAAGACGAAGACCCGCGTTCGCCTGAAGTTGAGCTAATCGGTAAAGCTGGGCTAAAGAATTTGCCACCTCACAAGGCTGGTGAGTTGGTCATCAAAGTTACCCTTAGTTACAACGCTGACGGTGTCATTGAGGTCGTAGCTAAAGAACTTCAAAGCGGTCAGATGACCCGCGAGGTCGTCATGCAAAAAGCTGGGACGCTATCATCGGAAATCCTGGAAGACAAACAGGAACAACTTGATAAGGCTGAATTGTGAGAGAGGAGGAAAAAGGCTCATGCTGAATAGGTGGGGGGTGATCAAAAAGCAAGATAGGTCAAAATCAATTATGATGAGCTTTCACACTTTCCGAGAAAACTCGTATTTGAGGGGAGAGTACTGATATGAGCAAAGTTGTTGGTATGGATCTGGGTACCACGTTCTCATCCATTGCCGTGGTGAACCAGCATGGAAAGCCTGAAATCATCCCAAATCGTGAGGGGGAGCGGATTACAGATTCCGTCATACTTTTCGATGGTGACATACCCATCGTTGGAAGTATAGCCAAACGCTCTGCTGTGGCGGACCCGTTGAACGTTGTCCAGCTTGTCAAGCGGCAGATGGGTAATCCATCCTGGAAGTTTCTCACCGAGGAGGGTGAGGAGTATACTCCCGAAGAGATTTCCGCCATGATTCTCAAGCGTCTGAAAGAGGACGCGGAGACGATGCTTGGAGAAGACATCCATGACGCCGTAATTACGGTGCCCGCCTACTTCAATGACGCCCAACGAAAGTCAACGCAGGACGCGGGGCGTATCGCCGGACTCAATGTACTGAGAATCATCAACGAACCGACCGCCGCGGCATTGGCGTATGGGCTGGATAAGATTGAGCAGGAGCAGACGGTTCTCGTCTATGACCTGGGCGGTGGCACATTCGATGTCACAATAATGCGACTCGGCAGCGGTAAGATAGAGGTTATCGCGACGGGCGGGGATAAGAACCTCGGTGGATTTGATTGGGACAACGAGATTATGACGTTCTTGAATGAGGCGTTTCAAGAACAGGGTGGCCCCGATTTATTCGAGGACCCCACTTTGGAACAAGATCTTCGCGACAAGGCTGAGATTGCTAAGAAGACGCTATCTTCCCGAGAGAAGACTAACGTTTTCCTCTCTGCGGGTGGTAAAAATACCTCCATCAACTTGACCCGCGCTCAGTTCGAGGAACTCACCAACCCACTCTTGAATCGGACTGCGAGCATAATGGAATTTGTGTTGGAGGACGCCGGTCTCCAATGGAAGGACATAGATAAAATCCTTCTCGTAGGAGGCTCCACCCGCATGAAGGCGGTTCCTGAACTAATTGAGAAGGTTACCGGGAAGAAACCTTCTATGGAAGTTCACCCGGACGAAGTGGTCTCCTTTGGTGCCGCACTACAAGCAGCCTTGTTGCAGGTTAAAGAAGGGAAGGGCGACCTGGTCGAACTGGAGGATTTCCCTCTCGTCGAGATTCAGGATGTCAACTCCCACAGTATGGGCATTGTTATCTTGAGCGAACAGAGGAAGGAGGTGAACGCCATCGTTCTAAAGAAGAACACCCCGACCCCCTGCAAAGTCAGTGATATATTCAGTACCGTTGTGGACAACCAAACACAGATTCATGTCCAGGTTACGCAAGGAGAAGACACTGACCCCGCCCATGTGAATATTGTTGGCGAAGCGACAATGCCAATTTCCCCTTATCCAAAGGGGGCGCCCATTGAGGTGTTCTTCGAGTATGACCACGATGGAATCATCCACGTGACAGCTTTTGACCTGACTGCAAAAAAGCAGCTTGGTGAGTTATATATTGACAGGACTTCAAACCTGAACGAGCAAGAGGTTCAGGAGAAAGAACGGAAAATGCGGAACCTATCCGTTACCTGACCAGTTGGAGAAGTCCCACCAAGCCTGTTTTGTATGGCAGTCTGGTAACTTTCCAATAACTTTAAGAAAGGAGAATTCCAAAATGATACGCACACAAGAAGCTCTTGGAAATTTGGTTAACTATGAGGCAATCACCAAAATTAGTCCCCTGGAACCGCCAACGGTAAAAAAGGAGGATATTCCTCAGTTTATCCTCTGCCAAAACTACGACAAAGCCATGCAAAAAGTCGAACGGACGATGGAGCGGTATAGGAGTAAGGTAAGTGATTTACGTGCGAGAGTGAATGAGACCGAGAGTGAAATTCTAGCCATCAACAAACGGCAAGAGGCGATATCGTTTGAGGTTGGCGGGGTTGGCGGAAAACGTACGCCTTATCAGTCAAGCATAACCGAGTGGAATGATCTCATTGATCGGAGACGCCGCGCACGTGAAAGGTGCGATGACGCTGCTGAGAGACATAACGACGCTGTCAGAGAAAGAGATGAGAAGCTCGAAGAACTGACTCTGGACGCACTGGCGGTAATTGACGAGGATATCGTTGCGGTTCTGGACAAATCCGTACAGACTGCTACTAAGCTTTCTGAAAGTGAGAACTCCGAAGATATCGTAGCAGCGCTCGAGGTCAGTTTCATTGGGCTTAAGATATTCAATTCCTTTGAAGAACATATCGAGGGAAACGTCCCACGGAGGGATGCCCGGGAACGGGTCACCGAAATCAACAATCTGTTTTCTGAACTCAGTGCGAACGAAGAAGCTAGCAACTATCTTGCCGACCTCTTTCGCCGGAACGCTTACCTCATTGAGAAAAATGCAGAGTTGTATGGCCAAGTGGTCGAAGTGATTGAGGGCGTGGACCAGGAGGAATTGACTTCGATGACACAGCCCTTCCAACAGGTATTCGAGAAAAAGTTCAACACCGATTTTAAGTACGAGGGCATCAAAAATCCCTCCACGTTGGATGGTGTGGTGGCTGAAATGCATAAGACCATAGATGCACTCAAAGCCAACATCGACAAGGTGAAAGAACTCGACGCCTCCACTCAGGCTGTGGCTGAAGAAGGGGTGAACGCACATCAGAATGCGGAGCCCTTGTTAGCGACTATGAAGACCAATGTGGAGGAGATGCGTGATGATCTCCTCTTTAAGGAACACTTTGCTTGTGATATGATTGACGAAGCCGTGATAGAAGACTTCTATGACAGAGATCTCCGACCAGCAGTGACCACTCTCCGTGAACACCTTGTCGACCTCATCGGAGAAGAGCAAATCGATGCTCTAATTATGGAAGATGAAGACCGCTACTCAATCGAGAAGACTGAAGCCGCCATTAAGCAGGCTGACCTCCTCCGCTTGCAAGCCCAACGCGATAGGGTAGCTGGATATGTCAACGAGCTTTCTACTAAGATCAAAGATGTAGAAGCACATATCCAGAAGGCAGGAGAAGTTCCGCGGAAGAACGCAGATGAATTCAAATCTTCAGCCTCCTCGCTTTATGCCATGTCCTGTTTTCCGGTGCTCGGATTTGCTTTTGCCATGGGCATTCAGGGGAAAATCAAGGAGTTCGCACCGGCATTCAAGAGCACTATCGATGACTATCGGAAACTTGGCACTGAAATTCTTGCGAAGAACAAGACTATGCAAACTGTCAGTCTGATTCTCGCCGGCGTCCTGGGAATTGGCGGCATTATTGTTTTCTTAGCCTTGGACATTACTAAAGAAGTGGCTGCCAACGCAGGCATTCCCGGTGCAGTGCTGGTATTCTACCTAATCACGTGGGCAATCTTGGGCAGTGCGGGCAAGAAACTCCAGTCTTACATGGGGGTGTCGAATACCGCGCAGCGGCCCACGACAGCGGGAGGAACAGACTAAGAAAGTATAACCTATTTTCGTTCGTTATTAGGTGATAAAAGCGTAAGGGCAAATACAAGATTTGCCCTTACTTCGTATCATTATCAAATGGAAAGGGAATAAAATGGCTGTTGAATCCTACGAATATTACCTACGGTTTCTTAAGCTCCCACTCAACGCTTCCGAGAAGGATATACGCGCTGCTATCACAAAAGAAATACGGATTTTGACACGGCAAGTGAATGCGCCTAAGTTAGAGATTCGACAAGAAGCTGAGAGGAAAATGGAGACTCTCAAAGCTGCCGAGAAGGTCCTTCTCGGACCAGAGGGTCAGATTATAAGACAAAAGCAAGGAGATCAGCCGACGACAGCCTCAGAAGCTCAACCAGAACTGTCAGTAGACGCGGAGACTATAGCTCAGTCAATCGAGCGGCTTGCCTATGCAAGGGGGAGGAAGGCTCAACAAAGAAAAGGCACTGCGCGATACAAGCGTGCAACGATATTCTACAACGGTATTGATTACCTCATCGAAGAGCTCGTGCATAAGAAGTACCAAGCAGCACAGGATAGAAAAAGGTGCGGTGCAACCCAGGGCGGGCTAGTCTTATTCGATTGGTATTGCACGGCCACAGAAACCCCCGGTCAAGGTAGCATCAAGACATACGTCCCCGGCCCTTGGGTTGCAGATTTGATAGCAATTGCCGCAGAAATAGATACAAAGTAAACTCAGGAGGCATGCTTTGATAAGATGCAAACGTTGTGGACTCTCAATACGAACTGCAACGCCAATTTGCCCTGGGTGCGGTGTAACCTTGGACATTTCGGATGAGGAGAAAGCGGAGAAGGATTACTACGCACTCTTCGAGCTTTCGCCTCATCTGTCTCACTCAGAGATTTCAACACGTCTCAGAGAAGCAGCGCGTTTTTGGACGCGGCGAGCGAATAACGCTCCGCAGATTGAGCAACGCCATGAAGCGGAATTGATGCTTCAGTGCCTTGCTGAAGCTGAAGCAAGGCTGCTCGAGCCCGTCAAACGACGCGCTTATGATGAAGCACTCAGAAATCAGCAGAACAAGGAGAATCCTAACACAACGCCGCCCTCTTCTTCAGCGAGGGGAGAATCACAACAGGTACCGTTGACAGCATGTCCACGCTGCGGGTTGCGTCAAAGCGTGACTTCATCGTTTTGTCCTGCTTGTGGGTTTGAGTTTTCAAACGCCACTACTACCCCCCAAAAAAGGTCGCGGGCAGATAGACGCGGATCAACTGCAAGCCAGACAGTCGTTCCGTCCTCTCCTTTCCCGAGACCGACAAGAACGGGTGATAGAGAACCAACCAGCCAGGAAACGCTACCTCCATATTCATCTCCGTCAAATAACGAATTTACAGAAAAGCAGCACTCCGGCTTCTTTGGCTTCTTTGGCTGGCGCAAGTTGACCGGCACCGTCATTGCCGTTGAAGCGCCTTACATGGCAAAATCAGAAACTGACTGGCTTCGCATCCTTTTTAAGTTTGCTATAGGAATTATACTCCTGCCCATCATACTTGGCGCGGTCATCGCCGCGCTGATTATAGGGATAACCTTTTCAATTCTTGGCATCGGCGCGTCAAGGTTTTTCTCCAGTCTTGCCAGTCAAATAATCGGATTCTTTCTGGTGGGCAAATTGTTCGGGCCCAAAGAACAAGTTCCTGTTCGTGACATCAGGCTGAGGAATGATTCTGGTCTGGAACATTTGGTGCGCATTCGAGGCGAACTGGTTGCAGGGAATATGAATGTCGGTGACGAAGTCGAAGTGGAAGGGTTCAATCGGAGGGGAACGCTCATGCTTCGACGTGGCAAAAACTTGCGCACACGCTCCGAGATTAGGGTGAAACGGCGATGAACAGGGACGCAGAACTGCTCAATCAGATCTTTGAGTTAACGCGAGGGGCTCTGGAAACAGCCCGTTTCCCTTTCCCTCAACTTGGACCAGTTGTTGACACATGAAGTAGCAGGTGTCCCATCGGAATACATTAAGGACTTCGTCTATGAATAGGTCGGTTTATGTTGCTCAGAGTTTTACTCAGGGAATTACGTTCGCGTAATTCAAGCGTGTTTGGATTTGACGCCTTCGGCGACCACTTATATGATTTAATCCGAGTTTTGTTTCGTACGCTACAACCCGCTGTGTTGCTCCGAGGGAGTCCTCCCACCCGCCCCACAAACCACCTTCCCATTGCTTTGGACGGTTATTTCAAGTGGCGTTCCCCTACTAGGGTCACTCTGTTATCTATTCGCTGGACGTTTATATCATTCCCCTTCTGCACAGCTAAAGTCACAATTACCACCGTAAAGTTGCTCCACGGTTTGGCTTCAGAAGCCTCGTGAAGTTGACTACTAAAACAGACGTTTAAGTTCCCCACGACTGTGGTTATGGTTGGTGATAAACCTACGTCTACCAAAAACAAAAAGCACGACAAGGGTGGGTTGTGTTTTTTTCGAGAAGGTATTTCGGGCTAGCCCGAGGGGGAGAGAGCGGTCGCACTACCGCGTTTTGTAATACCTTTTCGTGTTGTTGGAAAAACGAGTGAAACACACAGGCTTCGCCTCGGCGAAGCCGTGTGGTTTCAGAGGGAACAGACACCCGACCACAAATGCCGTGTTGCGCTTCCCCATCGGGCGGTACGTCCCACGGCGTCTTCAATCCCACGTCCGACATTACTCTGCGTTGTAGGGTCACTCCAAAAGACGTGAACAGCCTTGAATTGCCACAACAGTTTATGGCGTTCCGCACGGAGTGACGGTTTATTCTCCGTTCACAGTTTATTCCGTGCGTTGCGTGGAGAGAGCGGTTGCACTACCGCGTTTTAACGTTAACCCTCGCAATCACGGGATTCTCCCTGGATCATCTCGGTTTGTGCCCTCCAAGACGTGAACTTTAGCAAACATTCACAGAATACAGCCACCGCGGCTCGTGGCTTCGTTGACGGAAAACAGCTTTAGTCAGCTCTATTTATATTTTTTCTTTGTTCCTATCGGCCGGTGTAGCGAGCGTGCGATGCGTTGACACGACGCCTTCCTCTTCGAACTTCCCTAAGCGGCGCTCGTGCTCGTGGTCGAGTTAACGTAGCTTTAGCGGTGAACAAATAACTAGTATCTCCTCCAAGCAACGGCTACAATTTCACAGGGCACCCCACTCCCTAAAGAAGGGAAAAGCCTAAGAGAAAATCAAGAGAAGTAAAAAGACTGCCCAGAGGAAAGAGGAACGCCTATCACGGTTTACTCTTCCCAACGCAACGGTTTGCGTCCCTGCAAAGGTATTGGAAAAGATACGACAAGGATGAGTTGAATAGTTTTGGGGC
>JACKQG010003654.1_pt1 | contig 18630 bp, 17 predicted proteins | sample 8237621 | NCBI WGS metagenome assembly JACKQG01 (sample SAMN15677084, study PRJNA649215) | marine metagenome | biome: marine; feature: Black Sea; material: saline water; isolation source: suspended particulate matter (SPM) from the Black Sea western gyre | collected 2013-06-09/2013-06-10 | depth... | reverse complement strand
ACGGCTCCGCCCCTGGGCGATTAAGCTTGGCCTGGGTTTTCTGGCCCTGCTGCTTCTCTTGTCGCTTGGCATGGGAACTATGGCCATCCTGCGTGGATCCGAAGCTCTTCAGCTTCGGGAGCTGGACCAGGAAAATACGGTACTGCGTGAGGATATTCAGTTCCTGCGCAATCGCCTTGGGCAGCTCGAGGAGCATATTCGCTCGGTGGAGGAATTCCAAAGCTGGACCCGCAATCTCGCTAATCTGGATCCTTTGGATGAGGCTGCGCTCATGGCCGGTGTGGGCGGACCTGCGGGTCGCGAGCTAAACGGCGAGACCGCCGGCATCGACATCCACCTGGATCGCCTCCTTGGTCGCGCGCGCGTCCTGCGCCAGAGCGCCGAAGAGGTATTCGGCAGCCTGCGTGAATCCCGCGATAGTTTGGCTCGCATTCCCTCCATCTGGCCCATTCTCGGCGGTCGGACCTCCAGCGGTTTCGGTCGACGTCCGGATCCTTTCACGGGTCGAACCGCTTTTCACAGGGGTATGGATCTGAGCGCGCGGCGGGGTACCCCCGTCATGGCCACCGCCAGCGCGCGTGTCAAAAAGGTGAAACGGTCTTCCAGCGGTTACGGAAACCAGCTAACCTTGGATCACGGTGACGGCCTGGAAACCTTCTATGCCCATTGCGACCGAATCATGGTGAGCGAAGGCCAGAAGGTGGTCCGCGGCGACGTGGTCGCCACCGTGGGCAGCACCGGACACTCTACTGCTCCCCATCTCCATTACGAGGTTCGCCGGGACGGCCGCTACGTAAATCCGCGGGAGTACATCCTGCCGCGCGATTTCGTCGTTGACTGATTTCCCCAAGCTTGGCTAGATCACCCTGCCGCACAGCAATTTCGGCAGGTGACCTTGAGCTGCGACACCCGAGATAGCAACCCGATACTTGTCAGTGCCTGCCTGCTCGGAGTGGAATGCCGCTTCGATGGCGGGTCCAAACCCCTTGAAACCCTACGTCGGCTTGCCGCGAACGGGCGAGTTCTGCCCATATGTCCCGAACAACTGGGCGGCCTGAGCACACCGCGGCCACCTGCGGAAATTCACGGAGGAGCAGGCTCCGAGGTTCTATCGGGTAAGGCCCGAGTGGAGGATGATCAGGGCCGCGACCTCAGCGAGGCCTTTCGAGCGGGCGCCCACCGTAGTCTTGAGTTGGCCCGTTTGGCCGGGTGCACACGAGCCGTGCTCAAGGAGCGCAGCCCTTCCTGCGGGGTGAATCACATACGTGTGGGCGGGGAGCTAAAGTCCGGACAGGGCGTTACCACTGCCCTTCTACTCGAGGATGGGATAGAAGTCGTCAGCGATGAATTTCCTGAACTTCAGGAATGGATCCATGAAGATTAAAATTGCCGCGCTCCTGGCACTGCTGCTTCCCGGCCTGCTCATGGCTTCGCCCAAGGTTCAGGCCATCCGTCATTCCACCGAGGACGGCAAGACCCGCGTAGTCCTGGACCTGGATCGTTCGGGGGCTTATGAGGTGAGCACTCGCAGCGGGCCCGAACGTGTGGTCATCGATCTGGTGGCGGGCGGATTCAATTGTGACACGTCTCCGCTGTCGGTGGGAGACGGGCGTCTGAAGCGTGTGCGCTGCAATCGCCTGAACCGAGGTGCTCAGGTCGTGCTCGATCTGGAAGCCGCCCACGAATACAAGGTCTTCGCCCTGGACGCCATCCCGGGCAAGAAACCCTATCGCATTGTCGTCGATGTCCTGCCCACCCTCAGGGGCAGCAGCCTTGCACTGGAGCCTTCGGCCTATGAGCGGGAGTTGGTGGTGGTCATCGATCCCGGACATGGAGGGCAGGATCCTGGTGCTCGCCGAGGAAATCTGGTGGAGAAGAAGATCGTCCTGGATATCGCCAAGCGCATGCAGCGTATCCTTGAGAGCACACCCGGCTATCGGGCGGTGCTGACTCGTGAACGGGATGAAACCGTTTCCCTCTACCAGCGACGCGACAAGGCCGAAGCCTCCGGTGGGGATCTCTTTATGAGCATCCACTGCAATAGTGCGCCCCAGTCCAGCGCGCGGGGTGTGGAGATCTTCTATCTATCCTTGCGCGGAGCCAGCAATCGGAAATCTCAGGTTCTGGCCGACCAGGAGAACCGCGCCGCGCGTCTCGGAGGAGTGCTGGGAGGCAATGGCAAGGAGGGCGTGGAGTTGGTGCTGAACGAGCGCGTGCGCACCCTGCTTCAGCGGAGTTACATTTTCGCTAAAGAGGCCCACCTCACCGCCAAGAAAACGCCCGGACTCAAATCCCGGGGCGTCAAACGCGCGAATTTCGCCGTTTGCAAGAACCTGGATATGCCTTCCATTCTCGTTGAGACCGGCTTCCTCAGCAATGGCCAGGATCGTCAGCTGTTAGGTAGCGAGACGGGGCGTCAGAAGTATGCGGAATTCCTGGTGTCGGCGGCCCAGGCCTATTTCAAGAAGAACGAATCCAGTTTAGATGATCCGCTCTTCTCAGATCGCGACAAGCTCGTCTACAAGGTGCGCCGGGGCGACAATCTCACCCGCATCGCCCAGCGTTTTGGCGTAGAAATGTCGGAGTTGGCCGAGGTGAATCGCCTGGATCCCCAGGATCCGCTACGGTCCGGTCAGCGACTTGTGGTCTTGGCCGATGAGCGTGCCCTCACCCATATTGTGAAGAAGGGTGAGCATCTGACAGGAATCGCCAAACGCTACGGAAGCAATTTGGAAGAGCTCATGCGCCTGAATGGTATCCGTCACGAGAATCGAATTTTCGTGGGGCAGGCCCTTCAGGTGCGTACCGGGCCCACGGGTAGAATCGTGCACAAGGTGCGCCGGGGGGAGAATCTCTCCTTGATTGCAGAGCGCTACGGAGTCAGCTTGAAGTCCATCATGAGGGCCAACGGTCTGCAGACCCCCAATCACATTGTCGAGGGGCAGGAATTGTTGGTCCAGGAAAGCCCGGGAGGCTAGGCGAGTGTGAAGGATTTTTTCACCAAAAATTTGGCAATCAAACTGACCAGCCTTTTCCTGGCGCTATTCCTTTGGGCCGTGGTCAATGGGCAACGAGTGGAAGTGCGCCAGATCTCCGTGCCTCTGGCTTTGCCCGAGCTTTCCGATTCACTCATGTATGTTCAGCATCCCGGCGATCTGGTCTTGGTCACCTTCCGCGCTCCGGCTGCTAGGCTCTTCTGGTTCAGGGTCTTCCCTCCCAAGCTGGAGCCCAGTTTCGAGATGCGCATCACGGACCAGGTTCAAACCATTGCCTTGAGCGACGATTTTCTGGATCTGCCGCGTCAGTTCCAGGGCAGCATTGTGGCTTTTTCACCGGCCATCATTAACCTGCAGATCAGCGAAGTGGCCGAGCGGGAATTGCCGGTTACCGTGGTGTTGGGGCGGGGGCCCGACGCTCCCTGGCAAATGGTGGGTGAGCCCGTGGTCGTGCCTGATCATGTGCTGGCGCGCGGGCCCGTGGAGCGCGTCGGCTTCCTGCGCGGCCGCCAGGCTCGCACAGTGCCCATGGATCTTCAGGGCCGCGAAGGTTGGGTGAGCATGGAAGTGATGCTGGAGCATCCCGATCCTCAGATCACCTTGATTCCCGACCGCGTTATCGTAGAGATTCAGCTTCTGGCTCCCCCTGCCGAAGAGGAAGATGGGAGCAATCTTGACTAGTCACCCTGCTACCCCTAAACTCGCCTTCTGCCGAAGGGAACGGGTGAGCCGTCCATGAAACTCGAGCAATACCTCAGCGAAGAGAATATCCATCTGGATCTGGAATCGGCCGACAAAAGCGTCTTCTTTCAAGAAGCGCTGGAGACTCTGCGAAAACAGGGTTACGTGACCGAGACTCAGCGGGTTCAGGAAGATTTGGAGATGCGCGAGGCCATCATGAGTACGGGCGTGGGCCAGGGCGTGGCCATTCCCCATGCCTTGTCCGAGGCTGTCACGAAGATTCATCTTTCGCTTTGGCGCTTGAACAAGCCCTTGGATTTTGATTCGGTGGATGGCCAAGGCGTGGATCTTATCTTCATGATCCTGGGTCCCCAGCAAGATAGCAGCGACCACGTGAAGATCCTCGCCGGCATTTCGAGGATACTCCATGGCGAAGACTTTCGAAGCCTCGTCCGGGCCGCCGGGAGCAGCGCCGAGGTCATGGAACTGCTTCATCAGCACCACGATTCCTAGTCAAATCCATTTCCGGGTGGTCATGCCGCCGAAAGGCGGTTATTTTTTTGCTTTCGGGGAGGGCTTGTGCGCCACGCTTGGTTACTTTACCTGCTGTTGATCTTCGGGCTCTCGTCGATTCCCGGGACACCCCATCAGTTGCAGCTCTCGTTTCGGGATAAATACGCCCACTTCCTCCTCTACGGAGGATATGGTTTCCTCATCGCATTCGGTGGGGGACGCACATTGAAGTGGGGCTTGATCGGCAGCCTGGCCATGGGCTTCTTGGCCGGAGCGATCACCGGCGCGGCCGACGAGTTTTATCAGAGTTTCATCCCCAATCGGGAATCCGACGTGTTCGATTGGCTGGCCGATACCCTGGGATGCACTCTTGGAGTTCTGCCCGCGCGACTGGCGCGTCTGCAGAGACTGGGCAAGGAAGGATGGCGACGATGAAAATCCAACGTCCGCGCGGCACCAACGATCTGACCCCCGATCGTAGTCCGCTCATGCGCTTCCTGCATCGCACCTTCCTGGACGTCTGCGACCGCTACGGTTTCGCGCAGGTGGATACGCCCATCTTCGAGCGCACCGAATTGTTTACCCGCGCCGTGGGCGAAGAGACCGACGTGGTCAGCAAGGAAATGTACACCTTCGACGACCGTAAGGGTCGCAGCATGAGTTTGCGTCCTGAGGGCACCGCGGGCGTGGTGCGCATGGTCTTGGAAAACAGCCTGATGCACGGCGGCGGCAATCTTCGTTTAGGCTACTGGGGCCCCATGTTCCGCTACGATCGTCCCCAGGCGGGCCGCTATCGTCAGTTCCACCAGTTCGGCGTGGAAGCCCTGGGAAGTGCTTCGCCGGCCATGGACGCCGAGGTCATAGGCCTGCTCGTGGAAGTGTTGGGTCACGTGGGATTTGCCGATACCACGGTGGAACTCGGCAGTGTGGGCGATGCCTGTTGTCGGCCTGCCTATCTGGAAAAGGTTTTGAAGCCCGTGCTGAAGGGATTGGGAGATCGCCTTTGCGCCACCTGCCGCGATCGTGCCGAAACCAATCCCATGCGGGTATTCGACTGCAAGGTGGAGTCCTGCAAAGAGGCCCTGGCCCATGCGCCCCGCCCTATGGATCACCTATGCGGCGACTGCATGGCTCATCAGGAGCGCGTGGAAGAATTGCTCACCGAAGCGAAGATTCCCTTCAAGAGGGACAAGGCTCTGGTGCGCGGACTCGACTACTACACGCGAACGGTTTTTGAGGTGCACTACCCGGCTCTGGGTGCTCAAAGCGCCTTGGGCGGCGGCGGTCGCTATGATCGCCTCATGGAGCAGCTCGGCGGCAAGGCCACGCCAGCGGTGGGATTCTCGGCAGGTATCGAGCGCATCCTCATCGCCGTGGAAACGGAGAAAACGGTGGAGGCTGCCGACCTGGGAAGCCGTGGCGCCTACCTCGTACTTCTGGACGCCAAAGGCGAGGCTGCCGCAACGCGCGTGGCAACGAGCCTGCGCGAGCTCATTCCCGTGGAAGTGGACTTCAGCGGGCGGGGTATGAAGGCGCAACTGAAGACATCGAATGCCAAGGGTGTGCGATTCGCGCTCATTCTGGGAGAAGACGAACTGGCCAAGGCCGCAGTCACGGTCAAGGATCTGGATTCCGGCGAACAGGTGACCTTGCCCGAGTCGGAACTGAAGGAATTCATCAAAGCGCTGGGTTAAGGCGCGAAGGAGATCAAGTGCTGGATCATCAGGGAGACTGGAAGAAGAGCCATGGTTGCGGAAATCTCCGCGCTAGCGACGAGGGTGCTGAAGTTATCCTCATGGGATGGGTCCATCGCAGGCGCGAGCACGGTGGCCTCGCTTTCGTGGACCTGCGCGACAGCAGCGGCATCTGCCAGGTGGTCTTCCAGGAAGCCATGAGCGATCGCGTGCGCGAGTTGGGCGCGGAATGGGTGGTGGCGCTTCGCGGCAAGGTGAACCTGCGTCCCAAGGAAATGCGTAACGCCGATATGCCCAGCGGTGACGTGGAAATACGGGTCGAGGAGATGCGTATCCTCAATGAAAGCCTGACGCCGCCTTTTCCCATTGAGAGTTTTCACCAGGGCGAGGTGGGCGAGGATCTTCGCCTGAAGTATCGCTATCTCGATCTTCGTCGTCGCGAAATGCAGGATCGCATGACCTTCCGTCACAAGGTGGTTCTGGAGGTTCGCGATTTTCTGTCTTCCCTGGGATTCCGCGAGATCGAAACGCCCATGTTCATTCGCAGCACGCCCGAAGGCGCGCGGGACTACGTGGTGCCCAGCCGAATCCATCACGGTATGTTCTACGCGCTGCCTCAGAGTCCCCAGCTCTATAAGCAGCTTCTCATGGTGGCCGGCTACGAGAAGTACTTTCAGATGGCGCGCTGTTTCCGCGATGAAGATTTGCGCGGCGACCGTCAACCCGAACACACGCAGATCGATATGGAGATGAGCTTCGTCACCGAGGACGAAATCTTCGATGTGGTGGAGCGCATGCTTGAGTCGGTTTTCAAGAACGTCATCGGGCAAGAGTTGAAGGTGCCATTTGATCGCATGAGCTATCAGGAAGTCATGGACCTTTACGGAAGTGACAAACCCGACCTCCGCTTCGGTCTGGAGCTGTCCGACCTCAGCGAGGCCAGCGCACAAAGTGAATTCAAAGCCTTTTCCGGAGTAGTGGAAAACGGTGGGGTGGTTAAGGGGTTATGTGTTCCCGGTGGCGCGAGCTTCTCGCGTAAGGAGATCGAGGAACTTGAAAAGTCGGCCAAAACCTATCACGCCAAGGGACTTGCTTGGATGAAGGTGGAAGAAGGTGGCCTGGCCAGCGGCGTGTCCAAGTTTTTCGGCGGCAGCGCGGGTGATTCCATCGTGAAGACTCTCGGCGCCAACGCTGGTGATCTCATTCTCATGGTGGGCGACGAATGGGAAACCGCGGCCACTGCTCTGGGCGCCGTGCGTAATGCACTTGGTCGGAAGCTCGACTTGATCAAGGCCGGCGACTTCCGCTTCCTCTGGGTTCACAAATTCCCTCTCTTCGGCTGGGATGAAGAGAAGCAGGCCTTCGAGGCCATGCATCACCTCTTCACTCTGCCCCTTGACGAGGACCTGGAGTACCTGGACAGCGACCCTCGGAGGGTGCGCGGACAGCTCTATGACCTGGTTTGCAATGGCGTGGAACTTGCGAGCGGAAGCATTCGTATCCATCGACGCGACATACAGGAAAAGGTCATGGCAGTGGTGGGTATCGACAAAGCGGAGGCGGAGAGGCGTTTCGGGTTCCTGCTCGGCGCTTTTGATTATGGAGCCCCTCCCCACGGCGGTATCGCCCCGGGCTTGGATCGGCTGCTCATGGTCCTGGATGGGGGAGATTCCATCCGCGACTACATCGCCTTCCCCAAGACACTGCAGGCCAAAAGTCTGATGGTGGACTCTCCAGCGCCCATTGACGAAGAGCAGTTGCGGGAGTTGTCCATCGAGATTCGTAAGAAAGAGAGTTAGGCCTTGTAAAATAAAGGCTTGCCGCATTCATTTGAGAGGGATAATGTGCTTGACAGTCCTCGACCTCTCTCCTAGTTTGAGTACGGTCGATTATCGATTAAGCGTTTGAGTTTCAAACACTTGGAGATGCGAAGGAGGCTTGGGCCGTGAAATTGCGCACAAGAATTCTGACACTGGCCGGATTGGCTCTTTTAGCGAGCCTGTTCCTCGCCGGTTGCGCCAGCCCGCCACCCTGCGATACGGATGTCGCCGAGCTTGAAGAAGCACGTGCCATGGCCGATGCGGCCCAGGCGAAGCTCGCGAGTGATGCCGCTAAGAAGCAGGATGATCTGGAAAAACAAATCGCCAAACTGGAGTCTCAGCTCCTGACCGATGGTGAGTATGAGGCCCTAGTCGAGAAGCTTGAAGACCTCAAGTGTGGAAGCGGCCGATGAGCGGCCCGGGAACCCATAGGAGCAAAGCCATGAAACGCATGAGTATTATCTTGGCCCTGGCCCTCCTTCTCCCGGCCCTTCTCCTCACGGGCTGCGGGAAAAAGGTGACGAGAGAGGCGGATGTCGCTGCGGGCGACTACTACACCGACAAAGAATTTAAATCGCTGAGCGATGAACAGCGCGACAAGTATTGCGAAGATCTGGCCGCGGAACTGGCCCGTCTCAAAATGGCTGCGGATGCCGATGAGATGGCCAACAAGCAGGCCGTCGACAATCTGAAGAAGCTCAAGAAGAAGGCCACCGCCTTGCAGGGCAAACTGGCCGATCAGGATGAGCGTCTTGTTGATATTCGGAAAGAGATCGCCTACTTCGAATCGCTGCCCAAGAGCTACACGGTTGCCAAGGGCGACTGCCTGTGGAAGATCAGCGGCAAGGAAGAGATCTACGCGGATCCCATTAAATGGCCACGGATTTACCGGGCCAACAAAGACAAGATCGCAGATCCCCACTGGATCTATCCCGATCAGGTCTTCAGCATTCCTCGTGAATGCCCCAACAAGGATCCCAACTGGCATCTAGTTATGCCCGGCGAATTCCTTTACAAGATCTCCGGCTACGATCGCATCTACGGCGATCCGACCCAGTGGACCAAGATCTACGAGGCCAACAAGGACGAGATCAAGGATCCCAACCTGATCTATCCGGAGCAGCTCTTCGAGATCCCCCGTTAGGGGTTGAAGGTGCCACGACGGCCGATCATTACTTGAGAAAATCGAGCTCTTGGCGCCCACCTGGGCGCCAAGAGTTTTCTGCTTGAGGGGAATATGGCCAAGGAACATCAAGAGATCATTTCGCTGGCCGATGTGGATGCCCTGAATCTTCTCGGCATCGGCGATCGTCATCTGCGCATCTTGGAAGAGGACTTCCCCGGGCGCATTACCGTGCGTGGCGAGAAGCTAACGCTCACGGGACCGCGTGCTCGCGTGGAAGAGATGGCCTCCGTGCTGCTGGATCTTATGGAACTGTCCAAGACGGGTCGCGCCCTCACCGAGCAGGATATCTATTACGCTCTTGGTCTGCGGCACGAGCAGAATCAAAAACGCTTAAGCGAACTGGAAGGCGTGGTGCTTGAGTCGGCAGGCAACGGCGGTATCCGGCCCAAGACCTACGGCCAGAAACTCTATGTGGAGGCCATGCAGACCCACGAAATGGTTTTCGCTATCGGGCCCGCGGGCACGGGAAAAACCTATCTGGCCGTGGCGCAGGCCCTGGCTCTTTTGCGCGCTCGCGAGGTGGATCGCCTGCTCCTGGTACGTCCGGCGGTGGAGGCGGGGGAGTCTCTGGGTTTCTTGCCCGGGGATCTGGAGGAGAAGATCAATCCCTATATTCAGCCTTTGCGCGACGCGCTCATCGATCTGGTGGGCAGCGGCAAGACGCGTCAGCTCATGGAGTCGGGCGTGGTGGAGGCCATTCCCCTGGCCTACATGCGCGGCCGAACACTGAACTCGGCCTTCGTGATCCTGGACGAAGCCCAAAACACCTCGGCCACGCAAATGAAGATGTTCCTCACGCGCATGGGCAATGGTTCACGCACAGTGATCACGGGGGACATTACCCAGATCGACCTGGACAATCCGGCCGATTCGGGACTCGTGGCCGCGCGAAGGTTGCTGGAAGGCATCGAAGGAATCGCATTCACCACCTTGGATCGCGAAGACGTGGTGCGTCATCATCTGGTGCGTAAGATCATCGACGCCTTCGAGAAGCTGAGTGATGAAGGGAAAAAATCGTGAACTCCGCATCGCATAAATCCCAGGATGGCGAGTCGCGCACTAGAAAGAAGAAGCGGCGTTTCCTGCTCCTGATCAATCTCCTGCTCGGCCTGGCCCTCGTTGCGGGCGCTATGCTGCTCTTTCCTCCCGTGGCGCCGGCACCGCGCTTCGACTTTCAACTAAATCAGGTGACTAACTCCGCCCAGGAAGTCATCGCGCCCATCGATTTCCGCGTCCCTGTGGATGAACGTCTTCTGGAGGAACGTCGTGTTCAGGCTTCGCTGCAGGTGCCACCCGTCTATCGCGAAGATGGTGAATTGGGCATGCAGATTCGTGATCGCCTCGATCGCCTGCGCGCCGATCTGGAGTTCGTGGACGCCTCCGATTCCACGAGCATCAGTTCTGCCGACAGTCTCGGGCGTGCCACCGAGCGCCGCCTGCGACTTCAGCGCTTACAGCCGAACCTGGACTACACGGTTCTAGCCGTTTTACTGGACAGTCCCGATCGCGCGCTCATTCTCGAGCGGGTACAAGCCGTCTGCGACAGCTTGCTGGATCGCGGCATCCTGGACACGCGAAGTCCCTTCGTGGCGGGTCACTCGGGTGAGCAGCCCTTCATTCTTCTGGGCCTCGAAGGTGAGCGAAGTAGCGGTGCTTCGGGCATGTTGGATCAGGATCAACTCGAACCCTTCCTCGATCGCCGCGGCCGTGGCTGGAGCGATTGGCGCGCAGAATCGGCGGTCACCTTCAGAAGTCTTTCGCGAGGATTGCTCAGGCCCAATCTCAGCTACCTGGATGCGGAAACCACCTTGCGCAAGCAGCAGGCTGCCGAAACCGTGGCCTCTCACACTCTCATTCCCAAGGGTGTGCGCATACTCGGACCCAATACACAGGTGACTCAAGAACACCTCGACAAACTGTCGGCTCTTGAGAGCGAGCAGGGATTACAGCCAGAAAGTCGCATTCGCATCCTTGGAATCTACCTGGGACGCATCCTGCTGCTGCTATTCATTCTCTTTTTAGCGATGCGTTTCTTAACGCTATACCGCTCCGATTTCTTCCTGCAGTGGCGGCACACCTTCTTTCTGGTCGCGCTTCAACTGTTGTTCCTGAGCGCCAGTAGCATGCTCCTGGATCTGGATACACCCGGACTTAGCTACCTGCTACCCATCGCCTTCGTGGCCATGCTCGTGGCAGGACTCTACGATCTGGTGTTGGCGGTGGTGGCAACTCTGGGGGCTATCCTGCTGCTGGGTATTTCCACTGAAGTCCCGCCGGATGTGCTTCTAGTTGCCTTTCTTGCGGGCGGAGCGGCGATCTTCTCGGTGGGACAGATCCGCAGCCGACTTCAACTGTATAAAAGCATTTCCTTTATCAGCCTGGCCTACATGGTCGGAATCGGCGCGGTGGAGTTGGGGCTGGTGCCTCCCTTGGAAATCCTCAAGCATGCTGCGATAGGAATGGGTGGGGGTTTGATCTGCGCCTGGCTGGTGTTGCCCATCACGCCACTGCTGGAACGTTTCCTGGACATCACCACCGAACTGAGCCTGCTCGAACTGACGGATCTGAATCGGCCCATCCTCAAACGCATGAAGGTGGAGGCTCCAGGATCCTTCCAGCACAGTCTCGTGGTGAGCAATTTGGCAGAAGCCGCGGCCGACGCCATCGGCGCTCGTCCCTTGCTCGCGAAGGTTTGTGCCTACTATCACGACATCGGCAAGCTGGTGAAACCCGACTATTTCGGCGAGAACGTGCGCGCGTCAAAAAATCGCCATGACAAGCTCACGCCCAATATGAGCGCTCTCATCATTAGCGCTCACGTGAAAGAGGGTCTCGAACTGGCCGAGAAGATCAAGTTGCCGAGCATCGTCTCGGCGGGCATTCCCGAGCATCACGGCACCACCGTCATGGAGTACTTCTATCGCAAGGCTCAGGATGCCGATCCCAAGGGCACGGTGAGGGCCGAGGATTTCCGTTACCCGGGCCCTCGTCCCCAATCGCCGGAAACGGCAATCCTTATGATGGCCGATACGGTGGAGGCCACGGTTCGCTCCCTTGACGCGCCCACACCCAACAAGATTCGCAGCGTGGTCACCGACGCCATCGAGAAACGAATGAAGGACGGCCAACTGGAAGAGTGCGGCCTCAGCCTGCAGGATCTGGCCTCCATTCGCGAAAGCTTCATCACTACTTTTCATAGTATCTATCATCCGCGAATCAAGTATCCTAGGGACAGTCCAAGTTCCAAGAGGCCCGCGATTGAAACTGACGATTCAAGCAACGCCAAGATTTCATGAGCTGAGCGAGCCGAAGGCGGGTTGGCTGGAATTCCTTAAGGAATTGGCCGGTGAAATCGGCGAGCCTTCCGATTCTGTGGATCTGAGCTTCGTGGACGATGAAGGCATTCGCTGGGTGAACTCAAAGTGGCGGGGCAAGGACAGGTCCACCGACGTCTTGAGCTTCCACTACGGCCGATCCAATCCGGATGAAGCCGAGGGGGAGGAAGATCCCTTCGGTGAAATCCTCGTCTCCGTGGAAACCGCTCGGGAACAGGCAAATCGCCTGGGACACGAAACCGAGCAGGAGTTATCGTTACTGGTCATCCATGGTCTCTTCCATATAATGGGCATGGACCATGAGGACGAAAACGAAGCCGAGCGCATGGCCGAAGCCGAAGAACCCTTTCGAAAGCGCTTGGCCGATTTTTACCATTCGAGGAGCTGACCCGCATGGACGCGACTTTCTGGTTCATCCTGTCACTGCTGGCCACCGCGCTTTTCAGCGCGCTATCGGCGGCATTCTCGACGCTTATGCGGATGGATCCACAGGTTCTGGAAGATCGCAATCCCAGTCCGGCTGAACGCTTGGGTGAACAGTGGCCTCGGGAGTGGGCCCTGACCCTGCTCCTGCTCCCCTTCATCGCACTCACGGGCACCGTGGCCGCAGGCATCGTTCGATTCGCCTCGCTGGCCCAGTCCGCTTGGCACTTCTTCCTGACTTGGCTGTTGCTCAGCGTCATTGTCCTGGTGCTGGGAAGTCTCTTTCGGAGCCTGGCCGAGAAGTATCCCGTGGCGCATCTGTCGGTATTGGGATGGGTTTACATTCCACTTTTCTTCCTGCTCTATCCCCTGACCTCGCTCATGCGCATTCTTCTGGCGCGTTTCGATCTGGAGGGCGGCTTCATGCTCGCCGGTCCTCTGGTGAGTACACGGGAAATCCAGGATTTCGTGGAAACCGGCGCCCGCAGTGAACTGCTGGGCAAGGGCGAACAGGAGATGATCTCATCCATCATCGATTTTCATGACACGCAGGTGCGCGAGGTGATGATTCCCCGCATCGACGTGAAGGCTCTCGACGTGGATACGCCGTTTAGCGAGGCCCTGGATTTCGCGGTGGAATGCGGGCACAGCCGCATTCCGGTTTTCGCCGAAACGGTGGATCACATTCTCGGCATCCTCTATTCCAAGGATCTCCTTCGATATAAAATCAGAGGCGAGGAACCGGATCTGAAATCCATTCTTCGAGAGCCCTACTTCATTCCCGAAACCAAACTCATTGGCGGCCTTCTCAAGCGCTTCCAGGAAAAGCGCCAGCACATGGCTGTGGTGGTCGACGAGTACGGCGGCACGGAGGGCCTGGTAACTTTGGAGGATCTCATCGAGGAGATCGTCGGCGAGATCGTTGACGAATACGACACCGAGGAGCGCCTCTTCGAGATGATCGACGAAAACTCGGCCCGCGTGGACGCCAAAATCGACCTGGAAGAATTGGGCAATCTACTCGGCACGGAATTCGAAGAAGGCGAGGGATACGAATCTCTGGGTGGCCTTTTGCTTTTCCATGCCGGGAAAATTCTAAGCCCCGGGGACGAAGTCTCTTTCAACAGCTATACCTTCCGCGTGGAGAGCGTCCAACGCCAACGCATCGCCAAGGTCATCCTAATTAAGGAGGGACTGACTCAAGATGTGGAGGCCGCCGACTCGGAACGCGGTGAGCGGGAGGACGAGGTATGAGGTTCCTGCGGCGGGCATTCGTCGGTGGCCTGGTACTGCTTCTACCCACGGTGGTCACCATCTGGGTATTCTGGAAGCTTTTCATATGGCTCGACCAACTACTGCGCCCGCTCTTGGATCGATATCTTCCCTGGCAAATACCCGGACTCGGTTTCCTCGCTGTCTTGCTCATTATCGTTTTGGCCGGATTCCTGGCCAGCAGCTTCCTGGGTCGCCAGTTCAGCGCGGTCTGGGGGCGAGTGATCCGGCGACTACCGCTGGTGGGCAAGGTCTTCCACGCCGTGGATCGCCTGCTCTCGGTCTTTCAGGAACAGGATAATTTCAAAGGCGTGGTCTGTTTCCAATATCCACGGAAGGGAATCTGGTCACTGGGATTCGTCACCAATCGATCTCAGCACCGAATCCACGGACTGTCCTGGGAAGATGAGGGCCTAGACCGAAACGGCCTCGCTCACAAAAAGGGCGATTCCCGCGAGTTACTGCACATCTTCGTGCCCACAAGCCCCAATCCCACCTCGGGATTTTTCCTCATGCTGCCCGTGGATGAAGTGAGCTATCCGGAGATCAGCGTGGAACAGGCCCTCAATGTCATCGTTTCCGGCGGGGCCATTCTGCCCGATGACGACAAACCATCCTCCGAAAACGAGAGTTAAACGTGGACTCCCGCGATACTAATTTTGCCGATCGCATTCGCGATCTCTTGGAGGCCGGTGAGACCGCGGCCCTCAGGGAGTTGCTCAGCGACCTGCCTCCCCAGGAGATCGAAGAATCTCTGGAGGATCTGGAAAACGAGCAGCGCAAGGCCATCCTGGACATCCTTGATCCCGAGATCGCCGGTGATGTCTTCGGCGGGCTGGATGATGTGGTGCAGGAAGAGGTGGCCGATCTTCTGTCCAACGAGGAGATTGCCGAACTCGTCGAGGAGATGGATTCGGACGAGGCCGCGGACGCAGTGCGCATGCTCGAGCCCGAGGAGCAGGATCGAGTCCTCGAGCTGCTCGAAGAAGAGACCCAGGAAGAGGTCCGCGAGCTACTCAAGCATGATGAGGACACTGCCGGCGATTTGATGATGGCCGAATTAGCGGCCATCCATGAAGACGCCCTGGTGGCCGAGGCCATCGAGCATCTTCGCGATCATAAGGACGAGATCCGCGAACTCTACAACGTCTATCTCGTGGACGACCATCGCCACCTGAAGGGCAGCCTGAGTTTGCGTGACATGGTGCTGGCCCGCCCGGGAATGCCCCTGAAGGCCTTCATGGATCCCGATCCCATACGCGCCACGCCTGTTATGGATCAGGAAGAAGTGGCCCAACTTTTCCGCAAGTTCGATCTGGTCTCCCTGCCCGTGGTGAACGATGAAGGCACTCTGGTGGGCCGCATCACCGTGGACGATATCATGGACGTCATGGAGGAGGAGGCCACCGAGGATCTCTCCCGCTTCGCCGGCGTCAGCGAATTGTCTTTCCGACCCGGACGCATTTTTCGCGTAAGCCGGGCGCGCTTGCCTTGGTTGCTGCTGGGTCTGCTCGGTGGCCTGGCTTCCGGGCGCATCCTCCAAGGATTTGAAAACGCACTGACTCAGGTGATGGAGCTTGCCTTCTTTGTGCCGGTGATCATGGCCTTGGCCGGGAACATCGGCATTCAATCTTCGACCATCGTGGTACGCGGCCTGGCAACCGGCGAAATTCGAGAAGGCGAAACCCGTCGCCTCATCGCTCGCGAGGCCGGGGTCTCGCTCATCAACGGATTCGTGATCATGATCGTCACATTCCTGGCGGTCTGGCTCTGGCTGGGACAGCCGGTGCTGGGAGCCGTGGTGGCCCTATCCATGTTGTCAGTGGTGCTCTGGGCCACCTTCACCGGCACCTTCATTCCAATAGCCTTCAAGCGCATGGGGCAGGACCCCGCCTATGCCACCGGCCCCTTCGTGACCACCACCAACGACATTGTCGCCTTGACCATCTACCTGCTTATCGCCTGGCGACTGCGCGATTTTCTATGAACCTGGTTCGCGACCGCGCCCGCGTTCTGCGCACCTATGCCCTGGGTGAGACAAGCCTCATCGTACAGATGCTATGCGCCGAAGAAGGCCTCAGGCGTGGAGTGGCCAAAGGAGCCCGCGATCCTAAAAGCAAGTTCCGCGGTCTGTTGGAGCCCGGAACACCTCTTGAGGTGGTTCTCTATCTGAAGGGTAAAGAAGGGCTGCACCATATAAAAGAGATCTCCCTTTCGGGGGCTATCCCACCCAGCTCGGCCCGGCTGGAAAGCTTGGCCCTGCGTCTGGCGGGTCTGGAACTAGCCGGAGCGGGCAGCAACAATGACGCGCCCGTGGATGGGCTTTTCGAATTGCTGGAAGACTACCTCTCCCTATTCGAGGACAAAAGCGAGGACGGATTCATGCCCTTCTTCGCCTACGAGGCTTCGATCTTAGACCTGCACGGTAGCCTGCCGTCTCTGGAGGACTGCGCCCTCAGCGGGAAGTCTCTGGGAGGTCGGGACATCAAGTTTTTGCCTGGAGAAGGAGCCTTTGCCCTGGCGGAACTCGACAACGAGGGGATGGACCTTGCGCGGGCCGATAGGGACTGCTTAGTATCTCTTTTCCAAAACGCCCCATCGGCTCTGCGTGGACGGCAAATGGATGCCGAGCTTCGCCGCCGGATGGGTAGGATCCTCCACCTGATTCTCAGCCGACATCTGCCGGGCTACCGACTTCCACGGTCCCTGGAGATGCTCAGGCCCGCGGGAAGCAAAGCCGGCCGGGAGCCGAAATAATGAACTACCAGGAGATGATCCTCCGCCTGTCGCAATTCTGGTCCGACCAGGGTTGCGTGCTCTTGCAGCCCTACAACTCCGAAGTGGGGGCCGGCACCTTCAATCCGGCCACCTTCCTGCGCGTGCTGGGCCCCGAGCCCTGGAAAGCCGCCTATGTGGAGCCCAGCCGGCGACCCAAGGACGGCCGCTACGGCGAGAATCCCAATCGCGTGCAGCAGTTCCTTCAGTATCAGGTCATTCTCAAGCCCGAGCCGCCCAATGTGCAGGAACTCTATCTGGAGAGTCTGCGGCATATCGGTATCGATCTGGACAAGCACGAGATCCGCTTTGTAGAGGACGATTGGGAAAGCCCCACCCTGGGCGCCAAAGGCCTGGGGTGGGAAGTGTGGCTAGACGGCATGGAGATCACCCAGTTCACCTACTTCCAGCACGTGGGGGGCTTCGACCTGAAGCCCATCACCGCGGAGCTGACCTACGGCCTGCTGCGTATTGCCATGTACCTTCAGGGCGTGGATCACGTGATGGATCTGGACTGGGGCGGGGGCCTCAGCTGGGGCGACGTAAATCGCGCCTACGAGGTGGATTACTCCAAGTACAATTTCGAGGAGGCCAATACCACACTGCACTTCGAGCTTTTCACAAAGTTCGAAACCGAGGCCGCTCGGCTCCTGGATGCCGGATTAGTGGCTCCGGGATACGACTACGTCATCAAATGCTCGCATCTGTTCAATGTGCTGGAAGCTCGAGGCGCCATCAGCGTGTCCGAGCGCACGGGATACATTACAAGGGTTCGCAACCTCGCCCGGAAATCCGCACAGGCCTATATGCAACAGCGCGAAGACCTGGGATTTCCTCTGCTGAAGGGAGAGGGCGCCGATGAATAAGAAAAGCTTCCTGCTTGAAATCGGCGTTGAGGAACTGCCCGTCGCCTATGTGGAACCCGCGCTGAACCAATTGGCCGATGCCCTGTCCAAGTGGCTGGCTGAACAGCGTCTGTCTCATGGCGAGATTCGGCGTTTCGCCACTCCCCGTCGCTTGGCTCTGCTGGTGTCAGATCTGATCACAAACCAGGAAGACCTGGAAGAAGAGGTAAGCGGCCCGCCCATGAAGGCCGCCTATCGCGAGGGTCAGCCCAGCAAGGCCGCCGAAGGATTTGCCCGCGGTCAGGGTATATCCCTCGACGATTGCTACGAGTTGGAAACGCCCAAGGGGCCCTACCTTGCGGCCCGTGTGCTTCGCAAGGGTCGAAGCAGCGTGGAATTACTGGCGGAAGCGCTCCCGGGCATGATCCTGTCCCTTCGCTTTCCCAAGACCATGACCTGGGGCAACGGCAGCCTGCGTTTCGCACGACCTATCCGATGGATCGTGGCCATGCTGGGCGATGAGACCCTGGATTTCCAGCTAGGCACCCTTAGTGCTGGCAGTGAGAGCCGAGGCCATCGCCGCTTGGCGCCGGGACCTGTGAACCTGTCCCATGCCGACGACTATGAGTCGGCGCTCCTGGCTGCCAAGGTCTTGGCTGATCCGGTCTCGCGGAAAGCGGCCATTCATGAGATGGCCAGCGCTGCGGCAGAAGAACTTGGCGGCAAGCTGGTGGATGATCCTGAACTGCTGAACACGGTCAACTATTTAGTAGAAGGCCCCGCCGCCATGGCCGGGCGCTTTCCCGAATCCTTCCTCGAGTTGCCCCGCGAGGTCATCAGCACGGCCATGAAGTCCCATCAGCGCTACTTCTCGGTGGAGGATGTCGCGGGTGATCTTCTGCCCGGTTTCGTTGTGGTCACCAACGGTCCTGTTCAGGCACCCGAGGTAGTGCTCGAAGGCAATGTGCGCGTGCTCCTGGCCCGATTAGAGGATGCTCGCTTCTATGGGAGGGACGATCTCAAGGTCGGGCTCGACGGTCTTAACCGCCGTCTCGAGTCTGTACTCTGGCTGGAAGGTTTCGGCACCGTG
>JACKQG010003652.1_pt1 | contig 18636 bp, 10 predicted proteins | sample 8237621 | NCBI WGS metagenome assembly JACKQG01 (sample SAMN15677084, study PRJNA649215) | marine metagenome | biome: marine; feature: Black Sea; material: saline water; isolation source: suspended particulate matter (SPM) from the Black Sea western gyre | collected 2013-06-09/2013-06-10 | depth... | reverse complement strand
TCAACTAGGTACTTCCTCTTCTTCCGTTTCGACATTTCGCAAAGTCAATCCAACACTCGGATTCAGGTTCATGTCCAGAAGCATGTCCATCGATTCATCAGCGTCATCGGCCGTGACCTCCTCCTGGTCGGCGAGCCTATTCAAAATGCGTCCAGCGGTGTTTCGAATCGCCGGGTCGCGATACCGTTCCCACCCGGTATTCAGAAACGTATCACGCAACTGCCGCAGAATCTCGCAGCTGTTTCCCTCGTGTTCTGGTTGAACATGCTCCTCGGCATCCGCTATTTCTTGTATTAACCGTCGAAGCTGGTCAAGGGGCTCTTGGGTCCATACGGCGAAATCTGAAGCGTCGGCATGGGTTTCCAGGTCGCGAATAAGCCGTGCAATCTTCGTTGCTCGTCGGCGCCGTTTCGAAGCCAAGTATGTTGGAGACTTCAATACACGTGCAGAACTCGTGATCAGGTGAGAGCGAAAAACGACTTCGGATGGTGGGCTAGTTCTGTCAATCAAGAGACTCCTCTCGACAGTGACATCTGCGACTTCAGTACCAATGTCGTGAAATACCTCGACAAGTTCCGGTGCGGTCGATTCGCCCAGTGCGGCAGATGGCGGCGCGCTTGACTCGTTTTGGCGTATGACCTCGGGCATTGCTCTACTTCGCTTCAATTGGCAGAGATTTGAGATTTCGAACGCAGGCTTCGGCGATCTGTTCAGCCTTCTCCATCGAAGACTGAACAAAGTCTTTCACGTTGGAGGCGTCCATGTCTCGTCGAAACAGATCGATGTCGTAGTGGAAACAATCCTCTTGCCGAATACGCTCAAGGAATTCTCTGACCCCTTTATCTAAGTACTTGTCCTCGAGGAACAGATCGAGATTGGGCGTGGTTCGCAAGTCCTTCGTTACTTGCTCGGGGGTCAGCGAGCTGACGACGAGGATGTACTGCATGTCGCCGTTTTCGCCTTCGATATGAACAAGCGGATCGACCGGGTTGCCGCAGACCTTCTCCAGCCGTTCTTTGGGAACAACGAAGCTTCCGAACATCAAGTCGCACATTTCGGCGTGCGACATCGACAGCGGGATTTCGGCGGTTACTTTGAAGCCGATCCGTTTCAGTTTGTGAATGCCAAGACGGTCAAGGCTGAACCGGATCATGGTCTCATGATCCGAGAGTTTCTTCTTCCAGGCAGCGAGGCCAAGTGTCTGCAGTGCCATACGCCACGGATTCATCACCAGCAACACACGCTTGCTCGGCCAGCTGAAAAGGTAGTTATGGGGACCCAGTTGTACTTTGTCAGGCTCGTATTTCCTGCGAATCTCGTTAGCCAAGTCAGCAAATTGACTGCCAACCTGCGCGTCAAAGTCCGCGGCAAAATACGTCCGACAGCGGTTCCCGTGTTTTTCGAGCATCGTGTCACTCGGTCAGCCAGAGTCTCGGTTTCCATTTCCAGTCTACACTCCAATTATCGTCAGATAAACCGGGAACTGCAATTCCCGCCGATAAAGTGTCAAATCACCGTGACCATGCGCTGATCCTCGAATGCAGTCTGAACCACCTCGATGTGGGCAAGCTGGAAAAGCTGCCGACGGTGGAAGAGGCAAGGGTGTAGAATGGGGCCGGACGCGAAAAAGTCGACGCTTGGCCGGCTCTGCCTGACGAAGTCAAGCCGATAATATTGGCGACGAACACGCAGGTCACCGCCTTAGCACACGCCAGACGCTCGGAGGACGCCTGAGGGCACCGCGGTGGGGGACGAAACCATGCTGTTGCGAACCGAACATAATGACGCTACCGGGACGATCCACCACGACAGCCGCCCCGCCAGCGCACGGCACCGGAACGTCCACCAGTGCGAGCTTGACTGTTGGCGACAAGCCAGCGCCGGAGACGTTCGCCGATCCCCGTCGCTTCCGGCACCTTCCTGGAGTACTTCCGGTCAGCCTAACATGCCCAAGACGACCACGATAGACTGACCGATCGTGGTCAGTCTATCCTGGTAGAATACAGGGGAGAGATTCTCCCCAAAGTCGTTGACAGGCAACGTTTTCTGGAAAGAATGGAAGGCGTTCGGAAAGCGAGATAGGCCGACCGGTGTGGTCAGTGACTCGTGCTTGGATGGTACAATGCGTCAAAGAGTCACGCAAAGCGGGCTGCATGAACACAAGCTGCGTATAGAGACTCCCGGTTGATGCGAATGGCCCTTTGACTTGCGAGGAATGGCATGATTCGAGTTGTCGAAGTGACTGCCGTGTCCGAGTCTAAGCTTCGCTTGCGGTACTCGGACGGCGTCGAGGGCGTGGTGGATCTCTCGCACCTTGCGGGGAAGGGCGTTTTCCGGGTTTGGGACCACCCCGGCGTGTTCGAAGGTGTTTCCATCGGTTCCGGTGGTGAGATCCGATGGGGCGATGACGTAGATATCTGCGCCGATGCCCTGTACATGGAACTCACAGGCAAGTCCCCGGATGAAGTCTTCCCGAACCTGAAAAGGGCTGGAGTGAATGCCTGAGATCAACAGTACCGCTTTTCCCACTCGGCCAGCCGTGCGGCGATTTTTTCGTCGCCGGGGATTTCGCCTGTGCGGTGGCGGTTGTTGAAGGCTAGTTCGAATTCTTCTAGCAGGGGTTGCACCTGCGCCGTGGCCGTGGCGCTCATGCGGTCGGGGAACAGGACTCCGTCCAGGTGGTCCGTTTCGTGCTGGACCACGCGGGCAAGCATGCCGGTAATCTCGGCTATGATCTCCTCGCCCTTCAAATTGAAGGCGTTCACCGTGACCTGCTTGGGACGCTTGACCGGTCCCCACAACTCGGGGAAGCTCAAGCAGCCTTCTTCGGACTCTTCGTTTCCTTTCGGACGCGTGATGACCGGATTGATGAAAACTAACTCCTCGCCTTCGTCCGGCTTGGCTGCCAGATTCACGACAAACAGGCGCAACGGCAGATTCACTTGGTTGGCCGCCAGCCCGATGCCGCCCGAGGCGTACATCAACCGACACATCTCCTGGATGGTCCGCGCCAACTCGCCATCGACCCGTTTGACCGGTTTCGATTTGTGACGAAGCGTGGGATGAGGATAGTGGACGATGTGGAGAGGTGTATCTTGCATATCAAGCTCGGGCGCTCGGCGGTTCGATGCCGAAATCGCGAATGGTCAATAGCGTCTGCAGGTTGTGGCCTCGTTCGGCAAACGCTTCCGCCCCGCCCTCCATGCGATCGATGATGGCGATCACGCCTTGAACTCGAAGACCGGCAGCTTCCACTTTCTCGATCGCCTTGAGCGAACTACCGCCCGTGGTGACTACGTCTTCGACGATCATGACCGCATCGCCGCTTTCGATCGGGCCTTCCACGTCGCGCCCCTTGCCGTGAGCCTTTGATTCTTTGCGGACGATGAAGCCCTTCAGCGGCTTGTCCCTTTGCCCGGCCACTGTGATTACTGCGGCCGTAATCGGGTCGGCGCCGATCGCCATTCCGCCGACGGCGTCGGGCAACGAATCGCCCAGAAGATCCAGGATCCCTTCGGCAACCAGATTGGCGCCGGCCGAGTCCAGGGTGACCTTGCGACAGTCCAGATAGTAGGACGCTTTCTTGCCGGAGGCGAGCGTGAAATCGCCGAATTCGAGCGCCTTCTCACGAATCAGCGCAATCAGAGCTTGTTTGTCGTACAACTTCGTGCTCCTTCGGAAGAACAACCTACAAGTCTGCCGGTACGATGGTCTTCCAAGGCCGTCGAGATTCCGGTCGGCCTTGGAAGGCCAACCTACGGAAGAAGGCCCACAGTCGACCAGCCCCAAAAGGGAGGACTTGGCGAACGCTTCCGTTCTACCACGAGGTGCAGAGGCACGAAAGGGGCAGTCTAGCGGATCACGACTTTCGATCCGACCGAGAGGATGTGGTAGACATCGGCGGCGTCCGCAGAACTCAATCGGACGCATCCGAAACTGCCATGGTTCGCGATGGATTTGGCATCCCCGTGAATACAGACATCTCCGCCCAGGCCGATCCACCAGTCGCCATACGGATTCTCTGGTGCTTTGGCGGGAATCTCCATCCTGTCGCGAGTGAAATACTCGCGACCGGGTTGCTTGGTTTCCACCGTGTATTCGGCCGACTCCGGATCAGGATCATTGCCAATGCTGATGGGAAAGCGACCCGCGTAGTAACGACCCAGGAACAGCACTAATTCGCTTCGCTTTCGGTCGACTTCCGCCCGGAACGGGCCGCGCAAGACCTTCAACTGCGTACCCGGCTGTAGCGAGGTGGGATCCGGGATTCCGTTGATGTTCTGCAGAAGGATCATCGGAACCTGATACCGAGCGGCTATGCCCTGGAGCGTGTCGCCCTGCTGTACTTCGTGGGGCGATACAAGCGCATACTCGCTGGAATAGATCACTTTACCCGCCAGTGGGTCGAGCAAATCGAGTAGACGATCACGCTCCTCGCCTCTCACGTCGGGATCATTGTAGGTCAGCGACAGCGTATAGAGCGCTTCGGCCCATTGACCTTTCTCCAGTTGCCCCGCGGCGGAACTCCATGCGTTCTCAAACGCACGATTCGTCTGCGGTTCGGCAGCCTTGCTTGGTTCGTCGTCCAAGTGAAGCGGCTGGACCGGGTCCGCCGGCGGATCGTTGTAGGCTATACTCATCCGTGCGGTACCATCAGCGGATTGAGTAGTGATGGAACCCTCTCCCGGCTGTTGATAGGTGGGGCCTTTTGCGGATTCTGGCGAGTCGGTCGTCTCCGGAACGCTGTATTCTTCTGTAATCGGAGTCAGGGGGGGGGCCGATGTCGGTTCGTCTGTGGAACCGAAGGGTGGGTCAGCAGGAGTCGGCCGTTGGTCGGTTACTCGTGCATCCGGTTCTGGGAAGCTTGAGTCGACTGGCATCGGCTCCGGGCCGGTCACACTTGGTACCCCAAAGCCTTGCTGCTCGTCGGGTGAGGGAGCTGCGGGATCGACGGGCGTGCCCGTATCAACTTCCAGCTCTGGTGCCGTATCCTGTTCCCAAGCCACATCCGTGGACGACCCCAATTGGGGCTTGTTCAGCACAACGTACACGCCGAACAGGACAGCAAGCAGCAAGAGAACTACGACGGCCGTTTTGATCGTTTCCACTTTCGTCCTCCTTGACGAAAACGAAATGATACCGGGATTCGATAAGAATTTCGCGCCCGGAATAGTAAACGAATGCCGAAAGCCGTGCTAGATCAAGATTGAAGATTTTCGTGCTAGCACGTGGTCTGGGCCACGCCATCCAAATGCTGCCTCAGGAATCCCTCTAGGTCACCTTTCTCCAAATCCGCCACCTTGCGGAATTTAATCCGGATCAGGTCCCGGTCGGGTCGAGTGGAATCGAATTCCCGATCCCAGCCAAGTGCCGTGACTCGGCCGAATCCCATCAGATTCTTCGGACCGGCGAGCGTCAGATCCACCGACTCGGTCCGCTTCGTGTGCAAGCTGGCCCAGGGCTCGCGGTGGCCTTCTGGAATGAAGTGGACCAGTTGCTGGTTGTTCCACAGGAACTGGCCTCCGGGCGCGATACCGGCCAGCAGTTCGCACAACTCTTCCAAGACCTCAGTGCTCCACAGGATCCGCTTGCCCAGCGGGAACCCTTTGCGCATGAAATGCCACTTCTGCCCCAGAATCTTCCACGGCATCATGTCTTCCGGATTGATGGCGGTCGTCAGTTTCTGAAAGCTCCGTACCGCTTCCTCCAAAAACGACCAGAATTCGGGCTTGTCGATCTCGTCCAGTGAAAACGCGCGTACTTCCACTTCCTGCCAGGGTCCGCGAAGGTTCTTGCACCGGACACGCGGCTGGTTGCCGTAGATCGGCAGTTCTTCCATCTGGTTCAGCGTTTTCAAGTCCAGACGTTCGACCAGGTCCTGCCGACGAAAGGCGCCGCGCGATATGCGGAACTTCATTTTCAGCAGCCACGCCTCGCCAGTGATAGCGTGCATGAACCAGCCGTCGCTCTTCTTTGTCGCGGCGATCTCGATCACACTGCGGGCATTCCAATTCGTGTCGCTGAACTTGCCCAGCTCGTGAATGCGATCGACAACTTGCCCCAGGATCCGGCCGTCCCAACGGCAAGGCTCGCCCCTCCGGCCCACGCGATCCTTGGTGTGCCAACCCCGCCCGTCCGTTTCCCACGGCATTTTGGCCTCCCGGCCAACGTCAACGATGTCCATATCGCCATCGCGTCGCTGCTCCGCGGCCACCGGATCGTACACCGACCGTTCTTCGAGCGGACCGGCCTTCAGTACCGGCGCCAACGCCACAGCCGTGTGCGATACCGGCTTGCTGCCCGCATTCCCTTTCGACGTCTTGTAGGATGGACTTCCAAGTCCGTCCCCTGCGGCCGCGTAATCAACGATCGCCTCCGGCGGTCCCTCGACGACCACTGTCCCGCCTTGCTCGCCCGCCTCGGGTCCCAAGTCGATGATCCAATCAGCCTGCTTGATCACATCCAAGTTGTGCTCGATCAACACAACCGTATTGCCCAGATCGACCAGTCGGTGCAGGACGTCGAGCAACTTGGTCAGGTCGTCGAAGTGCAAACCGGTCGTGGGCTCGTCCAGCAAATACAGCGTCCGGCCGGTATCCGGTCGCGCCAACTCCGCCGCCAACTTAACTCGTTGCGCCTCACCGCCCGAGAGGGTCGGCGCCGGCTGGCCCAGCGTCAGGTAGTCCAGGCCCACGTCGCACAACGTCTGCAGGATTCGGCGGATCTTGGGGATATTCTCGAACAGCCGAATCGCTTCACCGCACGTCATGTCCAGCACGTCGCTGATCGAACGACCGTGGTACGCGACCGCCAGCGTTTCTGGGTTGTACCGCTTGCCTTTACACGTTTCGCACTCGACCCACACGTCCGGCAGGAAGTGCATTTCGATGCACCGCTGGCCGTTGCCCTCACAATCGTCGCAACGCCCGCCGGCCACGTTAAAGCTGAAACGCCGTGCCGTGTACCCGCGGAGCTTGGCTTCGGGCAATTGCGAAAACAAGGTGCGGATCAACTCGAACACGCCCGTGTACGTGGCGGGATTCGACGTGGGCGAATTGCCCAACGGCTGTTGATCCACGCGGATCACCTTGTTGATGTGTTCCACGCCGCGGATGTCGTCGTGGGCGCCGGGGATCGTCTTCGCGCGGTGTAGCCGCTTGGCCAGTGCGCCGTAAAGTATGTCGTCGATCAACGAACTCTTCCCGCCGCCGCTGACGCCGGTTACGACCGTGAGCGTACCAAGCGGTATGCGTACGTCGATATTCTTCAGGTTATTGTGGCGAGCGCCACCGATTTCCAGCCAGTCGATCGTCGCGGAAGGTGCGGACGCAGAAACCGAGTCGCCGGACGCGCGGCTGTTGGCTCGATACCAGCCGTCACCGTCCGGCAGTCGTTCGAGCCGGCGGTTGGCCGGTACGGCAATCGCCTTCTTGCCGCCCAGATACGGACCGGTTACCGAGGCGCGTCGCCGAGCGATCTGTGCAGATGTCCCTTGAGCGACGATCTGCCCGCCGTTCTTGCCGGCGCCGGGGCCGAAGTCACACACGTAGTCGCCGCCGGCGATCACGTCTCGATCGTGTTCGACCACGACTAGCGTGTTGCCCAGGTCGCGCAGTTTGTGCAATGCGGCCAACAGCCGACGGTTGTCACGTGGGTGGAGCCCGATGGTCGGTTCGTCCAGGACGTACAGCACTCCGCAAAGTCCGCTGCCCAATTGGCTGGCCAGACGTATTCGCTGCGCCTCGCCGTTGGAGAGCGTTGCGGCGCCACGCCCCAGCGTCAGGTAGTCCAGCCCCACGTCGAGGAGGAACTGAACGCGGCCGCGGATCTCGCGTATGAGTTCGCCGGCGGTCTTTCGTTCGCGCGTCGTCAGCTTCCACCCACTGACGGTTTTCCGAAATTGCCTCAAGGGCAACCGGCTCAATTCGTCAATCGTTTTGCCATGAAAACGCACAGCCCCTGCGTCGTCGCGCAAGCGGCTGCCACTGCACACGGAACACTCTACTTCGTCGACGAACTGCTCCAGACGGGCACGGAACGACGGCGACAGGCGTGACGCCTCCTCCAACGCCGGATACAGCCCCTTGAACTGAAACCGGAAAAGGGGACGTGCCGCGCGGCGTTTGCCCTTGCGGCGTGGCGTCACGTCAAACCACTGATCGCCCGTGCCGTGCATCACCAGACGGCGTTCGCGCGCGTCGAGTTGTTCGAACGGCTTGTCGATCGGTATGCCCGTACCTTGCGACAGGGCATCCAGCATCAGTTGCGACACCTGGTGGCCTAGATTCGGCCACAGGGCGACCGCGCCTTCGGCCAAAGTCAGCTTCGGATCGCGCAACAGGGCTGCCGGATTTGTGCCGATTTGGACGCCGAGGCCTTCGCAGGATTCACACCAGCCGAGCGGGCTATTGAAGGAGAAACTGTGAGGCGTCAATGGTTCGAAGCTGCGTCCGCAACGATCGCATGCCAGGTGTTGGCTGTGGACGCGGACTTTCCATCGCGATTCGGCAACGTTGTCTCGCACGCGAGCGACGCGGATCACCCCTTTGCCCACCGCCAGTGCATCTTCCACACTCTCGGCGATTCTGGAACGTGCCCGCTCCCCAACTGCTACGCGGTCGACCACAATCTCGACCGAATGGCGACGCCGGCGGTCGATTTCCGGCGGTTGGTCAATCGAATGCGTGGTTCGGTCAACGCGGATTCGTACGTAGCCCGCAGCACGAATCTCCTCCCACAACGTCTCGTACTGCTGGCCCACTTCGATGTCCACCGGTGCCATTAGGTACAGCCTTGTGCCCTCCGGCACGGCCATGACCTTATCCGCGATTTCGTCAACCGACTGCGTTCCGATCGGCACGTTGCAGTCGGGACAGTTAGGCTGGCCGGCGCGGGCCAGTAGAATCCGGAGATAATCGTAGATCTCTGTGACCGTCCCGACGGTGGACCGGGGGGTGTTGCCCAGGTTCTTTTGCTCGATGGCCACCGCCGGCGACAGGCCGTCGATGTGGTCCAGCTTGGGCTTCTGCATCTGGCCGACGAACTGGCGAGCGTAGGCGCTCAGGCTTTCCACATACCGCCGCTGGCCTTCGGCGTAGATCGTATCCATGGCCAGCGAACTTTTGCCGGACCCGCTGGGGCCACAGAACACGGTCATTTTGTCGCGACGAATCTTGGCGTCGACGCCTTTCAGGTTGTGCTGGCGAGCACCTTGGACGATGATTTCTTTGGCTAGGCGGCCTTTGCCATTTGATTGGGGAGATTTCTTGGGGGCGGCGTTGGTGGGCGATTCAGGTCCCGCCCGGCAGGCGGGACCTACTGCGTTGTGCGGCAGGATGGGGGCTAGGGCTTGTCCTGTGTATGAGTCGGGATGCGCGGCCAGTTCCTCCGGCGTTCCCGTCGCTACGATCCGACCGCCGTCTTCGCCGCCTTCCGGTCCCAAGTCGATGATCCAGTCGGCCGTTTTGATTACGTCCAGGTTGTGCTCGACCACCAAGACCGTGTTGCCGGCAGTCACGAAGTCGTGCAGGACCTTCAGCAACATCTTGATGTCCGCGAAGTGCAGACCCGTGGTCGGCTCGTCCAGCAGATAGAGCGTCTGGCCGGTGCTTATCTTGACCAACTCGCGGGCAAGCTTGATCCGCTGCGCCTCGCCGCCGGACAGCGTTGGCGACGACTGGCCCAATTTCAAATAATCCAGCCCGACATCGTGCAGCGTCTGAAGCTTGTGTCGCACCTTCGGGATGTTCTCGAACAACTCCAACGCTTGCTGGACATCCATTTCCAGCACTTCCGCGATCGACTTGCCCTTGAATCGGACCTGCAGCGTTTCGCGGTTGTACCGGTGGCCTTCGCAGATTGGGCAGGTGACCCAGACGTCCGCCAGGAAATCCATTTCCAGCCGGTTGGAACCGTTGCCGTCACAGGCTCCGCATCTGCCGCCGTCCACGTTGAAGCTGAAACGCCCTGGTTTGTATCCGCGGCGCTTCGACTCGGGAAGCTGGGTGTACAGATGGCGGATGTCGTCAAAGACCTTGATATAGGTGCCCGGATTCGAACGCGGCGTGCGGCCGATCGGCGACTGGTCGATGGCGATCAGTTTGTCCAAATGCTGAAGACCTTTGATCGCCGTGTGTGCACCCGGAGTCCCTTCGCCGCGGTTCAAATCCCGCCGCAACGCTTCGACCAGGATGTCATTCACCAGCGAACTCTTGCCGGAGCCCGAAACGCCGGTCACGCACACGAACATTCCCAGCGGGATATCGACATCGACCTTCTTCAGGTTGTTGTGCGAGGCGCCCATCACGCGCAGGCACTGGTCGCCAATCGACCGGCGCTCTTCGGGCACTTCGATCTCCAACTCGCCAGCCAAATATTTTCCCGTGATGCTGCGTTTCTCGCCGAGCACCTTTCGCAGGGGGCCCGCCACAACCAACTCACCACCGCGCACGCCGGGGCCGGGGCCGAAGTCGATGATATGGTCCGCGGCCCGCATGGTGTCTTCGTCGTGTTCGACCACAACGACCGTGTTGCCCATGTCGCGAAGCCGCTGGAGGGTCGATAGCAACCGATGGTTGTCGCGCGAGTGCAGGCCGATGGACGGTTCGTCCAAGATGTACAGCACGCCGACCAGACCGGAACCGATTTGACCGGCCAACCGGATGCGTTGAGACTCGCCTCCGGCAAGGGTGGGCGCAGTGCGGTCCAACGTCAGGTAATCCAAGCCGACGTTCAACAAGAAGCTCAGGCGAGCGCGGATTTCTTTCAGCACCTCCTCGGCAATCAGCGAACGCGTCTTGTCCAACTCCAATTGGCTGAAAAAGTCCGCCGCCTCGGCGATCGACAAATCGCAGACTTCGGGCAGCGACAGCGTCGGATGGTCCTTGAATCGCGCATGAGTCGTGGTCACCTTCACCGATTGGGCTTGCGGATTCAGCCGTTGCCCTTTGCACGAAGTGCAGGGCGCGGTGCTCATGTATTTTTCAAGCTGTCGCAGGTACAGGCGGTTCTTGGCGTTGCGGTACCTCGACAACAAAGTAGGAATGATCCCTTCGAAGCGTCCGCCATACTTCATGGGCGACTTGCCGCCGCGCCAGGTTAAGGTGATGTGTTCGTCGCCCGTGCCCCAAAGCAAGAGTTCTTGGATGGCATGATCGAGGTCCTGCCAGGCTGTTTCAAGCATCACGCCGGACGGTAGCCCGAGCTTCCGCTCCATAGTGTCCGCCACGCCCTGGTAAATATGCCGCCGCCAGCGTCCCAGTTCTTTCCATTTGCCCAACAACTCGAAGCAGCCCTGCTTGAACGAGCGTTTGCGATTCTCCTCAGGCACAAGCAGATCGGGGTCAAACGTGTAGAACTGCCCCAGTCCATCGCATTCCAGACACATGCCCTGGGGACTGTTGAAGCTGAACATTTGCGGGCTCGGCGGTTCGAAGCTCAGGCCACAGTCCGTACACGCGTAGTCGACCGAAAAGACAACGTCGTTCGGGTTCCTTCTCCGGCGTTTTCTGGGAGAGGGCTGGGGTGAGCGCTTCTCCGCCACTTCCATCGCCACAATCAGATTCCCGCGGCCGACTTTCAATGCCAGATCGACCGCCTCGGCCAACCGTGAGCGCACGGCCGGTTTGGCGACCAGTCGATCCACCATCACCTCGATGTCATGCCGCATCTGGCGGTCCAACTGCAGTTGGTCGCTCAGCGATACGACCTGGCCGTCGACACGCGCACGCACAAACCCCTGTTTCAACAGGTCCTCGAACAGATCGCGGTACTCGCCCTTCTGGCCACGGATGATCGGCGCCAGCACGGCGAATCGAACGCCCTGTTCGAGTTGGAGGATGCGAGCGAGGATCTGTTCGCGCGTCTGTGCGGTGATCGGCTTATCGCACTTGGGGCAGTAGCCTTGCCCGACACGCGCAAACAACACGCGCAGGTAATCGTAGACCTCGGTAATGGTGCCGACCGTCGACCGAGGATTGTTGCCGGTGGACTTCTGCGAAATAGAAACCGAAGGGCTCAGGCCGGCAATATAGTCGACATCCGGCTTGGGCATCTGCCCGAGAAACTGCCGAGCGAAACTGGACAGGCTCTCGACGTACCGCCGCTGGCCTTCTGCATACAACGTATCGAACGCCAGCGAACTCTTGCCCGAACCGCTGACACCGGTCAAGCAGATCAACTTGTTCCGCGGCAGAACCAGATCGACGTCCCGAAGATTATGTTCTCGAGCGCCTTTGACAATAATGTCCGAGGCAGGCATTTTTTCGTATTTCTACTCCGGCCGGCAGCAGCGCAAGTTGGGCAGGCACGTCCGACAAAAAAGCGACAAACGGGGGTATCCGCCCAGCCGACATGCGGCTCCGCCGAGCCGATAGAAGAGGGATTCATCCGTGCAAAACACTGTATTCTAGGAAGCCAATGCAAAGGTACAAGGAGCAACGGCTTCGTGGTGTCCCGCGTCTGAATTGAACCCAAATATTCATCGTGCCCCCTATAAGTTCTGCCGAAAAGCCGGCCACGTTGACCCGTGAAGACATTTTATGTTTCGCTGAGTGGCAATTATCTCTACTGGCGCATATCGTCTCGGCCGCATCCTTGTCTGGCACCAGTCGGTGCCTCTTGCCGTGGATGGTGACACACCACTCGCCGCGGGCCTTCCAACATCATATCTTGTTAGGTCTGGCCATTGTCTGGTATCCTTGATGACCGGAGATGGTTTCGGACTTTCGTTTAGTATCAATGAATAGTATCAACAACCCACCGAAACTCAAAAAGACAGCAAAAACCCTGGGCGCCAGCGTAGCTTCAATTGGCAGAGCACCGCATTCGTAATGCGGGGGTTGCGGGTTCGACTCCCGCCGCTGGCTCTTTCTCGTTTCTTGCAGGCCCGACTTTACTGGAGAGACTCCCTATGGCGACTGGTTTGGAAGCGGCACTCCCCGTCAGAGAGATTGCCTTGTCAAACATTTCCTTCGGCCCTCAAGAGATCCGTGCCATCACCAACGCGATCGCCGAGGATTTCTCGCAACATTCTGTGCTTCGAAACGCCGTCGCCGAATTGGCGTCCCGCGAGGGGCAGACACCGGCCAGTGCGGTTCGATTGGGTGTGTGCCAATATCTCCTGGGAAGGTATGAACAGGCTGCGGAGACGTTAGCCAATGCTGACGGAGGTGCTGTAGCCCATTTCTACCTTGGTCGATCCAAGTTCGAGTTGGGCCATTATGAGGGGGCGATCTCGGGCTACGAATCGGCAAGAACGGCCGGCTACGATCCCGACTACTGCGCGTTGGCCATCGCTGAAGCACATCGGTATAACCGTGATGCAGGGCGGGCGATGGAACTGTTGGATCAGATGTTTGGGCCCATCGAACAGACATCGGAGTACCTCTATCAACGCGGCGCGACGGTCGCCGCCATTGGCAGCAATCCGGATGAAGTTGTGCGTCTTTATGAACGGGCCGTGGAGGCCGACGGCCGCCATCCCGGCGCCCTGTTCGGATTGGCATTAGAGAACGATCGTCGCGGAAACGACGAACGGGCGTTGCGACTGTACCAACAAGCCGCCGATTGCTTTCCGACGCACGTGGGGGTCTTGCTGAACTTGGGCGTCCTGTACGAGGACCTTCAGCAGTACGAGCGGTCACGGGTCTGCTATCAGCGGATACTGGATTGCTACCCCGGCCACGCTCGAGCCCAACTGTACTTCAAGGATGCCGATGCTTCGGGCGACATGTTCTACGATGAAGAAGCCCAGAAGCGTCATGATCGTTTGACCCAAATTTTGAACGTCCCAGTGACCGACTTCGAATTGTCGGTACGCAGCCGCAATTGCCTGCAGAAGATGGGTATACTTACGCTGGGCGATCTAACGCGTACGACGGAGGCGGAATTGCTGGCCAGCAAGAACTTCGGCGAGACGTCACTGGTCGAGATTCGCGACATGTTGACGTCCAAGGGTTTGGATCTCGGCCAGTTTGCCCACGAGCGAGTTGATGTCGAGCCGTCGTACGACTTGTCGAACCTGTCGCCCGACGAACAAGCGCTACTTAGTCGCCCCATTTCCGATTTGAATTTGTCGGTCCGCGCTCGCAAGTGCATGGTCCGCTTGGGACTTAGTACCATTGGCGAACTGGTCCGCAAGACGGGCGACGACCTGCTGGAGTGCAAGAACTTCGGCGTTACCAGCCTGAACGAAGTCCGCGACAAGTTGACCCAATACAGCATCAAGTTGCGCGGTGACTGACCAACCTTGCGTTCCGAATGTCTGAGCATTGTTCGAGTTTCAACTTCGACACGTCGATTCCCGCTCTCCGGCACGACGTGGCGTTTTCCACACGCCTCACGGCCAAGTCGATACGCCGGCCTTCATGCCCGTCGGCACGCAGGGTACGGTCAAAGGACTGACCGCCGCAATGGTGCGGGCTACCGGCGCCCAAATGATCCTGGCCAACGCCTACCACCTGGCGTTGCGGCCGGGGGAAGATGTCATTCGGGACCTGGGGGGGCTGCACGCCTTGACCGGCTGGAACGGGCCGATTCTGACCGACAGCGGTGGATTTCAGTTGTTCAGCCTGGCGAGAATCTCCAGCGTTACCGATGAAGCGGCCGTCTTTCGTTCGCACATCGATGGGCGGTTGCTGGAACTGACACCCGAACGCTCTGTCACCATCCAGGAGGACCTGGGCAGCGACATCGCCATGGTTCTGGATCACGTGGTGCCACTTCCCAGCAACGAAGATGTCGTGCGAGACGCCTGCCAGCGTACGGTCCGCTGGGCCGAACGCTGCCGCGATGCGGCTCGTCGGGACGATCAGGCTCAATTCGCGATCGTCCAGGGCGGTTTGGATCCGGAGCTTCGCCTCTGGTGTGCCGAGCAGTTGGAGGGGCTGGATTTTCCTGGCTATGCAATAGGCGGCCTGAGTGTGGGCGAGGCTCCGGCTGACATGTACGGCACGTTGGACGTCACCTGTCCGGCGTTGCCGGAGGGCCGCCCACGGTATTTGATGGGAGTCGGTACGCCGATCGATGTCCTGGAAGCCGTACGCCGCGGGGTGGATCTCTTCGACTGCGTCATCCCCACGCGAAACGGACGGAACGCGTTGGCGTTCACGGACGACGGACCACTCAGAATGCGTAATCTCGCGCATCAACGAGATTCCCGCCCCATCGACGAGCACTGCCCCTGCCTTGCCTGCTGCCACAGTCGCGGGTATATTCGCCACCTGTTCGTGGCAGGTGAAATGCTCGGGCCGATCCTGCTGTCGGCCCACAACATCACCTACTACCAGCGACTGCTCTCGGACGCCCGAGGGGCGATCGAACATGGCGAATACCTGCAGTTTCTGCAAGAAAAGAGCCGTGGCTGGCGAGATGGGATGAACTCGTCGTCCGTCACGGGTGGAGCGGACTGATGCCCTTGCCCGGTGTACAGCAACACCTTATGATAGCTGCCCTACCACGACGTGAAGTCGGCCCGGCTGTCACATTCTGTCGGGCCCTTTTTGCGTTCGCGGATTGATGTCCGTAGCGAGAAGGCTTCGCGCAAAGAGGCCGCACGGAACGCGGCAATGGCTAAGAGCCCCTACACAGCAGTGGGCGGCACCCTCCACACTCAGAACTCCCGTTTGAAGAATGGTGACTCCCATGTCCACATGGCTTGACACGACCACTTGGCTTCTTCTTGCAGCGGACGCTCCTGAGTTCAACCTGTTTAACATGATGCTGCCATTCTTGGCTATCGGCCTGCTGTTCTATTTCCTCATGGTCCGGCCGGAAAGACGAAAGCGGGCCGGCATCGCAAGGATGCAGGATGATCTGAAGAAGAACGATCGTATCGTCACGATTGGTGGCATCATGGGCGTTGTAGTCAACACCCAGAAAGAGTCGAACGAAGTCACCATCCGTGTGGACGACAACAACAATACTCGCATCCATATCCTCCGAAGTTCGATTTCGCGTGTCCTGACTGACGACAAGTCGGACGCAAAGAAAGAGGACGGGTAAGTTAGCCTTCCGGGCAAGTTCAACGTATCCCCTCCGGATCAGGAAGTTTCCGTCATGTCCTTCGATTTCAAATGGCCGGCCCTGCTGGCGCTATTTGTCGTTGCACCGTGTGTTGTCGCTTCTGAGCAGAAGGACATTGTCATCGCCGACTTCGAAGGCAAAGACTATGGCGATTGGAAGGTCGAAGGCGAGGCCTTCGGTACGGGCCCGGCGCCGTCGACACTGCCGGACCAGACGGAGGAGGTCAAGAAACTTCTAGGCAAAGGGCTGGTCAACAGCGGTGATGAAACCACCGGGACGCTCACCTCGCCGAAGTTCACCATCGATCGCGACTTCGTGAACCTGCTCGTCGGCGGTGGCGGGTACAAGGACAAAACGTACGTCAGCCTTTTGGTCAACGGCCAGCGTGTGAAAACGGCCATGGGGCCGAATACGGAGACCGGCGGGAGCGAAGCACTTTCGTGGGTCACCTGGGATGTGACTGACCTTGCTGGCAAGGAGGCGGTCATCCAGATCGTCGACGATCACACCGGGGACGGGGGACACATCAATGTGGATCAAATCGTCCTGTCCGACACCCAGATGGCCGATCAGCCGTGGTTGTCGGCGCTGTGGAGTGCGTTCCTCGCCTTTCCATGGTGGACGCTGTTGCGTCTGTTTATCGCTCTGCCGCTGCCATGGTACTTGGGACACAGATTGGCAGTGTACCTGCGCATGAAGGATTACAGTTGGAAGCTTGGGGTAATCTTCTGCGCGTTGGCCAGCGCGGGGGTCATCGTCCAGGCCGGAACGCTACCCCTGGGCGTCGATCTCGAAGGCGGCGACATCCTGGTCTACGAAGTCGACCGCGAAACGCTCAAAGAGCAAGGCACGCAGGCCTTGACCCAAGGCGTCCGAAACCGGCTGATCGAAGCGATCTCCAACCGGATCAATCCCAGCGGCACGAAAGAGATCATAGTACGCCAGTATGGGGATTGGCAGATCGAAATCATCATTCCGAAAGTAGATCGGCGCGAAGTCGAACAGATCAAGAAATTGATCAGTACGGCCGGCTCGCTGGAATTCCGCATCGTGGCAAAACGAAACCACGCCCCGCATGAATACGTGATTAACCTGGCCGAAACGCAGGCGCAAGACCCGAACAAGCGTCGATCGAAAAACGTCAGGGATACTGAAGGCACCATCGTGGGCTACTGGGCGCGCGTGGACCGCGAGGAAGGCGAAGCCGGCAAGCTCGGTGAACTAAGAGTTGATGTGAGGGGTGACGTTATTCGCAACGCCACCACGGGGAAACCGGTCTCGCTGAATGAGGTTGACCTGGACAGCGTCGAGATTGATGTATTGATGGTCGTCGACGAAGACACCAGGTTCCACGTCAAAGGCGAGCATCTTGGCATGGTCAGCCGTGGCTATGACGAGACCATGAGGCCCTGCGTAAGATTCAATATGAGAGGGCAGGGCGCTGGTTTAATGGGCGCGCTGACCGGCAGCAATCTTCCGGACGAGCAGCGGGACTTCTATCAGCGGATGGCCATCCTGTTGGACGGCAGTGTGTTGTCCGCGCCGCGAATCATTACCACGATCAGCGACCGCGGTCAGATCACTGGTAGTTTCACGGTGGAGGAAGTCGACTTCTTGGTTGGCGTTTTGCATTCCGGTAGTCTTCCCGCAGCCGTGAACGAAGAACCGATCAGCGAGAACCAGATCGGCGCGGTTCTTGGCGAAGACACAATTCAACGCGGCAAGTGGGCCATCGGAATCTCGCTAGGTGCCGTGCTTGTGTTCGTACTCTTTTGGTACCGCTATGCCGGCATCGTCGCATGTCTTGCCTTGGCGGCCAACCTACTGCTGATTTTGGCGCTGATGATGTCTTTCAATGCCGCCATGACTCTGCCCGGACTGGCCGGTTTAGTACTGACGGTTGGGATGTCGGTCGATGCCAATGTGCTGATATTTGAACGCCTCCGCGAGGAACTGGATCGCGGCGCGGCACTACGCATGGCAATTCGTAACGGTTTCAGCCGCGCCACGACGACGATTGTGGACGCGAACCTAACGACATTGATCACCGCCCTCGTGCTCTACGCGATCGGAACGGATCAAATCCGAGGGTTTGCCGTCACGCTTATCCTTGGCATCCTGATGAGTATGTTTACGGCGATCTTCTGTGCTCGCGTAGTCTTCGACCTTTTCGAACGGAAGCGCCGCCTAAAGTCGCTCAAAATGAGACGAATGGTGGGCGACACGCACATCGACTTCATCGGAAGGCGGACGATCGCCGCGGTCGTGTCGACGCTCTTGATCATTGTCGGCCTCGTCGCAGTCGGAGTGCGGGGTGCGCAGATCTTCGACATCGACTTTGCCGGCGGCACTTCGGTCACGATGGTTCTGGAGCCCGACTTCTCGGGCGGCACTTCGGTCAGGATGGTTTTGGAACCGCCGACAAGCGAGGCCGGGATTCGTTCGAAGCTGGATCAGAAGTTTGCGGGTTTGACGTTCGAGGGTTCCTCGGTGAAGTACTCGGTGAACCGCGTCGACGATGCGGGACAGGCCGACAATACGGTTTGGAAGATCGACTCGTCGATTCCCGATGTTGAGCAGTTGCAGGAGATCTTGAAAAGTGCCTTCCCGGTA
>JACKQG010003651.1_pt1 | contig 18638 bp, 12 predicted proteins | sample 8237621 | NCBI WGS metagenome assembly JACKQG01 (sample SAMN15677084, study PRJNA649215) | marine metagenome | biome: marine; feature: Black Sea; material: saline water; isolation source: suspended particulate matter (SPM) from the Black Sea western gyre | collected 2013-06-09/2013-06-10 | depth... | reverse complement strand
CTGCTACTGGGCGTATTTGGTCGGTGGCCCGACCTTGATTGCGGCCGTAGTCTTGCGCATCAGCGTGCCGTATTTGCTAGGTAAGTCGGTGGATCGGCTGCGATCGGCAGCAGATTCTTCGGAAATCGACCTAGCCAGCGGTGAGATTTTGCGCCTAGTGACTCATGGCGCGTTGGCGATTGCTGGTGTGGCCATACTCGGCGCGATCGTGCGTACCGCCAGCCGTTTGTACGTACTTGGAGCTTGCCGGCGCGCGGTGCACGATCTGCGCAATGATCTGGTGACGCATTTGGCCGGATTATCGCCGAGCTTTTTTGCCCGTCAACAAACCGGTAAGTTGATGTCGCGCTGCGTCAATGACGTGCAGTTTGTGCAAAGCTTGTTGGGCCCAGTATTTTTGTACTTGGCCGAAACCGCTGCGGTTTATGTGGTCAGCCTGAGCTTTATGGCGTCGATCAGCGTGCAATTGACCGCAATTGCGCTGGCACCGTTCCCGTTTTTCCTGTGGCGGGCAAAAAAATTAGCTGGCGAAATTCAGATTCTATCGCGCGATTCCCAGGAGGCACTGGCCGACATCAGCGCCAAAGTGGAAGAAAGCTTGTCCGGCGGCATGGTGATCCGCGGTTTGTCGTTGGAAAAATTCGATTTTCAGCGCTTTGAAAAATGCGGACAAAACAATCGCGACCGTAACCTCGACGTCACCCGGATGCGGGCGCGGTTGGGTAGTTTGATGACCCTGTTGGCCACCGGCAGTACCTTTGTTGTGTTGCTGATTGGCGGACGCTTGGTGATTCAGGATCAAATCAGCCTGGGCGAGTTTGTATCGACGGTGTTTTATTTGCACCTCTTGATCGCGCCGACGGCAGTGCTTGGTTTTGTGATTTCGTCGCTGCAACGTGGCGCGGCTGCGATGGCGCGGCTGGGCGAATTATTTGATCAAAAGCCGACTCTGGTTGACCCACCGGCCGAATTGTGCCAGCAATTTGAGCAGCCAAACATTCAGGTGCGCAACCTGACCATCGAACTGCCAAACCAAAACGGCGAAATGCGCACCGTGTTGGACAACCTCAGCTTCGAAGTGCCAGCGGGCAGCACTTTGGGCATCGTCGGCGCGACTGGTGCAGGTAAATCGGTGCTGCTCAAAACTCTGGCGCGAGAAATTGAATTGGAGTCCGGCCGCATTGAAATTGGAGGCGTCGATCTCAATCGCATGACCGCGACGGAATATCGCTCGCGCATGGGCTATGTGCCGCAGGAATCATTTCTGTTCAGCATGCCGCTGGAGGAAAACTTGGCCTTGGGACGACCCGAGGCGACGGCGGCAGAATTGGCGACGGCGGTGGCGCAAAGCCAACTCGAGAAAGATGTGGAGCAGCTACCAGAAGGCCTGCAAACCCTGGTCGGCGAACGCGGTTTGAATTTGAGTGGGGGGCAACGTCAGCGGGCGTCGTTGGCCCGAGTGCTGTTGACCAAGCCCGACGTATTGCTGCTGGACGACCCGTTTTCCGCAGTGGATACTCACACCACCGACGACATCTTGTACGGCCTACAAGAATTTTTCCATCAGCGCACTACCTTATTGGTCGCCCACCGCGTTGCCACGGTACGTGATGCGGAGCAAATTATCGTGCTCGATGAGGGCCGCATTGTGGAGCGGGGCAACCATCAGCAATTACTCGCCCAAAACGGTCGTTACGCGGCTCTTTATAGCACTCAACAAACTCGGGAAGCCTTGGCTGACGAGCTTGAAAGCAGCGCCCAGGAGGATGGGAACTAATGCCTCCAGTGCAACATCACGGCGCTGAGGCCGACGGCAGGCTAGGCCGGGCCCTCGATTTCGGCTTGTTGAAGCGACTTTGGGTGTATTTGCGGCCGCATCAACGTTGGATGTGGCGCGGGTTTATTTACCTGCTAATCGGCTCCGCTCTGCGCTTGCTCGGTCCATATTTGATCAAAACTCTGATCGACCAAAACTTGACCCCGCGCACGCTGGACGGTTTTTATCCGTTGTTGAGTGTGTTCATGGTGGTGGTGGTCGGCGAGGCGTTGTTGCGTCGCCTGCAAATGGTTGCGGTGGATACAGCTGGCCAAAATGCGCTGCTTGATTTACGCCTCGCCTTATTCCGCAAATTGCAACAACTGCCAGTGTCGTACTTTGACCGTACTTCAACCGGCCGCCTGATCGGGCGGGTGACCACCGATGTCGAGGCGTTGAATGAAATGTTTGCAACCGGCGTCGTCACTATCCTTGGCGACTTTTTATTCCTCTCCGCGACGTTGGTGATTCTGTTCAATTTGGATTGGCGGCTGACATTAGTGTCGTTAATCGTGGTGCCGATTTTGCTGTTTGTGACCACGCTGATCCGATTGCGGGTGCGCAAGGCTTACATCGCGATGCGGGCACGGCTGTCGCAGATGAATGCATATTTGCACGAGCAAATTTCCGGCATGTCAGTGGTGCAACAGTTCAACCGCCAAGCCAAGATGGTCGGCGGTTATCAGGAAATCAACGGCGGCGTGCGCGATGCGCAGTTAGCGTCGGTGCGTTGGGAAACAGGGTTGTCGACGGCGGTGGAGTTGCTTTCTTCCTTCACCGTGGCGCTGATATTGTGGTACGGCGGCGGCTTGGTGGTGGAAACGCAGCTAGGTGCAAATACCACTGCCGACAGCGCGCTAACGCTGGGTGTACTTTTTGCGTTCGTCGACTACATGCAAAAATTTTTCCACCCGCTGAACGAACTCAGCTTGAAATACACGGTGCTGCAAAACGCGATGACCGCCAGCCATCGCATCTTCGGCTTGCTCGATGCCGACGATCATTTACCAGTTCCGGAGCAGCCGAATCGTCCGCGACAGGTTAGTGGCGAGATCACTTTCGAAAACGTCAGCTTTGGCTATGATCCTAAATTCCCGGTACTGAAAAACGTCAACTTTGACGTCAAGCCGGGTCAAAAAGTGGCGTTGGTGGGGGCTACCGGCGCTGGCAAGAGCACAGTGCTGAAACTGCTAACGCGTTTGTACGACGTCACCGGCGGTCGCATTTTGTTGGATGGCATCGACATACGCGAACTGGATCCAACGGATCTACGTCGCCATATCGGATTGGTGCCACAAGACGTCTTCCTATTCGAAGGCGATATTCTCGAAAACATACGCCTCGGCAAGCCCGAAGTGTCCACCGCCGACGTGCAGGAAGCGGCTCGCCGGTTGCATTTGGATCGCATGGTCGAGCGTTTTGCTAGCGGTTGGGAGGAACCGGTGCTGGAACGCGGCCGAAATCTAAGTGCTGGTGAAAAGCAGCTGCTATCTTTCGCCCGCGTGATGGTGGCGTCGCCGAGCGTTTTGGTGCTTGACGAAGCCACTTCCAACGTTGATTCCAATACCGAAAAAGTGCTGCAGGAAGCTGTGCACGAACTGATGGAGGGTCGTACTTCCATCGCCATCGCCCACCGCTTGTCCACGGTGCGTGACGTCGACAGTATTTTGGTATTCCATAAAGGCGAAATCGTCGAACAGGGCAGTCACGAAGAACTTTTGCAAGCCGACGGCGTTTATGCGCGCTTGGTGCGGTTGCAGTACGGTTCTCAAACCATGGATAGCTAGCCGTGAATCAAAAACACACTTTTTTCATCACCTGCGCGCCCGGCATTGAGCCTGTTTTGCATCGTGAAGCGCGCGAGCTGAAGCTGCCGAAAGCGGAGCGCCAAGTCGGCGGCGTGTTTTTCAAGGGCACCATGAAAGACGCCTGGCGCGCAAACATGGAAATGCGCACTGCAGTCCGCGTTTTACGCCGTTTGGAACGATTCGAAGCGCCCGACGACAAACAGTTGTACAAAAACGTGCGGCGCGTCGATTGGTCGAAATTTCTGAGCGCCGATGGCACCTTTTTCGTCGACGCGCAGTGCAAAGAATCGGCTTTAGATCACACTCAATACGTCGCCCAGCGGGTGAAGGATGGGGTGGTCGATGGTTTCCGCGCGGCCACCGGACGTCGGCCGAAGGTGGCGAAAGAGGGGGCGGATTTGCGTATCCACGTGCATATTTGGCGCGATCGCTGCATTCTGTCGGTGGACACTTCTGGCGATTCGTTGCACAAGCGCGGCTGGCGTCAATACCAAGGGCGCGCACCACTGGCCGAAACTTTGGCGGCGGCGGTGGTGATGCTTTCCGGTTGGAATAAACAAGCCCCTTTGGTGGATTTTTTTTGCGGCTCCGGCACGCTGCTGATCGAAGCCGCGATGATGGCCGCCAACATCCCGCCCGGCGGCTGGCGCAAATTCGGTTTTGAAAATTGGGCCGACCACAACGCCGACGCCTACCGCCGCTTCAAGGAACAGCGCATAACGCAGGTGCGCAAGGCCGGCAAGTTGCGCTTCCAAGGACGCGATTTGAACGTCGAGCACGTCGCCGGAGCGGAAATCAACGCCGAAGCTGCAGGGGTCGAAGATTGGATCAATTTTGAACGCGGCAATGCATTCAATTACGAAGCCAAAGCCGGTTGGAATGGCTTCATGATTAGCAATATGCCGTATGGCGTGCGCGTCGGCGATCCGGTAGAAATCGAAGCCATGCACCATCAGTTCGGAGCGCAATTGCGTCGCGATTGTCACGGTTATCGTGCCTCTTTACTCACCGGCGACCGACGTTTGGCGCACGCACTCGGCTTCGAAAAATGGGATCAAATTTCGCTCCAGAACGGCTCGATCCAATGCAAGTTGGTCAACGCGGAGTTGTAGTTTCCGCTTCCACCACCGTTTCCTCGGCTGTGGCCAATTCTTCCTGACGTCGCCCTAGCCAACGGGCAACTGGAATGCTGGCCCCGGCGAATGGAATCGCAACCAGTGCCATTCCAGCGACGCCGAACGAGGTCAGCGCTTTGATTCCTTCATACATCCACGCGGTAGCCAAATCGCCGAAGCGGTAGATCCCAACGTCGAGCAGAGGCTTGGTCAGGTAGCGCTCCTGAGGCGAGACCACGGTATATAGGATTTCGCGCGCCGGTTTAGCCAGCGCGAAGTTGGTGGCGCGCCGCAGCACGACCAAAGCGGCCAAAACCCAGAAGGTTTGCGCCGCAGCCAGCGCTCCGAATCCCACCACCGTTAGTACCGGCACAATGGTCAACGTTACCGGCATACCCCAACGCCGGATCACCTGTGAGGTCATGAAAAATTGCGTGGCGACGGTCAGGATTTGCACACCCAAGTCCATGCTTCCCAAAATTTTGCGACGCTCACCGCGGTCGGAATACTGGTGCAAAATGTCCTTTTGCATGAAGTAAAGAAAGCCGCTGCCACATACAAAAAGCAGCAGATATAGCCCGATGCCTTGCAAGTACCTGGACTTCAACAAGCGCTTCCACCCCGTTTCCAAGCGTTCGGAAATAGGCTTGGCTACTTTAGGTTTTGTAGCCGCGGTGGCCATGCCAGGTTCGGCTGACTCGGCTTCATTCGAATGCGTTTCGGCTTCGGCTGCAGGCTGGAGCGCTGCCAAGCTTTTCAGTGCCCAGGCGGCGGGCATGATCAAAATGACCGCCCCAATAAGGAAGATTTCCACCGCCAAGGTCTCCGGCGAAAAAGAAACCGTCGCCGAGCCGAGTAGGCCGCCCAAGGTGCCTGCCGAAAAGACGCGGCCAGCTTGTTTTTTGCTTTGTGAGCTGGAAAAGGTGCCGGTTAGAGTGCTCCACAACACTGAAACTACAAACAGCGCGTACAGGCTGCTGATTACATAAAAGCTTTGATTGAGCACTGCTGCGTTGCTGGCCAAATCGAAATAAAATATTGCTGCAAAAGTAGTTAGGATCGCAGCTACGGATAAATATACGCGCGGTGCTAGGTGTCGGCTGGAGCTTTTCGACGCCACCGCGGTGTAAAGCGGCATAATGACCAACGACAAGATCGCCGTCCAAGTCCACATATTGGCGACGTCGTCTGGGTACTCCGAACTGATCTCATCGCGGATCGGCCGAACTAAGTAGTAGCTGGCCAAAACGCAGAAACTGGCGATGCCAGCGCGTAGGACCGCAGGATTATTCGTCGAGCTGTTGGAGGAAGCAGGCAAACGTTAGGGGCGGAGATGAGTAGGCTTGAGCGACCATGAAATCGAATCGTCGCAACTTTCTTCGTAGTGCTGCAGCAGCCGGCTTGGCTCTGGGCGCGCCCCATCTTGGTGCGCGGCCCACAGTTGCCAGTCAGCCCAGTACTGATCGTGCCCCCAAGAGTTTGAAACTTCTGATTCTTGGGGGCACGCGCTTTTTGGGTCCTGCTTTGGTGGAAGCCGCCCAGGCGCGTGGCCATGAGCTTACCCTGTTTCACCGCGGCAAGAGCAATCCGGGCATTTTCCCGGAGGTCGAGCACGTCATTGGCGACCGCGATCCCGTGGTCGGCGCTGGCTTGACCGGGCTGAAAGATCGCAAATGGGACGCGGTGCTGGATACCAGCTCATATTTTCCGCGTATGACTCAGGCTGCGGTGGATTTGCTGAAGGATTCCGTCGGCCAGTATTTATTGATTTCGTCGATTTCGGTGTATCCGTCGCTGGAGAAAAAGGGCCTGGTCGAGGGCGATCCGGTCGGCGAATATGAAGGCGAGATTAAAGAAGAGATCACCAATACTAGTTATGGGCCGCTGAAGGTGCTGTGTGAGCGGGCTGCGGAAAACACCATGCCGGGCCGCGTCGCCAATGTGCGCCCGGGACTAATCGTGGGACCACGCGATTCAACCGACCGCTTCAGTTACTGGCCGTTGCGGGTTCGCGCTGGCGGTGAAGTGCTGGCACCTGGCAACCCGACTGACCCGGTGCAGTGGGTCGACGCTCGCGATTTGGCGAATTTCTGCATTCGTTGCGTGGAGCAGAAAACGGTTGGCGAGTTCAATATCGCTGGGCCCCGCCATCCGGCCGACATCGCCGAATTGGTTTACGGCTGCAAGGCTGTGACCGGTGGCGACGCCAAATTCACCTGGGTTGAAGCCGAGTTCCTGGCTGAACTCGGATTGCAGCCTTGGGGACATCTGCCTGTATGGGCGCCAGGAAAAGGCGAAGTTGCCGGTATCAATACGGTGAATTGCCAAAAGGCAATTGATGCTGGATTTGAGACTCGTCCGCTGGCTGAAACGGTGCGCGATTTACTCGAATGGCGCGACGGTTGGAAGAATGGCGGCACTGCGCCTTCGCGGTCCGGCATGTCGCTGGACGACGAAAAAGCCGCGCTGGCCAAATGGCATCAGCGCGGCTGAGCGATTGCCGTCAGCGTTGACGGCGATGCGCGATTGAGCTTATTTCGGCTCAGGATTCACAAAGTGACTGGCGTCCAGCGGGACTCCAGTCGCTACTTTTTGTATGGTCATCGAGCTGCGGCCGCCGGCTTCATTTTCAACCGAGGATTGATGCGGCACGCGCAAGCCCTGCACCAAACGGTAGTCGCTAAAATTCACTACTCCAGGTATGCCGCCGGCGCCTTCAATGGTATTGAAGATCTCCACCCGGCGGATGTCGCCTGTGGACTGTTCGACGTACGCGGTGAGTGGTGGATGATCGGCGCGGTGCAGACTTAACTTCCAGTAAGGCATGTCCTCATGCACTCCATCGCCCTCGAGCAGAACCTTTTCGAACATGGTGCGGAAGTCGACCATGGCCAAGTAGGTACTTCCTTCAAGCGCTTCCATGCGTTTGTTGTCCGACAACTGTTCAAATGGACCAAAATCGGAAGCTACCCAACCCTCTTCGGCGGTGAGAGTGGTGCAAACTTGGCCGTATTTGCCGAAGTCGATTTGGTGGCGCATGCGACCTTTACCGTCGTGGTATTCGGTGCCTGTAAGTGCCACGCCTGATTGTTCGACCATTCCATTGAAGTGGAATTGAACCGCTTTGGCTTTATCGAAAGCTTTCTGCCGGCCCTCCAGGTCCATTTTTTCAAACACCATCGCCAGGGTGGTGACGTCTTCTTTTTCTTCCCCTTCGGCTCTCGGCATTATGGTTTCGGTGCCGGACTTATGCAAAGTCATTGAGGTCGGAATTCCTTTGTCATTGAGTTGAAAGCTGACTTGTAGGGCTTCACGTATAGCGCGGAAAGCCCATTTCCCCTCCTCATCTGGTGGCACCAATTCGTAGACCATTTCTCCAGGAACGTCGACAGCCAAGCGGCTGTTTTTCAATACCACCGTCCAATGGTGGTCGGCGGCTTCATAGAAATAGCGGCCAAAGAATGGCTTTAATTCGCCTATTGGCAGTTCGCCCACAATTTCAACCCCTTCGCGAGGGAATTCCAAATCCAAGCCGCCTTGGAACATGTGCATGACATCGGCTTTGCCTTCATCATTCAAGTCGAAGGACACGGCAATGGTGTCAGTGATGGCAAAGTACCATTTGCCTTCTTCATTGGGACTTTTTAGTTCATAAACCATTTGGCCAGGAACGTCGACCGCAAGAGATCCATCTTTGACTTGCACCGTGAAGCGTTGATCGTTGAAAGAGCCAAAGTCCGCAACGTACTTGCCCAGGTAGGGCGTGAAGTCAGCCTCAACCGCTCCCGCTTTTTCTTTCGCCGGTGGGTTTAGCACGGCACTCCACACCATGGGCAAGCATTCACTTTGCAGTGGACTGATGCTCAAGTTGTAAAACAACGCAAACCCCAAGTTTTCCTCGGGAATCAAAGCCACCGACGACGAAAATCCATCGATGTTGCCGCCATGTTCCATCACTTGGCGCCCTTCCCATTCGCGCAACATCCAACCCATGCCGTAGCCGATGCCTTCGCCGATGGTGATTTGCGGTTTCCAGCACTCCTGCAAAGCCTCTTTGGAGATCAGCTGCTTGCCGTTGTACTTGCCTTCATTTAACAACAACTTCAGCCACTGGCTCATGTCGATCACGTTTGAATTGATCGCACCAGCCGGCGCAATATTATCGAGGTCGCGGTAAGGCAACAATTTCAATTCAGCGCGATCCTGCTGCCATATATATCCCTTCGACATCTTGCCGCTTTTTTCCGCTCCAGCAACGCTGACATAAGTGTTTTTCATGCCCAATGGTTGCAGGATTCGCTGCGGGACAAATTTATCCCAGCTACTGCCAGCTGCAGCTCCCAGCGCCTGCCCGGCAGCCAGAAATTGCACATTGTTGTAATAAAAATTCTGACGGAATGGCTTCCAAGGTTTGGCCTTGGCAACGGCTTGCAAAATTTGATCCCGCCCAACCTTGCCGGAAGCAAACAGCACACTCATGCGCGGGAAACCAGTGCGGTGAGATAGCAAATCCCGAATCAAGACCTTGGTACCGACGTCGTCGGCATCAATCGCCAACTCAAAACCAGGTAAATGCTTGCTAGCGGGATCGTCCCAAGCCATTTTGCCCTCGTCCACCAACATACCAATTGCTGCTGACGTGAAGGATTTGGTCGAGGATCCAATCGCGAACAGGGTTTCTGGTTCGACTCGGGTGCCAGCGTCGACGTCGCTGACGCCAAAGGTTCGGCGCAACAGCACTTGATCGTTGTGAACCACAACCAGTGCCATACCCGGAATGTGATATTCCTGCCGCTTGGCCTCCAGCTTTTCGCACAACTCCAGCAAATTCGGCGGTAGCTGCTGCTGGGCAGGGGCAGTAGACGTCAGCACGAGGCCGACGAGTAGGGTGAGAATGAGACGTAGCTTCATCACGGTGATTTGGGGGCTGCGTTTTCCGTCAAGCGAAAAGCAGAGAGTACATCAGTACGAGTCCGATGATGCAAAGGCAGATGAATAACTGGAGAATTATGATTAATCCCAGTTTGAGAGTAGTGAAGAATTTTGAACCCTGGTAAACCCGCCTAAGGGCTAGCCACAGGTAGGCCGGTATATAGATGAAAGCGACGCCAGCTTTGACCACCGGTGTGTGGGAAACCGCTGAAACGGTGATGGCCACAAAGGCCATGGAATAGAAATGCAGAGCGAAGATAAGGTGCTCAAAGAGTAGTCGGCCTGAGCCTAGGTAGAGCAACTTGAGTGCCACTCCAAACAACGGAATAGTCAAGATCAAAAATGTGGGCAGAGCGTTCAGGAACTCGGCAATTAGAACTTCTAATATTTGGCGGTAAGTCTTTCCCTGAAACTCGGCGAGCCTGGCATAGAAGCGATTTTCTATTGCGGTGCCGAATTCCCTAAAGGCTGATTCGTCTGAGACTACATCAACTCGCGGTTCTTCATCCTCACCTGGAAACGGCTTGGTTTCAAGACCGCCTGTAATTGCTGCGTAAATTGGGCGCTGAAATTTTGGTCTATTTGCTTCCGACGAATCGTCGACGCCAGAGATGCTCAACTCCGGCTGAGTGTCCAGGTCATCGCCATTCAAATTCGTGTCTGGCACCAGTGGGCTGCGAAAAATGAGGAAGCAGATCAGCGATAAGAACAAATACAGCCGCAGCGGCGGCACATAGCGGTTCCAGCGCCCACGCAAGTTTTCTTGGGTCAGAGCACCCGGTTTTAAAATAAGCAGACCTAGCGACCGCAGCGCGCGAGAATCCGTCGCAAAGAAGTTCGACGAAAAATCGCTGATCAAATACCACAGGCTGCGCTGGCGATTGCGGGTGGCCTGACCGCAGGACGGGCAGAATTTGTCTTGGGCGACGGCGCCGCAATTCCGGCAATGCGGTGAGGCGTCGCTAGGGGTGGGGAGATTTGGGCGCGGAAAGTCGGCCATGCCAGGACAAGTTTCAGCGTAGGAGTCTACAGTATGGGTATGTCGCGCGGCTTCAGCTTGCTACTTGCCACTTTCATGCTCCTTGGGGCATGCAGTACCCCGGCGAAGCGCAAAATTGACGCCCCGCCTTATTTGGAGTTCCGCGTCGAGGCGCAGGAGCATGAGGTTGCCGATGGCGTCGGCTTTAAAACGGTGCAGTTCAATGGCGAAGAAATCCTGCTATCGCCGCCGCATCGCTTTTTTGTGGAGCGCGCCGAAATTACGGATATTGGTAGCGAAAGGCTGGGCGTGAAATATTGGATTTACCCTGAGCAACAGATGGAATTCAGCCGATGGACCGGCAGTCACATCGGCCGACGGATGGCGGTGCTGCTAAACGGGGAAATGACATGTTGTTTGCCGTTAAGGACCGCACTGCCGGGCAATGGCATCTTAGTGGGCTCTGCCGAGGGCTACACCGAGGACGAGGCCGAGGCCATCGTCGAAAGTCTTAGCAATCATTGACCTAGTTTTGTTATTGAGGGTCCATTAGGCGTAGCTCATGGGCAAATTCGTCCAATTCTTCGCGATATTCCTCGGGCTCCGGTTCACCGCCGAAATGGTTGTGATAGCGCATCCACGTTAGGTCTAGTAGCGGCTCAAAATCTTCGCCGCCGCTGCGGACCACCAGATTTGCAAACTCCAGTCCAGTTTGGCTACGGTTTTTGCGGAAGCCGATCTTGGCCAACAATTTCAATAGCTGGCGATAAGGATCGGCTTTGATTTCTTTGCGCGACGCATGCATTGGGTCGCTTTCCACAGAATTTTCGCCGACGCCCTTAAGTTTCAGGAGTGAGCGCAGTGCCAGCAACGCGCCGGATATCAGCAGCATAAGCATTTGCCAGCTGGATAACCAATGAGGCGGTAGCGCGGTATTCTCCGTCGCTGCGTCGGATTCGCTTGCCATGTTGGGGGCAGTCGCTACGTCGGATTCGCCGTTGGCGGAAGGCGGATCATTGGAGTGCTGCTCCGAGTTGGGCGCAACGGCATTTGCATCTGCCGAAGTTGTGTCCGCAGGCGTTTCTAGGATCTCTTCGCCAGGATAAAGCTCGTTTAAAACCTCTTCGGTCCAATCTTCGGCGACCGCCTGCGAGCTAGGAGTGACGTCGACGGGCACCCAACCGATTCCATCCATCGGCACCTCCACCCATGCGTGTGCACCTTCGGCACCGGCCACATAAAGCTGCTGGTTTTGATCCCACCGAGTGACGCGGTAACCTGCAGCAATCCGTGCCGGTATGCCCATTTCGCGCAGGCATAGAGTCGCCGCGGTGGCGAAAAAGGTGCAGTAGCCAGCGCGGGTTTGGAAAAAAGTTTCCATTCCCTTCGGCCCCGCGCCGCCTACGTTGAGCTCGTAGCGATAGTTGCGTCGGAAATGGGCCAGCACGCCGCGAATCGCGCCGTCGGCAAGGTCCATGTCTTGAACTTCCTGTTTTACTGCCAATAGCACGCCATCCCAGGCAGGGACGTGGCTAGGCAATTCGGTGTAGCGACCGGCGGTTTCGGCCAGGGTATCGAGGTTTAGCTGCGGACCGAGCACATCCATTAGCTGCGCGCGCAAAGAATAATGGATGGTCGGAGCGTCGGCGGCAGTTGCGACCAGGGCGCGATTTTGGCTATAGCGCACCCACGGCCACTGCACCGCAATTACAGGTTCCAAGCGCGGCATGAGCACTGATTTCGAGCCTGAAATTGATCCGGGCGGGCGCACCGGTTGAAACCAAACTTCCAGCTCGATGGTTTCTAAATCGCGATTTGGGTGATTCAGTTGTGTCCAGCCATCGGTGCTGCCGTCGCCGGAGTCTTCGTAAACCAGCTGCGGTTGATCGCGCGATTCAGCAATGCCGCTGCCTAGAAAGGTGTCGTAAGTGGTGCAGGTTAGGTATAGCGGGTTGCTTAGGTGAAAGCGCTGAACGTCGGTTGCGGCGAACCGATCGCGGACTTTGAGGCGGTCCTGCAGACTGGAATTGCCTAGGGCGCGTCCGAAATTGAGTTCGCGAGGGAATGCCGGAGGGGCGGTTTTGACCTTTGGTTCGGACCAATCTGACTCTGACCTTGAATTCGATTTCGAACTCGATCCATCGGCATGATTAGATCCGCCAACGTTGCCGCCAGAGTTACCGTCGGCGGGGGATACATTGGGGGCGGCGCTTGGCGAATCACCTTCAGTATTTGCTGAATTGGGGCCAGGGGATTGATGATTCACTGGCGCAAATTTGGATAGGCCCCAGGATCCCGCAGCGCTCAAGCCGGAGTGCCCCAAGCTAGTGACGACGATCGCGATGGGCACCAGGATCGCCATCAAAAGCGCACGCGAAATCAAGCCGGAAGGACTTTCTTCGACACTGGCGGACAAGCGCAATTGGAAGTGCAATCGCCGCCGACTGGTCCGGGCGTGCACCCAACTCATACCGGTCGCTAGTAGCCACGCGCTAGGCAAAATGATCAACCAACTCAGAATGCCCGTCACAAAACTGGCTGAAACTACGCAACTCAGCGTCGCACTAACCAAGCAAATTCCGATGGCGCCATCTTGCCCGTGAGCCTGAATTGTCATGCTCATGATTAGGAATAACAACACCATCAACAGCGCGGCGCCTTGCTGATCCGCGGACAGAAGATGAGATTGAAGGGTGAGGAATGATGCGAAAAAAATCAGGCTGCTGCGGCTAATGAAATTGCGCGAGATCGGCAGCTGCATTGCTTCATAAACCGGCTGCATGCGGCGCCTCAACGCCATGCTGCGCACACACCATGGGAGCAGCAGGAACAAGCCGGGTGCCAGCGCATAAATGGGCGGCAGACCTACTGCAAACAACACAATCATGGCTGTTAACGCAGCATACATACAGGCGGTAGCAGCAATCCCCAGGCACCACCGATCCATTCCAGAATGCGGCTGGGCATTGAAATGCAAGTAGCGGAGACGTCCTTTCATCGCGACGCCTGGGCCAAGCGGGTGCGGGAGGGAAGCGCACGCGCCTCACGGAATACGTCGTGGATATCGCGCTTTCTTACGTCGAATAATTTGGCGGATTTTTGCCAGCCAGCGGGCAGCGCAAGGTCGGCGGCGGTGATGACCATGACCGCGTCACGCTTCAGCATGTTTGCTGGTAGAGCCTTGGGTGCGCCTTGGTCGGGACGAATTTGGGCCAACTCGGTCAGCACATGGTTCAAGCCTTGGCGTCCAGCGCGCGGCTTCAGGTGCAAGGGTTGGTTGCGGGACAAATAGGTGAAGTGCATCGGCTGATGACGTCGCAGTAGGTGCTCGGTCAAGGTGGCGGCAAAGTTCACTGCGCGTTCAAAATCAGCGCGTTGATGCCCTTCGCGACCATCGGCGGGAGCGGCATGCAATACCACGTGGACACGCGGGCGGGAGATTGCCTGATTTTCCCGTACCAACAAACGCCGACGTTTTGCGCTCGCTTTCCAATGCACTTGACGCTGGCTCATGCCTGGCCGCCACGCACGCAAGGCATAAAATTCCTCGCCACCCTGGCGTCCGGCTGGTTTATCCAACTGCATGCGCAGGTGCTGCGGCAGCATATCTTCGGCACGGCGCAATTCGCCGATTCGTGGCAATCCAAGCAATTCGGCGTCGATTTGTTGAGTCAGCCGCCAGCGTAATAAGTTGAATGGAAAAGTGGATTCGAAGCGGAAAATATAAGACTTCCATTTGCCTCGTCGAGGCAATTTTAAGTACGGCATTAAGTCCAAGCTTTGTTCCGGATCCAGTTTGGCTTGATAGCTGAATGAACGCATGCGCAAGCCATCGGGCACGCTATGAGCCAGCAATAAATCGCGCGCCGCCCAGGTCGTGGAGCGATTGTGCAGAGTGACGGCGACGGGCAGCGGTTCCCACGCAAATGCTGCCGGTGGCGTTTCAATGGCGGCATAAATCGATCGAATGTTGTACCAGCCCAGCAGCAATGAGATGCTGATCAAGGTCAGCCAAAGCGCCAAGTAAGCATAAAAGAAAGACGGTTGAACCGCCGAATGGGCAAAACTGATCATTAAGAAGGTGCGCAACACCCTTTGCGTCCTCACTTCGATTTTGATGCCTGTTGACGACAGCAAATGTTTACTCCGGAGCCGTGGTCGAGTTCAAAATGTTGCGCAATACCTCGTCACTATCCATGTCAGTTTGACTCATTGGTGCCAAAATTACACGATGGCTGACCACTGGCAAGAACAATGCTTTGACGTCATCCGGAATCAAAAAGCGACGACCTTCCAACATCGCGCGTGCTTGGCCGGCGCGCTGCAAATCAACCGCGGCGCGCATGCTGGCACCTAAAGCCAATTGCGGGGAGTTGCGGGTGGCGTCGATCAGATCAAGGATGTAATTTTTCACTCCTGGCTCGACGCGTATGCGCGGCACGTGTTTCATCAACGTTTGCAATTGGTTGAGTTCTAGCGCCGGTTTCAGGTCGGTGATGTTTTGTCGCAGTTCGGGTTTTGCTAGAACTTGCATCGATGCGGCGCGGTTTGGGTAGCCGAGCGACAGGCGCACCATAAAGCGGTCCAGTTGTGATTCCGGCAGAGGGTAGGTACCTTCGAATTCGACCGGGTTTTGGGTCGCGATGACGAAAAATGGCTGCGGTAGCGGGCGTGTCACTCCGTCGACCGTAATCCAATTTTCACTCATCGCCTCGAGCAAGCTGGATTGGGTGCGCGGGGAGGTGCGGTTGAGCTCATCGGCCAGCACCACGTTGTGAAAAATCGGGCCGGCATGAAATTCAAAACTTTCATCCTTCATCGAATACAAATTCACTCCCAAAATATCGCTAGGCAATAAGTCCGACGTAAATTGCACGCGCTGAAAACTGCCGCCAATTGACCGTGCCAGTGCTCGAGCCAACGACGTTTTGCCGGTTCCGGGCACGTCCTCCAGCAAGATATGCCCGCGCGCCAACAACGCGATGACTGCCTGGCGAATGACTTCGGACTTGCCAAAAATGACCTGCTCAATTTGCTCCAGCAGGTCGTTGAGCAGCGAAGTGGATACTTTTACGGGGGACGGTGCAGTCATGGGGCTAGGCCTAAGCCTGGGATTAGTTTTATCAAAGCGAAGCAGGTTAGAATCCACTCATGCTGTTGAGATTGCTTGGATTACTGATGCTAGCGAGCTGCGCTGGCGCCCCGCAGCAGGGGATAGAGCCACAACCGACCACGATTCCGGCCGCGGAAGCTGCGGTTGAGGCGGAATTGCAGGCGCGTCAGCGTATAGTGCAAATTGCAGAGGAATATGTGAATCACCAATGGTCCGGCAGTGAAAAAAATGCTTTCCACGGTGCTGACGAATGGCGCAACCAAATTGACACTCCGGATCAAATGCGACTTCCTGACCACGGCTGGTCATTGAGCGGGGGAAAAAATGTCGGTGTTCCTTATCAGTGGGGCGGCTTCAGCAGCTTGGACGAATTCAACCAGGGCATCGCGGCAGGCCTGTTTGGCGGCCATTTGCCTACGCGCGGCCTGTCGGTTTACACCCGAGAAGCCGTCGGCGTCGATTGCTCCGGTTTGGTCTCGCGCTGTTGGGAGCTGTCATCGAAACGGTCTACCCGCAGTTTGCCGTCCATTTGCATGCAGTTGAGGTCCTATGACCAGCTTTTGGCGGGCGACATTTTGAACTTGCTCGACCGCCACACCATGTTGTTTGTGGAGTTCGAAAATGGCGACAAATCGTTGTTAAAAGTAATCGAAGCTACCGCCGCCAAGGGCAAAGTGCATTACAGTAGCTATCGGCGCGAAGTATTGATAGAGAAGGGCTATCTACCGCTGCGTTCGAAACGATTTAGCCGATGACTTCATCTAGCTAACCCACATGATCTTACCGGATTCCACTAGCCTGAGATGAATCGACGAGCTCTGTTTGCATTGCTGTCGGTAGCGTTGGCTGCCGTAATTGGCTTGGTTTTCTTTTGGCCCGGCGATGAGCCGGTTAACCAAAATCCACAACGAGATGGTGCCGAGGAAGTCAATCTGGAGTCGGCAAATCCTAACGAAACCCCGGCCCCGGCAGCTGTGGTTGATGAGGAGGGTAAATCAAAGATTTCTGGGCGATCCAAGTCAGAAATGGCGGTCGAAAACTCAGTGGCCAGTGAGACTGAAACCGAAAAATCTTATGCGGAGTTATCGGTGCAGTTATTCACCGAAAACGACCGAGTGTTGGAAGGAGTCGTCGTCGGCATTTTGTTTATGCCCGAACCAGAAAGAGAGTGGGATGGTTTGCAGGCGCTGTTTTTTGCCATGCAAGGCCAAGCGCCTAAGAGTTTTCCATTGAACGAAACGCGCACCGATGAGGAGGGGCGCGCGACCTTGCCGTTGTTCGAGCATAAGTATGGTTGGGTGGTTTACGGACGCACGCCAGGGCGGTTAATTGGATTTAAAGTTGTTGAAGATGTAGAGCCTGGTCAGGTCCATGACGCCGGAGTTCTAGTGTTGGCCCGAGGTGGCACCTTGCGCGTGGAAGCAAGTGATGAATCGGGATATCCTGTCGCCGCTGCCGGAGTGGTGCTAGTCGCTGACGACGACAGTGACCCCACTGAAATGCCGATTCACTTTTTGAAAACCGATAAAAATGGCGTCGCTGAATTCAAGAGCTTGAGTTTCAAAAATTACAGAATGGACGTCGCCAAGGTCGGTTATATAGTCTCCCATAAGGACCAAGTGGCGATTACCGAGCGTGGGCAGGGCACCGAAAAGGTCATGCTAGAGCGCGGCGGAACTTTGACCGGGACGGTTTTGGATCATCTGGACCAACCGTTGGAAGGGGTTCTGATTTCTATCCGGGCCGACCAATGGCGCGATCGCCCAGATGGATTGACCGAGGGCTTGATGGATGATCAAATTTGGGCCACTACTGACGTCTACGGCCAATTCGAAGGTTCCGGCCTCAAGCCCGACGTCAATTATTCGGTTTGGGCTAAGCCCAGCCCTGAAGTGGCAGTGTCTTCGTCTGGCCATAAAGCCGGCGATGACGTCACTCTGAAAATTTATGCGGTGGCCACACTGTCTGGCCTGGTCCTAAAAGCCGACGGTGTTCCCGCAGCCAACGCAACGGTCGGTCTGCATTCTGCAGCCGACAGCAAAAATGGGCCGCGTCCGGTGACCCTAGTCACCAAAGCCGACGGCACCTTTAGTTACGAGCTGGCCGTCGGGCAATATTTTTTGGCGGTTCATCACCCTAGTGGGGAGTACTTCCATCGCAGCGTGGTGGCGTTGGCGCAGGATTTGAAACTGCCAGCCATCAAACTGCCTGCTGGCGGCAGCGTAAAACTAGATTTTTTCCAACCCGACGGCACTCCCTATGCAAACGCGCACCTGATTAAGGTTGAGCTATTGAGTGAATCACTGGCGCCTGCAAAACGCCGCGAGCGTTTCGATAATTTGCACGAGATGCGAAAAAAAGACATCCTCAAAAGAGGTAGTTCCTATTTAATTGAAGGGCTGAATCCGGGCGCGGTTGGATTGAAATTTTACTCACCGCACTACCTTGAAACGCGGATTGAGGTAGCAGTGATAAGCGGTGAAGCCACCATGCAGGAAGTGCATTTGGTAGAAGGAGGCAAGTTGAACCTGCTGATCGAAGTCGGCGAGGGCTTCCAACCCCATCGATCCGTTTACGAATTACGCTACTTAGATCCGATTCCAGAGCAGTATCAGCATTTGCAAAAAACCCAGCGTTTTTTGGTGGATCGCCAGGGGCGCAAAATGCTGGAGCGACTGCTGCCGGGGACTTGGGCCGTCGGCATTGCAGCCGATTCAGATCCTAAAGCCGCGGGAGAACCGGGAGCAGAGTTGGAACGATTTACAGTGCAACCCGGCGAGCAATCTCGGACCATTCAGGTGCCGAAGTTTTAATCATTTTTTAGGGAAACTCTGATTCATTCCGATCGGCGAGTCTGCGGCGTAAATCGCCAGCT
>JACKQG010003650.1_pt1 | contig 18646 bp, 9 predicted proteins | sample 8237621 | NCBI WGS metagenome assembly JACKQG01 (sample SAMN15677084, study PRJNA649215) | marine metagenome | biome: marine; feature: Black Sea; material: saline water; isolation source: suspended particulate matter (SPM) from the Black Sea western gyre | collected 2013-06-09/2013-06-10 | depth... | reverse complement strand
TCATCCGGCGGCGACTGGGTGACCGCTGCGGGACATCCGGCGGAAGGCGGGATCGAATCGTTCTTGGGTGAACCGAAATTGGAGATGCAGCAGGTTTTCCAAGGCGAGCGGTTTCCGAACGTCGTCGTGGCCGTGGACGGCACGGTGTTGGCCACTTGGGGAAGCTCCAGCGTCCGAGCCCGTCGCAGCGAGGACGGAGGCCAGTCGTGGGGTGAGGAAATCACGATAGCCAAGCCCGGATTCCAGGGTGGCGGGCTGACGGTCGACGAGAAGAGTGGAGACATCCTGGGGTTCGTGGAAGCTCATCACCCACCCGCACCAATCAACGTCTATCGTAGTTCCGATCACGGCAAGACGTGGAAGGCTCAGGAGACGGTTTTCCACAAAGACAGCAAAGGCAACGTTCCCTCGATGCACATGAACGAGCACGGAATCACGCTGCGGCACGGAAAGCACAAAGGCCGGTTACTGCGGCCGTCGCGATGGTACGCGGGAAGGAACGAACGGGCTCGCTGGCCGCAGCACTACACCGGCGCGATCTATAGCGACGACGGCGGCAAGACTTGGAGCACGAGCGATCCGTTTCCCGCAATGGGCACCGGCGAGGCCACGGTGGCGGAGCTTGCCGATGGGCGAATTTACTACAACTCGCGCCGGCATTGGGCCGAAGAAGGAGCCAACCCTCGCAGGCGGTGGACCGCCTGGAGTGAGGACGGTGGCGCGACCTGGAAAGATCTGTCGGTCTGCGAGATTCTCCCGGACGGGCCACAAGACACCAACTACGGCTGCATGGGAGGCCTGGTGCGCCTGCCGATCAAGGACAGAGATATCCTTGTATACAGCAACTGCGACAGCCCCGGCGGGCGCCATCACGGAACACTCTGGACCAGCTTCGACGGCGGTGAGACGTGGCCCTTGAAGCGACTGGTCTTTGAAGGCAGTCACGCCTATTCCTCGATCAACGCCGGTCGGCCGAAAACGAAAAGCGAAGGCTGGATCTATCTCCACTTCGAGGGCGGCCCGAAAGGCGGCTCGACCGTGGCGAAGCTAAACCTGGCTTGGTTGCTCGAAGGCGAAGAGACCGGCGACGGCAAGCTGCCGAAATGGCTCAACCGTGGCGACTGACGTGGCACGCCGACCATCGTGAGGCACGGAAAGCCAGCACCAAGCGGACTTTCGGCCAGAGCGGATCAACTCTGGGACTTGACCTATCCTCTCGATCCGTGGTTGTCCTGAATCCGTGGGGCTGAATCTTGCTCGGCATTCCCCACGGATTCAGGACAATCACGGATTATCGCAGTCCGAAGCGATCCATCTAGCTGCTGCCTTTCCTTGCCAGGATACACTGCCCGGTCAACCGAGTTCCGTCGTCATGCTCTGCCGACCAGGATCCGGCACCTTCCTCCCCGAGCGAAACGGAGAGGCTCCACCCGTCAAGCAAACTGACGGTGAGAACCCGCGGTCTTCCGGAAACGTGAACGACAAACTCGGTGTTCTTGTGATCCTGAATGACGCGACACAATGGAGTGTCGAGCAATTCAGCTATCTTCGGGATACCAGTGAGAACGCAGTCGTACTCAGTGTCAGGAGTGAATGCCGCGTCACCGGCAACAAGCATGAACCCAAGCAATTCTTTTTCGTCATTCAGAAGTGCGATTGCAGGCATCCCATCATCTCCGTTGATAACGGCAAGCAGCACCGTGGATGGGTCTGAATATTACTCGCCGATTTCTTCGGCGAGTGTCCAGGTGCGAAGCTTCAAGCCTTTCAACTCAGATAGCTCCAGTCGGCACGTCTTCTGGTCTCTTCGTGTCAATGTTGGCTTGACGCCATTCCCGTGATCGGCGGGAGAACGATAGACCGGAGTATTCTCCGGGGTAACGTCGGTTACGATCTTGGTTACATCAACTGTTGCGGTAAGCGACACAAGGCGAGTCACATTGCCGTTACGTTTGATGTGTGAGAAATGCTCGATCCGAACGCGTCCGTCGCCAATCTTCTGCGCGACGGTCGCGGTAGTCGAAATCTGTACGCCAGCGGGGACTTCGTTCTGTCGCGATGGATCGATACGACGGGCGTATGCTCTTGCAAGATCACCGGTCATTCGAATGACGATATGATCGCCGCCGTTTACATCCGAACGGTTTTCCTGACCACCCAGCGCGGTTCCTGCCAGTGCAACAAATACGAGAGCTGCGGTTGTTCGTGCATGCATCGCTTCAACTCCTTCTGTATGGATCTCAGACGCTTCTTCACGATACCTTTGCTGACTATTTGCCGCCAAAGCACCGGACCTTGCCGTCCTTGGTGACGAGTAGCAAACGCCCATCGGCTGCTGCCATTCCGTCGAACACGGGCAGGCTGTCCAATTCACATTCGGCCAGCTTGCTGCCGTCTTCGGTCGAAGTAGCCTGCAGGCGAATGCCCTCGCGTCCTTCGAAGGCGTCCGTCGAATGGTGAGTCTCACCGAGCGGTCCGGCCATGAAGAGCGTTTTGCCGGCCAGTACCAATGCCCGGGCCTTGACGTCCGCTCGCTTCGACCACAGGAATTCGACCAGCGTCCTGTCGCCCGGCGGCCGGCCGCGTTTCTTCTTGGGGGCCGGACGTTGCACGGTCGCTTGATCCTTCGAAGTAGCAAATACGTGATAGTACTCGCCCTTGTTCCATTGCCCTGCGTTGCCGCCGGGATAGAAACTGCGTCCGAATCCGTAAATAGTAGAATCGTCGAAGGCCAACAGGCGTCCGGCCGGCACTTGATTGCCGACCTGCCACCAGCCGCCCCAGCCGGCGACGAATCGCGAGCCATAGATCCAGTACGACCGGTGCCACCAACTGTCGTCCAGATACCCGGTCGGGCTGAACAGATGCAGACCGCCGTCGGCTTGCTGGACACACTGGCGGTCGAATTTCAGGTCGCGCATATAGAGGAACGTGCCATCGCCCGAGAGCACGTCCGGCAGCCCCCCGGGCATGTCGAACCCCTTGACGGCCGACTTGGGCTGTTCACCGGTTTCCGGATCTCGGCCGGAGACGCAGAATTCGTACTGCTGCTCGCCGGTTGTGGCGTCCACCCCATACAGATAGATACCACCATCAAGGAAGCTGGACCGCCCGGCTGCAAAGTATGCGACGCCCTCCTGCACCAGTACACTGCCGCTGACCGGCCAGGCCGATTCCAGACCGTCGTAGATCACGGCGCGACGTTCTTCCGGAGCGGCCCTAAAACGCCACGCCATCGCCCCGTCTGACGCTCGCAGACAATACACCCAGCCGTCGGCACTGCCGAACAACACCAAGCCTTGGTAAACCGTCGGAGGACTGTCTACTCGACCGCCAGTCGTGTAACTCCAGATCGACTGGCCATCCTGCAAACTGAAGGCATGTACAGAATGGTCATCAATGTCCGCAACGAACACCTTGCCGTCGGCACTCACCACGCTGCTCAGCCGCCCACCCACCTTGGTCTGCCAAACGTTCTCCAAGTCTGCGGAAATCTCACTCGCTGTCGCACCGCTTCGAGCGATGTCGTGGCGATACGTTGGCCAAGCGTCGGGATCCGGGGTGCTGGATCCGAGCTGCTGGATATCGGTGAACGCGGGCCCGCGTTGGAGACGATCACCTTTTGACTCTTCGACACTTTGACCTTTCGACTCCCGCTCCGGCGCCAGCGCGTTGAAGCTGTTCAGTTTCGTCTTGATGTAGCACGCGCACGTGTGCTGCGGGACGTACAGCAGTCCGTTTGCGGGCATCACACCGTACTGGCAGGTTCCCCGAATCCAGTGATTGGCGCATGCCTTGCCAGTCTGGACGTCGACAAATTCGACGCCGGAGCGGCCCAGCATAATGAAACGCTCGGTCGCCTTGTTTCGATAGCATCGGTGGTGGCTCATGCCGGGCGTGAAAAACTCATGGTCGTCCGGTCGCTCGCGTTTCACCTCGCCCGTGGCCGGATCCCGTGCGACCGTGATGCCTGGATCCCGCGCCCCGACCAGGTTGCCGGACCACAACAGTCCATCGGCCACCAGGACATCCACGGGGGCGTTGTAGCCCTCGCGGCACGGAACACTCCACAACCGCTCGCCTGTTTCTGTGGAAAAGGCGATCATGTCACCCGGCGGTGCATTGCCACCGCCGAAGCTGTAATCCCATTGCACCTTTCGCGGTCTGGGCCCCTCTTCCGGCTCTTCGGGCACCTTGCGGTCCGCCGAAATCAACACGTCGCCGTACACGACCAGCGTGGGGACTGACCATCCCGGTCGCTTCAGACTGGCGGGCCGAGCGGATCGCCAGATCTCTTGGCCGGAATCGGTGTTCAGGCAGATGACCTCGCCCTTGGTCTGGAAGAACGCACGCCCCTGGCTGATCACCAGTGAAAGGGCGAAGACCTCGGCCGCGTCCACATCTGTCTTCGTCCACAAGGATTGGCCGGTATCTGCATTAATCGCCGTGATGCGTCGAGCGACGGGCGGCAGCGGTTGGCCGCGTCGCACCGCTTCGTCCAAAGCGCGTTGTTCGGCCACGTCGCCGACAACCAGATAGAGCGTGCCGTCGTGATACACGATTTCTTCGGTGCCTTCCGTTCCCTCGTATTCCTTTGCGACTTCGCCGGTCGCTGCGTCCAGAGCCGTAAGCGGTGCACCGTAGCCCAGCGTCACGTACACTCGGTCCTCGATGGAAACCAATCTTCGCGAAAGCTGCGGCGGGCCCGATCGGAATGGTCGCAGGCGGTATTCCCAATCCCCCAGGGACCGCTTCCACAGAAGCACGCCGTTAAATGCGTCGCGAGCCATGAGAGTCCAGTTCGAGGGCAGCGTAACGGAGGCAGGCGACGCTTCATCGACGATGTAGAACACGCGGCCTCCCGAAGAGACGACCGAGCTGACGCTGGCCAGTTGCTCGTGACCGCGGGCCCACTTGGGTCCCCCGATCCACTGGACGTGATGAGGCGGGCCGGAGATCGTGTCTTTTGATACCGCGTTGTTCGATGCATCGTACAGATAATGCGTCCACTCGTCGATCTCCGTAGGCCGCGGCTTAATCGATTTCCGATTTTCGATTTCCGATTGTCGATTGAGGGAAAGAGCGACGCCGCCCGGCGCCAGTACACGCACGACCTCGTCCATCGAGACGTCACCAAGATCGTCAAAGACGACAAGGTTTGCCAAGTTGTCGGTGTGGGGCAGATGCGTGCCATCGAACTGTTCGACGGACACTTTGCCGTACAGACCCAGAGACCGAATATGTTCGCGTGCGGCCCGTACGTTTGCCTCGTCACAATCAAGGCCGTGGACGAGATACTGGTCGCCCGCTCGAAGCGCCGCCGTCAGCTTTCCATCGCCGCAGCCCACGTGGACGATCAAACCGCCTTTGATTCCGGTGTCTTCCAAAATCTGATTGGCTTGATCTTCCACCTCCCCGGCACAAAGCGAGAATGACAGCGCAAGTGCAACATTTAACGAAAACGAGACCAATCTGGTCGTTCGTCGCTTGATCATGTTAGGTACTCCCAATCGAGTCGAGTGACGACACTTTGTTTCAGCAAGGCACAGACGCTGCGTGTTGGTAGGTCCCGTCCGGCAGTCCGGACCTGCTGTTTCTCAACTCAAGACTCTACCTCTTGACGCTCCTGCGGACTACCCGACAATCGCGGGTCACGGTGGGTAAGTCCCCGCCTGCCGCTTGCGTAGAACGCGGTTCTCCTGCGAAAATGGGGCAAAAGCGTGAACCTCACGGCGGTCAACGCCAGACCGACAACTCGCCAAGGAGAAATGAGACCATGGCCGGAAGACATCTTCTTCGTCAGGGAGTATTGGCAGCATTTTTCGTGTCTCTTGTGATACCTTTCCATTCGGTGGCTGCAGAACAACTCGATGGCAGAAGATTGCTCCAGGAAAGCGGAACCGAGGGAGGCATTATTGTCCAACTCGGCTGTGGCGACGCAGAGCTTTGTCTGGAGTTGTCTGCCGACGGTCGATACGTCGTTCAGGCGCTGGATCGCGACCATGAGAAAGTGGCGGCGGCTCGCAAACGTATCCAATCCCAAGGTTGCTACGGGCCGGTATCTGTGAGGCAGTTCGACGGTGGGAAACTCCCGTTCGTGGACAATCTCGTCAACATGGTGATAGTGACAAGTGACGATTGGCAAGTGGCCGAGGAGGAGATCGCCAGGATACTGGTCCCGAATGGCGTGGCCCTTTTCCTCAATCGGCAATCGCCAATCGAAAATCGGAAATGGACCAAGCCCTGGCCCGAGGAGATCGACGAGTGGACCCATTTTCTGCACGATGCGACGGGTAACGCTGTTTCGCAAGATGCGCTGGTTGGCCCGCCCCGACGTTTGCAGTGGTCGGCTGGTCCGATGTGGGGCAGAAGTCACGAGATGAATAACAGCTTTGTGGCGTTGGTAACCGCTCGCGGCCGCATGTTCTACGTTTTCGACGAGGGCCTGACCGGCATGGAGGATCCGCGATTGGGCGAACGGTGGATCCTGATTGCGCGGGATGCGTTCAATGGAGCCGTGCTGTGGCGACGACCGCTGACGACTTGGGGAAGCCGGGCGTGGAAAACTCGAGCGTTGCGGTTCTTTCGCGGAAGCATGGCCAGACGGCTTGTGGCCGATAAGGACCGGCTGTACGTCACATTCGAGTACGGTGGCAGCGTTCAGATCCTGGACGCTCGAACGGGGAAGACTCTGGGCGAAATCCCAGACACAGAAGGCGCCGAAGAAATTCTCGTCGCAGGCGATCAGGCAATCATCGGTAGCGCAATTCAATTGGAGCGGAATCGGTTTGTCGCCAAGGTTACGTGCTACGACATTCCGAGCGAAACGGTCGAATGGCAAGTGGAAGACAAGAGGTTCCTGCCGCAGACTCTCTCCATGGGCCGCGACGAAGTCGTCTACCACAATCGGCAGAACGTCGTCTGCCGGAACCGGAACGACGGCAGCGTTCGCTGGCAGTTCACTGACAAGCCACCAACCGGGCGAGGCGGCGGAAAGATGCTGTTGTTGGCCGATGAAAAAGTCGTGTTTTCATCTCGCAAAGAGATCGTCGCCCTGTCTCTTGCCGATGGCGAAGTTGCGTGGCAGGCACCGGGTGTCAAGGGCAACTCGATGCTGGAATACGACCTATTCTACGCACGGGGCACGATCTGGTGCTCCGGCACGGATGGCACGATCGTTGGTTATGACATCAAAGACGGAAAACCAACCAAGCAGGTCGACGTCAGCAGTGTGCAAAGCCAGGGCCACCACCTGCGCTGCTACCGGGCCAAAGCGACCGAGAATCATCTGATCACGCAATTTCGTGGTGTCGAGTTCTTGAGTCTCAACGAGGAAGCCCACACAAATCAGGACTGGCTGCGAGGCACCTGCACATACGGCGTCATGCCGGCCAACGGCTTCTTGTACGTACCGCCTCATTCCTGCTTCTGCTACTCAGCCGCAATGTTCCGAGGACTGAACGCCTTCGCCGCCGAAAGCACGGACGGACTACCGCAAAAACTTACGGTCGGCCCGCTCGAAAAAGGCCCCGCGTACGGCCAAATCGACAATCGAAAATCGGCAATCGAAAATCCCAAGAGTTGGCCCTGTTATCGTCACGATGCTCGGCGCACCGGCGCTTCGGCGAACCAAATTCCTGGTGCTTTGAAGCGAAACTGGAAGATCAGTCTCGACGCGAAACTGACACCACCTGTTGCCGCCGATGGCCGTGTCTTCGTGGCCGCCAAGGACCAGCACACCATTCACGCATTGGATGCGTCAAGCGGCGAACAACTGTGGACGTTCGCTGCCGGCGCCAGGATAGATTCGCCGCCCTCGATCTATGGCGGGCTGCTCGTATTCGGCGGCGCGGACGGATTTCTGTATTGTGTTCGTGCCGAGGATGGGCAGTTTGCCTGGCGCAGGAGACTGGCACCGGCCCAGCGCTGGATGGCGGTCGACGGCCAACTCGAATCGGTATGGCGCCTGCACGGCAGCGTAACGATCGAAGGAGATCTGGCCTACTCGAGTGCCGGTCGGTCCAGCTATCTGGACGGCGGACTGTTCCTGTACGCCGTGGACATCAAAACCGGCGAGGTCAAACATCGCGCGCAATTGAATACGGCCGCCGACACACGCGAGGAAAGAGCAGGCAAGGAATTCGTCGCGTCGTACCATATCGAAGGTGCACACTCGGACGTTCTCGTGGCCGAAGGCGGATCAATCTATCTCAATCAGTTTAAGTTTTCTCCCAACCTGAAGCTCCAGCCGGCAAGGTACCTGACCAAGGACGAGATCACCTACCGGCCTTCGATGAACCTGGACAACAAGGAGTACGTGAACGAAGACATCTTCAACGTCATGTGGCGCGGTGAAAAGTGCAGCACCTACGACAAGCTGGCCGCCATCCTGGTCGACGAGAATCAAAACACGGGCGAACGCGATCTTGGCCTGCACCTGTTCACCACCAGCGGTTTCCTGGACACCTCGTTCTTCAACCGCAGCTACTGGATGTACTCCAAAACGTGGACCGGCTTCAACCACGTGAACCTGGCACCGAAGAGCGGGCAGATACTGGTCATCGGCCCGAAAAACACGTACGCATTGAAGGCTTACACGTCACGCTACCCGCTGAGCCCGAAGCTGGACCCACAAACGAAGGGCTATCTGCTGATCGCCGACGACAACAACAACGAACCAACCCTGGACCCGCGCGCCTGGGGCAAAGACAAAGGCATGGGCTTTTCACGAGGCGCCCCGCCTCTGTGGCACCAGTGGGTTCCCATCCGCGTCAATGCGATGGTGCTCGCCGGGGAAACTCTCGTTGTCTGCGGGCCACCGGATGCGGTGAAAGCCGGTGACTCAATGGCCGCCTTCGAGGGCCGTCTGGGCACCGAGTTATGGACGATCTCCGCCCCAGACGGCAAGACCATCGCCAAGCAGAAACTGAACGAGTCACCCATTTTCGACGGCATGATTGTCGCCGACGATCAGCTTTACCTTTGCACCGAACAGGGTGAGGTCATTTGCATGGGATTCGATCCAGCCAAGTAGTATGGATTGGGCCGCTTGGCTGTGGTACTCCGCATGACGTCTGTGGTAACATGACAATATGGATCGCTGACGATTTGCCGCGGTGCCACATGGGCACGAGTTTGGACGACGCAGGACACTGCAGGTCGCGAATACTGTGCTTCTATGGAATTGATACGCCATGAACCTACTCGAAATGCCCCACACGCTCTCTGAAAAGATCGAACGATTGCTACAGCCGATCCTCGACGCCGACGGGTTGACTCGACCAAGTGGTGCGGACGAAAAAGCTGCCTGGCAGGCGGTCTTGGAGCAGTTGGCTGATTGGAGACGCGACCCTCAACAGTTGGCGGACGAGGGCGTTGAGCCGCCGACCGCAGCTCTGCTTGAGGCGACCGGCGCGGTGGGAGAGATGCTCTCGAACGGCGGTGTTGAACCGCCGGATACACTGATCACCAACGGCGACGGAGGGATCGCCTTTCGTTGGCGGTCTGGTCAGCGCGCATGGACCATCGAACTGGACAGTGATGGATCAATTGAATCCTCCCTAATGGTCCACGGCAAGCTTGTTTGGCGACACAGCCTCCATGACAACCCGATCGAAGTCGCATGACAGAGCCGCCAGGCGTCGAACCGATTGAGGATGACGAAATCCTGTTTCGGCGGGTCCCGGCATCCACGGGATGGTATGATCCATCGCGAATGCCACCTCTGGAGCCGGAAGCTTTTCGGCCCAACCGGAACGATCTCACTGGCATATCATTGTCTCGGCAGAAGTACAAGACAGTTGAACAGGCAGCGCAGGGCCGACCGGGAAAGAGCTACTATGTCGCCGCCTTCCGCGCGGGGGACATCCACGCCGCGGGAATGCACGTCGTGCCGTCCCCGACGCCCGACGACACAAGTCACGCCGAAATCGCTGACCTGACCTACGATGGCCGCAAATCCAAGCAAGCTATGGAGTGTCGGGCGCTGTTGGCCGAACGGCTGTGTCTCTGGGTCAAGGGCCCATTCTCGACACACCTTTCGGAGTGAGTGAATCTTGAAGCTCGCTGTGCCGCCGGGGCGAGTCCATGAAACGGAACTTCCGAAGCGGCGAGGCGCACCGTGGCTCTTGGGCATTGTACGTACCCGCTGGAGTCCTCTCGGCGATTTGGCTTTCTGGGCCCCGCTTGTGGACTCGCAGGCAGATCGCTCCTGCCGGTCAACACGATTCGCATGCGGCACTATCGTCCGATGCTTGCGACCCAGAGCCGAAGCCCAGAATCCGTTGATTCAGGCGTCCTCCTTGGACCAGCATCTCGTCAAGTGCCTTCTTGACGTCGCCTTCTTCAATAGCCTTTCCGTTGTCCTCCGCGAGATGGAACTGCAGCGATCGACGCATCAGTTCCTTAATGAACGCAGCGCTAACCCCCTCAGTTCTTTCGACGATCCACCGCATCACGTCATCCGATACACTCAGATCGCTCGAGTAAAGCTTGACCAACTCCCCGCGACCGTCTTCGTCTGGGAACGGAAACTCGATAACTTGATCGATGCGCCCCGGACGCGATGCCAATGCCTCCTCGAGCAAGTCAGGACGATTGGTAGTCAGCAGGAAAACAACTTCCGCGTCTTCCTTGAGTCCATCCATTTCGTTGAGCAGCTTGTACAAGAGAGTCTCTTGACAAAGGCTCCCCGCCTGAGTGCGTTCGCGGGCGATCAAGTCCACATCGTCCAGCACTACAAGCGTCGGTTGAAGAAGTCGCGCCAGAGTCATGTATTCACTGAGTTTGGCCGCTTGCTCGGCGGCGATCAGAAGTGTCGTATGGCCCTGTAGCTCGGAGATGAGATATCGAATCGTGTGTGTCTTGCCGTTTCCCGGAGGACCGAAAAACAGAAGGCCCTTCTTGGCCGATTGCCCAAGTTCAATCAGGGTTCTTCTTTGACCGACGAATTGGAGGACATTACGTTCGAGTAGCTCCAATGTTGTCTTGGGGAGGATCACGCGCTCGCGAGACACCGATGGCAGTTGATGAACGGCAATCCCCACGGACTCCCCCGTGTATTGCTCGGCATCCTCCAGAGAAAGGACTTTGCCTCGATAGGATTCTGCTTTTGCGACAGCGTCTTCTAACGCTGTGAACAGCGTTTCGGAAAACTCTTGCCCGGCGATGTCGGCTTCCGCAGCGACGTCGATTTGGACTTTTGGTGGTTCATGAAAAGCGAACACTTGGGACAGCAGGACAGCGACTTTGGAGTCACCGGCTTTCAGCAGCCAAAGTGCGTTCTTCAAGCAACGCACGGGTTGGGATTCGCCTATGTCTACTTCCTCATGCCCCAACGGCACCGTGATCGCCTTGGTATCGTATACTAGGAGGTCTGACAGACTGATGCCAAACATCATGGCATCCTCGCATTTGACTCCGGTAACGTACTCGACCGACGCTCTTTGCTGAATCACTCGGTCTAGACTCCGTTGAAGATCCACGCGAATTCGGGCAGGAAATTGGCGTTCGGTCACCACCAAGGTGTTCAAGTGCGTGGCTCCAAAGTGCCATCGCAAGATCCTGTACGCGTGAGGTGCCTTCGCGTTTCGCCTCCAGGCAGCCAATAGGCCACCGCCGAGTGCCCCCACAACCACGCAACCGATGCACACGACTGTCATCCGGATACCGCCCATCGAAACGTTCCTCCCTCAATGTACCTGAGAATCCTGCTCGGATCGTACAGAAAGTTTCATCGGGCCGCTCCGCTGCCTTATCAGAATCGTCGCACACAGGTCGAAGTCACGCTCTCAGGTCTCTATTCCAGGCACACCACGCCGCCGTTTTCCAGAGACATGTACAACTTGCCGCTGGCCGCAGACATTCCGTCAAATACCGGCGAGGCGGGGAGATCTGTCTGAGACAACACCTCTCCGGAAGTAGCGTCGATCTGGAGCAGGATACCCTTGTCCTTGATCGGCTCGCCGTAGAAATGCGGAACCGTGCTGTCGGACGGATAGCCGGCCAGGTAGAGTGAGTTTCCGGCTTTGATCATCGCTCGGGGGTGGATTGGCAAGGTGTCTGCCAACGATCTGTGAACCATGTTGCCTTGTCCCTTTGGAAAATCCTTGGCGAGTCTCTGGTCGATATCGGTGATGTCGGTCGTATAGAGGGCAAGGCTCTTCCAGCCGGCGCCCCACAGGTTCTTTTCGTCGAAGACCAGGAATTTGCCCAAGGGGCTGGTGAAGCCGCCGTAGCTTCCGCGGGTCAGCCATTCATAGGCGACCGGCAAGCGGCTGAAATCGCCGTTACCGTAGAACCAGTGGGCTCGGTAGGATTCGGTGTCGTCCAGCAGTCTCGATGTTGAAAACAGGTGGTGCGTCCAGTCGCCGGCCGGATTCAACTGCTTGTCGAACTTCGCGTGGCGGAGATAGACGGCGTCGTCATCGGCCACCAGGATGTCCGACAGGTTGCCGGTCATGGAGAAGGCGTCGCTGTGGTCCGGACTTCGTTTTGTTTTGAAATCGACCGCGTTTTGGGCGAAGCCCTCTTTGGCGATACCGGTGGTGTTCGTTATCGCCTCGGCTGGCGGCGAGTTCACGCGTTGCTGGTACTTGACGTCCCCGGTCACCGGATCCAGGCCGTAGAGGAACAGCCCACCGTCGATGTAGGACGATCGGCCCGCGGTGAAGTATGCCGTATCGTCCGTGATCAAGATGCTGCCGTGGACCGGCCATAACGATTCGACCTGCCCGAGGGCCACGGTGTTCAAGTTTGCCGGCGCGGCCTGGAATCGCCAAACCAGTTCGCCGTCTGACAAACGCAGACAGGTGACTTGACCGTCGGCCGATCCGAACAAGACGGCATCGCCGTAGATAGTTGGGGCTGAGTCCACTGGACCGCCCGCCGTGAAGCTCCATCTCCGTTCGCCGGAGTTCGCGTCAAACGCCAGCACCTGATGACTGCTGACCGCGGATACGACCAGCGTGCCTTGCGCGATTACCGTGGCGGAGAGGCGGCCCGCAAGTTCGACATTCCACGCTATGTCTTTAGCGGATATCGGCGACGGCTGAACACCACTTCGCTTTGGATCATGCCGGTGCATCGGCCAATCATGGGGATTTTCGATTGCCGATTTTCGATTGCCGATTTGTCCGTATGCCGGGCCTTTTTCCAGAGTGCTGCCGTAGGGCAGGCCGTCGACATTGAAAGTGGATTCGGCGGCTTTTAGTGTCCAGAGGCCGAACAGCTTGGCTTCCGGGTAGCAACCGCAGTTGTGGGGCGGGAGGTAGACCATGCCGTTGGCAGGCATGATTCCGTATTGGCAGATTCCGCGAATCCAGTTGTGTCGACAGTCGTTGTCGCCTTGCGTATCCCAAAACTCCAGGCCGCGGTACCCTTCGATCACATAGCGATCCGTCGCTTTGTTGCGGTAACACCGATGATGATGACCGGCTGTAATCAGTTCTTCACGCAGCTTGTTCACGCACACGACCTCCCCGGTTTTCAGATCGCGACCTTCGTTCAGACCAGGGCTGGTCCAAACAACGCCGTTCACGACCAGAATGTCAACCGATGGAGTCTTGCCAAACGGAGTCTTCGCAGGACATTGCCACAACAGTTCTCCCGACTTGGCATCTAGAGCCAGCAACGTACTCCCATCACACGACAGGACGACGCCGTCCTGAACCACCAGCGTGGCAAAGGTCCAGCCGAGAGAACGACCGGTCTTGCTCTTCTTCGGTTTCGCCTTGCGTTTGTTCCGGTTCGCCTTATCTGGTGCTGCCGGCTTTGGAGTAGGCTTGGCAGGCTGGGGCTTGACGACCAAGTTGGTTCGCCAAAGCTGCTGTCCAGAACTTGCGTCCAGGCACACCGTTTCGCCGCTTTCCTGGAAGAAGACGTTCCCATCTGAGACGGCCAAAGTCCGCGGCATGATCTCGGCCGTCTTGTCCGCCGGCCAGCGCCAGAGGGTTGTGCCCGTGCTGACGTCCATCGCTTTGATCAGCTTGGTTGTCTTGTAGTCAACTCCGCGTGCGTCCCCTCGTTCGATCAATGCGTGTTCGGCGCCGTCTTCTCCGATCTGGACGTACAGAACGCCACCCGCAAGCACAAATTCCTCGGCCTTTTCGGTTCCCTCCAGGACGGTGATTTCCTCGCCCGTGGGCGCGTCCAGCACGGAGACCGGTTCATCTAGGCCCAGAGTCACGAAGACCCGGTCGCCATCGGTAACCAGCAAACGCTGCAATTGTACCGGGCCGCTGCGGAATCTCCGCATGATGTCAGTCCACGACGAGATGGGCTTTTGCCACAGGAAGACGCCATTGAATGCATTTCTGGCGGTGATCGTCCATTGGGCCGCCTCGCTTGGATCGAACACCGGGCCGTTGTCGTTGATGTAAAACAGGCGTCCCTTGGCGGTTACCACGGAACTGAAACTAGCCAGCCGGTCATGGTGCCGGCTCCACAGCGGGGCCGCCAGGAATTGCATGTGCCGCGGCGGGCCGACCAGACTATCGTGGGCGACCGCATTGTTGTCTGCACCGTGAAGATAGTGCGTCCATTCATCCACATCGTCCGGTAGGGCCTTCACGGTTTTCTCGCCGCCGATGTAGGCAACGCCATACGGATGCAGGACCCGCATGATTTCGTTCATTGGCACCAATGTTTCTTCGGCGACGACCAGCGTAACCAGGTTGTCGATGAATGGCAGTTTCGCACCGTCCAACTGACCGACAGAGACGCGGCCGTACAGATTCCGCGACCGGATGTATTGCCGGGCCTCGTCGACGTCGTTCCCGTCTGCATCCAACCCGTAGACCAGGAGACTATCACTTGCGCACAATTCCGCAGTCAATTCACCGTCGCCGCATCCCAGATGAACCACCAAGCCACCCTGGGTGCCGGTTGCCGACAAAATGGACTGGCCGTTTTCGGCGGCGTGGGTGACCACAGTGGTCAGGAATAGAGCAAGGACCGTCGTCGAAAAAGAGAACGCATTCTTCATGATTGGTTGCCTTCCGGTTAGTGGGCCAGTGGAATCCGCTTGAAATGGGAATTCTCAACGAGTGCAGGTCGCACATACTTGCGGGCCTGCTGTCTATCGATTCTCCTAGTGAAGGGCACTTGGGTCAACGCCCACCGGAGAATCGGATCTTAGAGTGTGTCGAAAAGCGTGCGGCAACACGGGAGGGCGAATGATGGCGAACAACTCTGACGGAACAATGCCCTGTAGATGGAAGGCCGCTGGGCTTCTCCGGCAGAGCCTTGTCTTCGCCGTGCTGGCAACCGCGCTCATCAGCAGCCACGCTTCTTTGGGAGGCGAAATCGAAGAGCAGGGCGTTTTGGTGCTGGATCGTGTGCCCAAACCGAAGTTCCGTTTGGCAGGTCCGGTGGGCGAACGGGTGAAGCGGAATGTCGACCAATGGCTGATCCAAGCTCCCAAGAACAACCCAGGGCTGCTCGACATGTTCGCGCGGCGGGACGCGGGCGGCAAACTGGACTTGGTTCCTTGGGCCGGCGAGTTCGTGGGCAAGTATCTGATTTCCGGCGTACAGGCAATGCGTTTTTCGGACGATCCGAAACTACGGCAAACGCTTCAGAATGTCGTGGATCGACTCGTGGAGTTGCAGGCCGAAGATGGCTACCTGGGCCCCTGGCCCAAGAACGAACGGCTGCGCGGACATTGGGACCTGTGGGGACATTATCACGTTATGCTCGGGCTCATGCTCTGGCACGAGCACACGGGCGACGAGCAGGCGATCGCGGTGGCACGGCGGATGGCCGATTTGGTGTGCGACACGTGCCTGGACACCGGTTTTCGCGTCGTCGACGCTGGCTCGCACGAGATGAACATGAGCGTCATTCATGGCATGGCTCGGATGTATCGCAAAACCGGCAATCCGCGCCATCTGCGCATGACAAGAGAGATACTCAAGGATTTCGAGAAGGCGGGGGACTATTACTGTACCGGACTGGCAGGCAAGGAGTTCTTCCGCACGCCGCGACCGCGTTGGGAAAGTCTGCACGCGCTCGAAGGAATGGTCGAGCTGTATCGCATCACGGGCGACGAGACGTTCCGAACCTCGTTTCTGCACCATTGGGCCAGCATGCGACGGTTCGAGTACCGCAACACGGGCGGCTTCTCCTCGGGTGAGCGCGCCACCGGCAATCCCTACAAGGATGACGCCATCGAGACTTGCTGCGTCGTCGCCTTCGAGGAAGTGATGATCGACGCCTTGCGGCTGACCGGCATTTCGACGATTGCCGACGACCTGGAACTGACTACGCTGAACGCCATGCTCGGAGCCCAGCATCCATCGGGCACCTGGTGCACGTACAACACGCCGATGGTGGGTCAGCGTATTCCTTCGCACATCCACATTCGCTTTCAGGCACGTGAGGACACACCGCATCTGAATTGCTGCTCGGTCAACGGGCCCCGTGGATACGGCTCGATCAGTCGATGGGGCGTGATGCGCAACGATAACGGGCTGGCGCTCAACTATTTCGGCCCTATGACCGCCGAGGTGTCGCTGGGCGACGGCACGCCGGTCACAATCAGCCAGGAAACGGATTATCCCTTCGACGGCGCAATCAAAGTGAAGATCGACGTTTCTCAGCCGAAACGATTCACGTTCGGTCTCCGTATCCCGTCTTGGTCGACCAAGACGGAAGTGTCGGTTTCCGGTGATGCTGTAGACGACGTGCGGCCGGGCTGTTACCTCGCACTGGCTCGCGTGTGGAAGGCTGGTGATCAGATCACATTGAAACTAGACATGAGTGTCCGCTACGAATCGGGCGATTTGAACCAGTTCGGCAAGGTTTCGCTCTATCGCGGGCCGATCCTGCTGGCGCGAGACGATCGCTTCAAGACCGATGCGGAACTGGAAGTCGACGTTTCCAGGCTGTCGGAAGCAAAGGTGGTGCCGTTAGACGATCAGATCGCCGAAGCGGCCGGCCCGTACAAGCCGTGGCTGTTGGTCGACGTACCCGCCGTCGACGGGAAGACGCTACGACTGATCGATTTCGCCAACGCCGGGGCAACGACTGTTGAAGGCAAGCCGATCAGCTCCTATGTGACTTGGCTTCCCGCCGTTGGCATCCGCCCTCCGGTACCTGTGTCGTGGCAACCAGCCGACCGTTCGAAGGTCGCTCCGGGAGCGATCCGCTTCGCCTGGCGCAGGCCGGCCGCCGAGGCAGCCGACCGCAAGCACACGGTGGTGATCGCCGATGGACCGGACTTCGAAAACGTCGTGCTCCGCTGTGGGGAGAAGACGGGTGGATGGATGCTCGTTCCGCAAGAGGAGGCCAAGAAGCTCAATCTGCACACGCCCTATCACTGGAAAGTGATCGCTCGGAACCAGCACGGGCAATCTGAGAGCATTCCACCGTTCAAGCAATTTGCCGTGGACCCAACGGCCCCGGCGCTCGCCGGCAACTGGCCCTGCGGCCAGCGCGAGTCGGACCAGATGGTCACCGAGGCACCGCTGCGGGGCGACGTCAAGCCCGTCTATGGCGAGTTGCTCGAGGCGAAAGGCTGGAAGCCGGCGCCCGGGCCGGATGGCACAGCCAATGGAGCCATCGAGCTGGACGGCGAAGGCAGCATGATCAAGTACAAGTTGCTGACGTTCCCCGAGGAAGATTACACGGTTTCGATCTGGGTGTCCGTCACAAAGCTGCCAAGCACGAACTACGGACAGGTCTTCAGCGCCTGGGCCGGCGGAATGGACGATCCATTGCGGCTAGTGGTGCAAGGCGGCAAGCTGTACGCGCGGATCGAAGCCGGCCGTGGCTACGGCACAGAAGGCTATCCGCTCAAGACCGACACGTGGCATCACGTCGCGGGCGTCAAGCAAGGCCAGAAGCTTACTCTGTACGTTGATGGCAAGGCCCATACGACCGCTAATGCCCCCGAGACGATCGTGTCCAGCGCAGCCGACTTCGCCATTGGCGGCAATCCCAATTACAGCGGCCCGGAGTTCCTGCCTGCCAAGCTGACCGACTTGAAGTTCTACGCTCGTGCCCTCTCGGCCGACGAGGTGAAGCGATTGCACCGGGCGATGCCTGGAAAACGGTAGTGCTGTGAGTCCAGGCCTTCTCGAAGATGGAGGTATTTGAATCGATGTTGGGCGATGCCATCGCAACCTCAGAGAGTACGCATGCTGGGATCTCAGCGCTTCGTTTGTCTCGACGCGAATTCCTCCGCTCGAGCGTCGGCGCAGGCGTGGCTGCGTCTGTTGCGTTCCCGCGGTGGGCGAGCGCGGATACCAGCGAGTTGGATCCGGAGCGGGCTGCAACCTTGCGGGCGTGGACAGTGCAGCAGACAGGCCCGATCATCCCGCCGGGGCGACTACACCCTCTGCATGGCGCGTCACGCGCCGGAGCGGCGCACGTCGTCCAGTTCGGCGACAGATACACCATGGCCTACTGGGGAAGTGACAAGCAAGGACGAAACTACATCCTTCGCGCCGAAAGCCCTGTGAACAATCCGAACCAGTGGGTTCCGGTCGGTGAGCCCTTGATTGGACCGGAACCCAATACGGACCATAACTGCCGGGGGCCCGGTTTTCCGTTTCTGCTGCCTGTCACGGACAAGCATTGGCTTCTCTATTTCTGTGGATGGGGCCGGCGTGCAGATGGCAAACTGGCGAACACGACCGGCGTGGCA
>JACKQG010003649.1_pt1 | contig 18646 bp, 20 predicted proteins | sample 8237621 | NCBI WGS metagenome assembly JACKQG01 (sample SAMN15677084, study PRJNA649215) | marine metagenome | biome: marine; feature: Black Sea; material: saline water; isolation source: suspended particulate matter (SPM) from the Black Sea western gyre | collected 2013-06-09/2013-06-10 | depth... | reverse complement strand
CCAAAAAGGAGTCTGACCCCAGAGGAGTCTGACCCCAAAAAGGAGTCTGACCCCAAAGGAGTCTGACCCCAGAGGAGTCTGACCCCGCGGCCCGTGTTACGATGGGCGCATGTTGGTACTTGAAGTTGTTGAGGGACCAGATTTGGGTGGTGTGTTTCCGCTGCCAGCCAATGAGCCGCAATTAATTGGCCGCTCATCTGAAGCATTGCAACTCTCAGACCCGACATTAAGCCGGCGCCATGCAGAACTCACACCAGACAATGGTCGGTGGTATCTGCAGGATCTTGCGTCTGCAAACGGAACATTTTTAAATGGGCGACTTCTCACCGACCGCGTTCCCTTACGCATGGGCGATGAGGTAGGCTGCGGCGCAACACTGTTTAGATTTACAGATCACGATGCTCTGATTGCTCCAAAACAAGAATCCGATCCAAACTTTGATACAAGTGCTGAATCTATCGTCATCGCATCGCCCCACTCCTTGCAATCGGCTCAAAATCATTTGCGGATGGTGCACCGTCTCACAACATCCATCGCGGGAATTATCGACGGCACAACCATACTTAGACACCTCGTTGCAATACTTGTTGATGAATTCAAACCAGATAGATGTGTTGGCGTGTTGATGTACGATGCAAATACGATTACTGACTCAATCGAAGCCAACAGTACAAAAATGAGCGATGGAGCGACTCTGTATTCAAGAGCAATTATTTTTCACGCATGCAACGAAGTTTGTGGCATACGCATTCCGAACATGATGAACGATGTTCGTTTTTTGCATGATGAAGAAACTGTGAAAAGCGGTGCAAAATCAATACTCTGCGCACCGCTGGTCGCCCATGGAAAAATACTCGGCGCTGTTTTGTTAGAAATTCATTCTGAAAATAGGCAGTGGAGTGAAGAGCAACTTGAACTGCTCGCAACGGCGTGTGGATACTCTGCGCTTGCATTGCTTACCGCAACGCTTGCTCGAACTCGATTGCAACATGAACGCCTCGCAGCTATGGGCGAAACTGTTGCATCCATAAGCCACAGCGTCAAAAACATGTTGCAGGGTCTACGTAGCGGAGCAGGAGCCATTAATCTCGCGCTTGGCCGGGGAGACCTTGAACTTGCCAGGGAAGGTTGGCCCATCCTTGCAAGGAATCTCGATAGAGTCTACGCGCTAACTTTCAATATGCTCGCGTGGTCCCGAACCAACGCACCAGAAATCTCCATGGTCCAAATCAAACCTATCATCGAAGATGCCATCGCCCTTGTCCGTGGTGCATGCCAACGAAGGAGTATTTCAATTCAAGCAAATGTGGAGGAAGATTTGCCTCCAATTCCAATCGATGCCACAGCAATTCTGCAAGTGTTGCTCAACGTGCTTAATAATGCCGTAGATGCTTCGCCTTCTAAAACGGGTACAGTTGTGCTCGATGTATCTATTCCAAATTCTGGCGAATTTGTCGAATTGACAATCACCGATAATGGGTGCGGGATTAGCGGGGGTAGCAAAGAAGAGGTATTCCATGCCTTCCACACAACAAAAGGTCAACGGGGTACCGGTCTAGGTCTCGCCGTTGCTCGGAAAATCGTCCTTGAGCATAAGGGCGAAATTGAACTTATAGACGCGAAGATTTCGGGTACGACTTGCAGAATTACCCTGCCGTTACACTCTGGGAGTGACCCCGCTGACACGCGGGGACCTGCAAGTATTGTGCCAAGCGATAGCTTTTAGAGTCAAAAGTACCTCCGATGAAATGCACCTGCTATGATGCCAAAAATTCGGAAGGATCCGACAAAATTTATGACAGAACAAACAAATAATAGTATTCATGAGCAAGTAGCTGGTATCGATCTAGTGCGAGCGGTTGGGGACAGGCAGGCTCCGCCCATTATGGCTTCAAGTTATCAACGAACAAGAGAGATGACCCTCGATGAGTTGATGCTTGAAAACCGCGTCATCTTTATGATCGGCGAAATCAACCAAGCATCCGCTGCACGTGTCATGATGCAAATGTTGTACCTAGAAGATCAAAAACGTGGTCAGCAAATAAACTTATATATAAATAGCCCCGGCGGTGCGGTAGACGACACACTTGCCATGTACGACACGATGCAATTTATCTCTTCTGATGTTGCAACGTACTGTATTGGTCGAGCATACAGCGGCGCCGCAGTCCTTTTGTGTGCTGGCGAAGCGGGTAAGCGGCACATCTTGCCACATGCTAAGGTAATGATTCACCAACCGTACGGCGGGATCACTGGTCAAACAACAGATATCCAAATTCAGGCAGAACAGATTATTAACTCAAAAGCAACGTTAAATAAAATTATTGCAGACCATACAAGCCAGTCCCTTGACACAATTACACAAGATAGTGAACGCGATAAATATTTCACAGCAGCAGAAGCAAAAGCATATGGGCTTGTTGACGAGGTGTTTGAACACCACGAAGATAAGAAGAAAGATTAAACACGATGTCTACACTTGTACCAATCGTTATTGAAAAAACTGGTCGCGGTGAACGCGCCTACGATATTTTTTCTCGACTCCTCAACGACCGTATCATTTTCTTAGGCGGTCCTGTCATGGACGAATCGGCGAATTTAGTCGTTGCACAACTTCTGTATCTTGCAAACGAAGATTCGAAGGCGGACATAAGTTTGTACGTGAACTCGCCCGGAGGTTCTGTAACCGCGGGGCTTGGCATTGTGGACACGATGAACTTTGTCCCATGCGATATTTCTACCTATATCATTGGGCAAGCAGCCTCCATGGGTTCTGTCATCGCATCAAGTGGCACAAAGGGGAAACGGTTCTCTCTCCCGCACTCTAAGAACCTCATGCACCAACCCCTACTTAGCGGTGTACTTGAAGGCCAAGCAACCGATTTAGAAATTGAAGCTCGCGAAATGTTGCGGCTCAGAGATATTCTGTTCGCAATCTATGCAGATGCCACCGGTAAAGACCAAAAAACCATTCACGATGATTGCGAGCGAAATAAATGGCTCGACCCAAAGGAAATGTTGGAATACGGACTCGTCGATGAGATTCTTTCAAAACTTCCAACAGATACATAACATGCAACAGCAGCAATTCATCCGAATCGCAGCTCTACCACTCTTATTCATTTGCCTTTGCGGCTGCAGTCAAAAGAGTTTGTTTCCAAAAGACCAACAACGGAACCAATTTGAGGCCTACAACACGATGCGGTACGGTCCCCAAATTATGGAGCAACCGGACTTGTTCGGATTGCCTGAGCCAGCACTTCGTGAACGACTTGGCAAAAAAAACCAGTAGGATGGGCGTACACATTGCGTCCGATATGTGGGTTTTTAAAGTCTAAGGTGGGTAATAAACCGATATGCTACACATGGGTGACGACATGGTGTCACCCAACAAAGGATTAGCGCAAGGATGAAGCCAAATTCAGCAAGGATGCCGTCTAAACGTACTCAAATCGTATGGCTATCGTTTTTTCTTGTTATTCCATGTGCCCTTTTTATCCTCCAAGCTGGGACAACAAATGTTCAAAACGGACTATTGTTGACCACCCTCTCTCCGATTGAGGAACGACCGGTCGTGGACCCGGTATTTGCAACCGTTAGTGATTCTCCAGAATGGTCCTCCATCGTCATTCATCACCTCGGCCAACCCGCAGGTGACCTTGAAACAATTGGCAGAAACCACCGCAATGCAGGTTTACATAGCCTTGGGTTCCACTTTATCATAGGAAATGGCAATGGGCTTGGCGACGGCGATGTTCAAATGGGGAACAGGTGGCACGAGCAAAGTCCGGCTGCAAAACCCAAAGAAATTCAACAAGATAAGTGGAGCGACGACATCATTAGCATTTGCCTCATTGGAAACGGCAATCGAAGGCCGTTCACTGAACAGCAAACGCTGCATTTATCCCACCTTGTACAACGATTACAGCAAGAGTTATCTATTCCTGCCAGTCATGTGTACCTTGAAAGCGAGCTTGGCGGACAGGCCAACTCTCCGGGCGAATTTTTTGCAGAGGCGCAATTCAAAAGCCAGCTCCTTGACATTCCTACAAAATAAACACATTAATATTTACGATTAAAAAAGGGCGTTTTATGGTGTTTTTATCAAATATAGCAGTGTATGCTGCGTTTGCAATGTATCCTATAAGTCACTTCTAGGGCAAGTTTCATTTTCGCCCATTATTTATTCATTCATTTTTTTTATTTATTTATGCCTGCAAGTAGATCACAACCTCGGAAAATTGGTTCGTACATCGTTTTAGCCAAACTTGGTGAAGGCGCCGCATCGATTCTGTACGCCGTCCAACATCCCAAAACGAAACAAGTATCAGCGCTTAAATTCGTTGAAAAAACAGATGATAAATCGCAACGGTTTCTCGATCAGGTAGAGCAGGAATACGCGATTGGTTCTAAATTAAATCACAGCACCATACGAAAGATCAAAAAAATCGTCAAACATCGAAAAATGCTCAAAGTAACTGGCGTATCGATGATTATGGAGCTTGTAGACGCAACCACACTTGACCAACAGCTCCCCAAAAATCACGCGAAGGCTGTTGAAATATTCATCCAAGTTGCAACAGGGTTAGCACACATACACAAAAGGGGATTTGTACATGCAGATATCAAGCCTAATAATATTCTTATAGACGAGAACGATAAAGTCAAAATTATCGACCTAGGCCAAGCTTGCGCTATCGGCACCGTTAAAAAGCGAATTCAAGGAACGCCCGGCTACATGGCCCCCGAGCAAGCACACCGAAATAAGATTACGCACAAGACGGACATCTATAATCTCGGGGCGATGATGTATTGGACATTGGTAGGTGAAGTTATTCCCACATCTATGCCACCAAAGGGTTCGAACGATAGTCTTGTCAACAGCGCAGTAAGCGCAGGGAAATTAGAATTGCCCCCCCCGCCACACGAGCGTAATCCGAGAATTCACCCACTACTCTCAAAGCAAATTCTCGACTGTGTGCAACCAAATCCAGAGCAACGTCCGGAATCTATGGATATCGTGGTTAATCGATTAGAACTTATTCGTGATGTGATTCAAGAACAGACGTAAAAACAACTATTTGTTGTTTTTATACTCTTTTCTGCATTTTGCATAGTTTTCGGAGTCAACACTAAGCGCAATCGTATCTCCGGCTACATGCTGTTTATGCATTTTTTCTAAGAATGGGATACACCATCCGCACGATGTTCCTGCGCCAAGACATTGCGAAAGCTGCGATGCAACCTTTGGCTTCTCTCGGTGCATATACATTATGAGTTTACCCAGAGAAACACTATGGCAAACACACACGTGATCTTCTTTTTCCATTTGCGCCTATACCCAAACCTGACAAATTAAATGCGGCTCTTTCACTTTTCCTGTAAAGGTCCCTATTGTAGTTGTCACAAGTTTTACTTCAAATTCAGGGTTTTCGTCAAGCCATTCGTTCACCTGCTTGTCAATATACGCAAGGGCGTCATCCGTTAACTTGCTGTGAAAAGTACGCACGTGAGAAGCACCGGTGCCAGTTGCATTTGGTTCCCGTAACCAGTTACTCGCCCTTTTTTTCCTTTTATCAAAGGCGGTGATTTTCTTTGGTAACCCAGGCCCATCGTCTGTTAGTCCAACTGGCACATCGCCAACTACCTTTGGTTTTGGTAGCGGTGGTGGTGGGTCTTGTGATTGGTTTTCAAAAATTCTTCGAACCGCGAGAATGCCCTCGCCAGTAACGATTTCATATTCCGTTACGGATCCGATTCCCCAGTCGACCATCATATTCCAGCCGCCTTGAATTTCTCTCCACAAGAAAACACCACCCGTTGACAGCCGTGTAACCTCCCCTCGATCACCCTCTAATTTTCCCTCAATATGCAGATAATCAGGTCGATGGTCTGGTCGAGATTCTAATTCAAACCACTTGTTCTCTGTGATTTGGTCGATTCGCTGCTTGGCTCGAAAACTAATCAAGGGCTTTTCACCTTTGGGGTCCACGCCAAGAAGCCAGTCAAAATGGGTAGTTCCATCTGGAAGGACGTGCTGTAAAAATACAGTTGGATATGGATTCTCTCTTGTTGGGGCTGCCATGATTACTTTGTCTACCGTATCATGGTAGCAAATACTTGTGTGAACATGAAAGGGAAAGATTTACCATGAAACAAATAACAACAACAATCGTAGGCGGTGCGCTTCTAGCAATCATTAGTACTGGCTGCAGCCAGCCAAGCAACACGACGCTCCTCGAAAAGGGCAACTACGCAATGTGGCAAGAGCGCTGGTCTGATGCAGCGGCCGACTATAAAAAGGCGACATTGCAACACCCCGGTGATTGGCAAGCCCAGTATAAACTTGGTCAATGCCTAATGGAGATGGGCGAACCACAACTTGCTTCGCAATCATTGGCAATTGCAGAGGCATTAGAACCATCAAATATAGAGGTTGCAGACCTCTACGCAAAATCGCTTTACGATTGCGGTCGACAAGATCAACTCTTTTCCTTTTTGTATTCAAGGGCAAAAAAACAACAAACCGTCCGTGCTTGGACTAGTTTCGCGGAATACGCAATGGATTTAGATGATCCAGACTCAGCTACAAATGCCATCAATACAGCAATTACTTTAAGCGATGGAACGGATGCAAACCCGTATATTCTTGGCGCAACGCTCGCAGAGAGACTTGGCGAAAACGACAAAGCAATTCACTTGTGGCAACAAGCTTGGCTTATCAGCCCGAGTGATGAAAACATTTCCAACGCGCTGCGGGCTCATGGAGAAATTCCCGGTCCAACGATGACTGGAATTGTTGACGACTCACAATGACAACGACAAGTCCATCGACTTTACTTGATTCACTTTCAGCACTCAACGATATCGCTCGACTGCGGGTACTACGGCTTTTAGCACAACACGAACTAAGTGTTGGTGAAATCGCAGACATTCTTCAACTTCCACAGTCCACCGTCTCAAGGCATCTCAAAATGTTGCTTGAAACAGAATTCGTCGCGCGAAGAACTGTTGGAACAACGGGGCTTTACCGAGTTTCAGACTCTATGCCAAGCGGTGCTTCGGATCTATGGAGTATTGCAGAAGAAAATTTTGGTGAACTTCCAAGTACGGATGCGGACAATGCCAGATTAGTATCAGCGCTGACACACCGACAAAGCGATAGTAAGAACTTTTTTAAGAACGTAAGTGGTGGATGGGAATCTATGCGAGCCGAAATGTTCGGCTCACACTTTACCTCCATTGCATTACTTTCCTTACTTGACCCTTCACTTTCCATCCTAGATATTGGCTGTGGGATTGGAAATGCGAGTTCACTCATTGCGCCGTTTGTTTCGGCCGTGGCTGGGGTTGACAGAGAGTCGGCAATGCTAGACGTTGCACAAAAGCGGCCTGACCTCGCACCTAATATTGAGTTTGTTCAGGGGGATGCCTCAAAACTACCGTTTGAAAACGGCAGGTTTGATGTGTCTATGTTTTGTCTCGTACTACACCACGTTGAAGACGCTGAATCTGCGCTGCGTGAGGCGTCTAGAGTTACAACATCTGGTGGGCGCATATTGATTGTCGACATGCAAGAACACCTCCACGATGAGTATAAACACACGATGGGGCATGTGCATTTAGGTTTTTCAAAGAGCGACATTGAAACGCTCGCAAAAGCATCGGGGCTAACGCTGTTACATTATCACAACCTTCAACCAGATACTAGGGCGAGTGGACCCTCGCTCTTTGCAGCTCTAGTGGGGTAGTTACTTCACCCGAGGGAACAAGGCGACTTTGCTTACACTAGACCCTGGCTGCGCTCCACCCCACCTTGCCAGTTCTTGTATATTTCCAATGCACAAATCTGCTTGAATTGCAACTAGAAATTCTTCTGTCTTACTAGGAATTACAGGGGAAAGGAGTAACATTGCAATTCGCAGTGTTTCAATACACTGATACAAAATTGCGCCTAATTCTTTTTGTTTCGACTCGTCTTTTGCAAGTGTAAAAGGTGCTGTGTCGTTAATAAACAGATCAACGTCTCGAATTAAGCCCATCGCTTCTTCTGTTGCCTTTGTTAACTCGAACGCTTCCATTGCGCTTGTCCATTGGAGAAGCGCAGCCTCACATTTTGTGGGCCAATCAAAACCTGTAACTTCGACACGTGTTTCGCCATCAACTTCAGGTGGAACAACTCCATCGAAGTATTTGTTTAGCATTGCAGTCACTCTGCTTGTGGAGTTCCCCACTGTGTTGACGAGATGGGCATTGTATATTTCTTGAAATCTCGTTGCAACAAAATCTGCATCTGTTGCACCAAGTGGACCCTGTGTTACGAGGTAGTATCTCCACGCATCCATGTTGTATTTTTCGATATACGACTCGACCGTCGCAAGGTCTATAAAATTACCAAGCGATTTAGACATCTTTTTGCCTTCGCTAATCCAAAAACTGTGCGCATATATACAATTTGGCAGGGGCAACTCTAATGCCATTAACACCGCTGGCCAAATAACTGCGTGGAACCATAGAATCTCTTTGCCAATGACGTGATACGACGCTGGCCAGAACTCGCTTCGCTCTTTGTACCAATCACTCGCATGGTCTCCCAAACCAAGGGCTGTAATATAGTTGAACAGCGCGTCAATCCAGACATAGATGACGTGCTCGTCGTTACTTGGCATCGGAATGCCCCAAGAAAAATTCGTACGACTAATCGGGACATCTTGTAATCCGTCAGCAAAACGCCCAAGCACTTCGTTTCGGCGGCTACTTGGCCGCACAAATGCAGGGTTCGTTTCAAACAATTGTTCAAGGCGACCTTGGTAAGCGCTCAACTTAAAGTAGTAATTGTTTTCCGTAGCCCGAACAAGTGGCTTCCCGCTAATTGGTGACTTGTACTCCAATTCCCTAGCGCTCGTTTCTGTGTGGTACTCCTCTTGTCCCTCGTCGTACCAACCTTCAAATGTGCCAAGGTACACATCGCCCCTTTCAAGCAACTTTGCAACAAATGTTTGCACCTGCTTTGTGTGTTCGCTTGAGGTTGTTCGAATAAATGCATCGCTTGTGAGGTTAAACATCCCCATTATTGATTGGAATTCCGCAGAATTTTGATCTGCAAGCGCTTGTGGCGTCATACCCTTCTCCAAGGCCGATTGCTCCACTTTTACGCCGTGTTCATCGGTTCCAGTGAGGAAAAACACATCGTGCCCAACGCTCCGCATGGCTCGAGCATAGACATCGCACAATGTTGTTGTATACACATGACCGATATGGGGCCTATCATTCACATAGTAAATAGGCGTTGTAACGTAGCGCGTCTGTTTTGACATGTTGCACAGTGTAATTAGGATGTGCAGATAAGGAGCATTTCATGCGTCACAATCTCGTTCTTGTTGTAGTTTTTTTGTTCATTGGATCTTCTGCCATCGGACAATATTCGCTGGGTACCGGTGACGCATTAGAAAGCAACACCTCGTCAAATGGCACAGCAAATGCAATCAAATCACTGCCAATCGGTGTGCGGAATAATGCTCTTCGTGGAAACGGTATGCTGCAGGGTATAAATTTTAACGGCTCACTTGGCAGGCCCAACGGCGCAGATGTCCAACTGATAAAGGATGCTGGAGAAGAAGGAGATTCTGCATACCAAGAGGCGCTGTATAACAGTCCATGGTATTGGAACAATTGGAACCAACAATCCGCACAGTTTCTAAAGCAGGGTGACCGAAGTTACTTCAATCCATCATTTATGGATAATTGGTCAACCTCACCTCAAACACTCTCTGAGGGTCGCTCCATACGAACCTATTCGAACGATTGGAATGAAGAAGGCGCGAAGGAGTACGCAGCAAAAAATGATATTACATCTTCGACCAATTGGTCCTCTCGGCAAAAAGAGCAATTTCGCCTCAGTCAAGTGCTCGGTTCAGGATCGCAAACCCCAGCCTACGACACTTCATCCATTCAGGTTGGGCATCACAATTCCAAAGATTCAATAGGCTATCTCACCGCTTCGCCGATGCGCGGTGTTTCATTGCAGACAAGCATCCAACCTACGGTTGCTCTTGGTTTTTCTGCTTGGGATGCTGCAAGAGCCACGCAAGACGAAGAAGCGGGAATTGGAAATGCCTCGTTAGTACAAACGTGGCGAACTGCTGAAAATCGACTTGATTATGGAGTTCTTGAAAATCGAATCTCCGTGCCAGAGCAATACATCAATATCTTGGACACAATTGCAGAGAAAGCGAAACAACTTGTGGATAATGATGAAGATGACGAAACAACGTTGAGTTGGCTCGATGCACAGTACGCAAAACTGCAAGAAGAACTTGCTGGCATCGACGAGGAAGATGAAATTGTTGAGAACGAAACCGAAACCACAGAGGAAGAAACGCTCGCAATAGATGACATTTACGCTTCCTTGCAACACGGTGAACGCATTGGTACTTTCGCAGGAGCTGAGCAAAGCAGATTTAACGAACTCGTCCAAAAAGGTGAATTGGCTATAGCTCGTGGCGAGTTTTTCTTAGCCGAGAAGCGTTTCGATCAGGCATTGATGTTTATTCCGGGGCACCCAATGGCTACCGCTGGTCTTGGGCATGCAAACCTAGGCTCAGGACTCCACCTTTCTGCAAGCCATGTTTTACAATCGCTCTTTACGTTTCAACCAGAAATGATTGGCGTTCGTTACGAACCGCAACTCCTTCCAACAAGAATTGATTTGGTGCGGACCGCCGTAGCGATTCGTAGTCGACTCGGCGAAGAACGTGATGGTGGTACGTATGCATTCTTGCTTGCCTACATCGGATATCAATTACAAGATATTGAAATGATCGAACAAGGCCTTACTGAACTCCAGAACAGGGCAAACGAAGGTGATCCTATTATTCCCATGCTTGAATATATCTGGCTAGAAGGTAAACCTATGCCTGCCGAGGCAGAGTCGCAAACACCGTAACTCCTGCGCGAACTTTGTCGCCTTTTGTCACGTGCACGGTAACATCGTTTGGTCTTGGTAAAATCAACTCCGTTGTTGAGCCATACTTAATCATTCCAAACTGTTGACCCTGTGAAAACGTGTCGCTTGAAGTTACGGGGCAAACAATATGACGTGCTATCTTTCCTGATACTTGCCGAACACCGATACGCTCGCCAAATGCATAAAAGAAAAGTGTGTTTGACTCGTTCACCTTTGCAGATTCTGCACTTCGAGCATCTAAAAACTTGCCTTTTCGATACCGTGTTTTGTCGAGTTCGCAATCACAAGGAACTCTATTAATATGCACGTTCAGAACACTTAAGAAAATGCGAATCAGAACAGCGGGACCTTCTACTGTCTCATGGGAATCGAGGTACTCGATTGCTGAAACGACTCCATCTGCTGGACTGAGCATCGTTCCTTCCGGAAGATCTTGAGGAATTCGCCGCCAAGGATTTCTAAAAAACGAAACAAGTGCGAGCCAAAGCAGTGCAATCGGAATAAGCGCTAGCCACCATTGAAAGTAGCCTGCTACAGCTGCCACAAAGACAAGCACGAGTGTAATTGCTAGCCACTGGTGCCAACCATACCTTGTTAATGTCAACGTGTATTACTCGCTTGCTTTGCCAATGAACATGCCGATTAGTCCAGCGATAATTGCAAACCCAAGGAACCCACCACCCCAGACCATTACATCACCCGAAACCATAGCAGCGAGGTTTGGGGTCACGCCCATGATGCTTGTTACGAGCATAATTGCAACTGCAATCATTGCAAATACTGCGCCCACAAGCAGACCAACGGCCGTTCCAGACCATTTACCGTCATATGCGTATGCCGCCACCGCGGGTAGACCCATCGGTGCATCCTCATGCACGTGCGCCTGTTGCTCTGGTTCGGCTGCTTCAAATAATCCAGTAGCGTTTGCGTTGAATTCTCCGCTGTCGCCCGCTTCCCAAACTTCGTCAAGTAATTCGGCACCAAGCGAAGTATCGTCAGACTCTCGCGTGAGGTCTAGTAAGCCACTGCCGCTGCCAACGGCTTCTAAACTTAACTCTTCATCAACGGCATCGGAAACTCTCGTCTCCGCTGCATCGTCGTCTTCGCCACCCTCAAACGATGCACTAATACCGCTAGCAGAACCACTACTACCAAGATCAAGTCCAAGTGCACTCCCGCTGTCGCCTAAGTCAAAGCCAAAACCTGTACCAGATTCACCAAGGTCAAGACCCGAAGCGCCCGCGCCAAGACCTAGCCCAGTGCCACTGTCACTTAAGCCATATCCACTACCACCCGCAGTTGGGGAATCGTCTTCGCTGATTCCAGGCGCTGAACCTGAGAGATCAATGCCAAGGCTCGAGCCTTCATCATCCGAGAGATTCAAGTCTAACTCAATCGATTCGCCATCAGCGTCACCTGCTAGGAGATCGACCTGTTGGCGTTTGAACATAATATCCTCACCATCGCGCATCTCTTCAAGTTGACCTGATTGCGCCATTGCGCGAACTTCGTCTTGTGTTTTTCCGAGACGATCGCTCGCCTCAGTTAGTGTGTAAAACAGTTTTGCCATGTGTATAACTCCAATTTGGAACCCGTAATTCTACGCCAATAGAGCACCAAAGGCAATGGCTGATCTGCTAAGAGACGTGGACATCCATCAAAAGGGGGATACCTAGCCCCAGTTGCCTACAACCTCTAATAAATCGACGACGTCGACGATTCCATCGCTGTTTAGGTCTGCAGGACACCCGTCGCAAGGTCCCCATGCATCCATGATAGCAAGAAGGTCGGCTACATCAACGATTCCATCACCATTGACGTCTCCTTGCACTACAGGGTCTCCACAATCATCAGCGCTTGAAATGTCATCTTCTTCAAAGTCCAAAGGCGTTCCGCCTCCTGCCGAGAGCCCCACAATGTTGTCATTTGAATCAACGCCAAGCCAACTAAGACGAATAACACCGTCGTAGAAGAGTTCGCATTGGAAGGTGTTTGATCCGGTGTTAGAATATTCGGGGACGTTGTTAAATGTCACTACAGAACGATCGTTGTATTCTGAAAAACGGATAGTGCCGCCAGAAGCTGGGTTCAAGTCGTCCCACAACATCGAAATTCCAATGAGAGCAAAGTGTTCGCTGATGCTTTCGGTGTAATCCGTAGAGCCTGAGTTGAACGTAAGTTGACCGTTACTGCCAATATATATTGTTGAATACGACTCTCCATACAACCAAACTGGTTGTGAAGTATTACGTGACTCAGCATCATCATCACTTAGGGAAACAGTTGTGCCACCGTTTGGATCCGAGGGCAACGAAGTGATCGGTTCAGCGCAAGCACGATATTGGTCTACGTTTGTATATGGTGTGAACGTTACGGACATTCCATCTAAATCAAAGCCGCTATCTTGTTCGGTAAAGTAGGACGGCACATCTTCTGTAACAAACAAGTAGCACGTGCCGTTGTTGTCGTCAATGACCGCGTTGCCTGCTCCATCTATTGCGTGCACTTCAAAACGGTATGCTGTGTTGTCGCTAAGGCCGTTAAGTTCAATTTCGTGCGACGTTCCCATCTGGTTGCTGCTCGCTTCATTGGTAAGACTGGCACACGATTCTCCATAATACACACGTATGGCTGTGTCTTCGTTGGTCGTTACTGAAACTGTTGCTTCGTGAGTCATAACTTCTGTTATGACTATGCTTCCAATAATAGGTGTTGTGCAGTCGACGTTTGCGTCGTCTGTCACAACAACATTTGAGCCGCCCTGCCCGTCGTTCGCATCGATGTATGTAATCGTTAGCGTGTCACCCTCTTCAGCAGAAACATCTTCACCAATTACAATCGATGCCATAAACGACGATGTCGCCACTCCTGTTTCTACGAGTGTTACGTCTGTTGCATCACCAGAGGTTGAAGAAACAGTAACGGTCGTTATGTCAATAACATTATCATCGGTATTCAAATCACAATCGACAACTTGTAAGCCAACCATAGCGCCGCACGCGTAACTGCTTCGGTCAAGCGAAGCTATCCCGCTTGGTGAGCATTGGATAAGTGCGGGTGACGCCATTAAACCAAATTGTTGTGAACCAACCGCGATGTTGTACCCGGTAATAATTATTCTATAGACACCCGACACGCCAGCGTCGATTTGTACTTGCTCGATGTTGTTTAAGTGGTCTGCTTGTGTACGAACTGCTGGATTCACTGGATTTGCAGGGTCGATAGTCCATGGGTAATGCGTTGTTCCGTTTGGGTCGACAACAACGATGTCAATATCGTTGACTAAACTTGGAATGACGAGCGGTGTTGCGGGGACATCGTCCCAAGCGATTGTTGCTTTAATCATGCCTGGCTGTTCCGCAAAAATCAACATTTCAACTGTCTCGCCTTGGCTTATCTCAAGTTCAGCAATGTTGTCAGCCCTGAGGTGATCAATTGCATCGACCACGCGAACGCTACCGTAGCCGTATTGGCAATCTGGTCCGGTGTTGAATTTATCCTCTGCGGTATGGGCAAGTAATGCCTTTAACGTTGAGTTCATCAAGTCTGGTTCGCCAGGGTGCTGGGTTCGCCAATCCTGCACGATGAGTGCAGACAAACCCGTGACCGTTGGGCACGCCATCGATGTGCCACACATACTGGTGTAACCACCGCTTGAAGAGCAACTTGTAACTCCACCGTCGCCGCCCGATTCGCAGCCAGGAGCTGAGATATCAGGCTTAATTCGGCCATCATCGGTGGGTCCCCAACTTGAAAAGTAGGTCATTGATTCATCGTTTGAGTTAAACGCGCCAACGGTGATGTGGTTCTTTGCACATGCGGGCGGTGCTGTTGAGTTGTACGAAGTGCCGCAATTGCTCGAGCCACGCTCATTCCCGTTTGCCCAAACAATACGTATATCGCCACCGAGGTCTCCGCGGACTACGCTATCGATGAGGTTACTTGTAATGCCGTAGTTGCCTGTCCATTCGCATGGGAACCCATTTGGCGCCGTGTTCGTTCCGATTGAATTATTTGCCAGAACCGCACCGTAAGTATTGATAGCTTGACTGTAATCTTGCTCAAGGTCACCGGGATCAGTGTAGAGAAAGCCCTCTTCAAGACCGCCCTCTTGTTCAAAACCATAACTTTGGATGGTCACAGCTGGCGCCATCCCGCGGTATTGACCACCGCTTCCTGATCCGTCACCGCCAATTGTGCCAGCAACGTGGGTTGCATGGTTACTGAGTCCTGCGCTGTCTCGCGTGTAGTGACGGCCACCAAAATCACCGTGGCCAGAATACCCATATCCGCCGTCGTACACCATGACAGAAACGCCTTCGCCATCCAAGTCGTAAGGGGTGGATTGTGCAATGTCCGCTTGGGTCACGGATCGGTTTGAGTTGTTTAGTTCACTAAACTTTGGTAGCGCAGGTTCTACGTAGAGTACTCTGTCGTCTTCGATGAGAAAGTCGATCTGGGAATATGGAAGTTCAACAATTACTGTATTGCTTGTGGATAAGGTAGAGCGAACTTTACCTCCAAACACCTGCACCATATCTAGCTCGCATAGTTGCAGGTCAACATCTTCATGAAACATCACGTATAAAGCGACAATTGGATCGGCTTGCGCTACTCTTGAGGTTGGCGTTGGCATAGTCCACGTTGGGATTCTGCCGTCTGCTAGAAAACTATGTAATTTCCACATTGGTTCAAGGGGGCGCAACTCACGAATGTGGTCAAGAGCAAGCATATTTCGTGGATCTAACAGTTGCGGATCAAGCACAGCAACATACGCTGCGCCACCAAGTGGATACTGCACGGACAATCCTCGCTCCTGCAACAATGTTCTCGTATTGGAATCTACTGGTGTATCAAAGCGAACCACAACATGCATCGCTGCGCTTCCTGTTGCTGTGAGTTGCATCAGCTCTGTGGCCATATGGCCCTTACTCATGTCTTGATAGGGTACTACTTCGGACTGAAAGTGGAAAGCGTTTGGCGCAAGAGCACCGATGGCTGTAAAAGCGATAGCGATTGATATTGTCATTTTTTCTCCTTGAAGATATAAATGTACTCCAAAAACCACGCAAACACCAATTAAATATTCGCCCTCAGTAAGATATTCGGAAAAATTGGGGTTATAGGCACATTGGTGCCGATGAGAATAGGCTGGGCAGCGAATGTCGCAAAGCCCAAACATCGCTACATGTTTCAGGGAAGAAACCTAATGGTCAGTCATCTAAAAGCAGATGGCGGCGATTTTTTGCCGCCTCAGGGAACCAACATACCACCAGAGCAATCAAAAGCATGGGCAGTAGATGCCATGCTGTATTACAAAAAAACGGGTTGCTCATTGACCAGAGAAGCCCTGCTCCTGTATTACATGGACACATTCGTTAGCCGCCTCGCTGCTAGGGTGTCCTCTAGCGTCCTTGGAAGAGTTGAGCCAGACGACCTAGAACAGGTGGCGTTCTTTGCCCTTGACAAGTATTTAGATAAATTTGAACCAGAACGCCGTTTTAAATTCGAGAGTTTCGCCCGACTTCGGATCGAAGGTGCGATGATTGACTATCTTCGTCGCGAAGATCCCGCCTCAAGGCTTGCAAGGTCGCGATCAAAAATGATAGCACAGGGGATCGCCACATTTAAAGCACAGCACGGTATACAGCCTACGGACGAAGAGCTTCGACAACTCCTGCAATTAGATGAGTCTGAGTTTTTGGCAGTTATGCAAGACGTCCATGTTCCCTGCACCCTTTCCTATCACCCAAGTGAAACAGATGGGGACGAGGAAGTATCAAGCGCAATTAATATCGAAGCAAAACTAGAGTCTTTTGCTCCGATCGAACGAAGTGATTTACATGCTTGGCTGTTCCAGCAACTTGGCCATTATGATTTGCTAATTGTTACTCTCACGTACACAGAGGGATTAACGATGCTGGAAATCGGCAACACGCTCGGATACAGTGAATCGCGTGTAAGTCAACGCCTTAAGCATGTGCACAACATCCTTAAAACTCGTCTTTTGGATAATCCCGAAGCGCTGATGCTTATGGCTGGCTAATTATTGGAATAACAAACTGCACGAACACGCCAAGTGCAACTGCAATGCCCAAAATCCCCAACACAACCTGCAAGGTCATAATACATACCGATTGCCAATACCTTGCAAATGATTTTTCTCGTAGTGCTCTGTAAATCACCGCGATGCCAAATACAAGTGGTACGAGTAAAAGGTACCACCATGATTGCATGGCATTCATCGGTTCAAGAAATGGTGTCCAAGCAATCATTGGGAAGATCGCCTGTCTTCAACGGCATGGCGTTTCTCTAAATCTTCGTTCTTTACCGCTTGCAAAACGTCAAGCAACACAACAAAGTTCATGAGACCCGCCATGGCAATGAAGAGCGTTCCTAATTCGTTCGCGTGGCTAAGCCCAACATGGGTTGCTTTTTCTGTAATGGGGAGTGGTGCAATGAGGGCTTGATTAAGCATATCAATTCCAATAACAATTGGTCCACCCCAGACCTGCGCAATAAACCACAGTCCATCTCTTTTATGGTCGACCGCGTCAATCCCACCAATAAGCGCACCGCAGACAATGAGAAAGAATACGCCCCCCATAATCAAGAGGCCTCGTCGCTTTTGTCCAATGCTTACGTGCCCAAGTCCAGGGAGTATCCACCCAAGAGCCACTGCAGCAATATTTAGAGGTGGTTGTTCTGTGTTGTCGAGTCTTTTGTTCATTTGGTGCTTGTTGTTCTTTTACCTAGTGGGGTATGCTACCAATGTGACGGAGCAGCAGGGACAACATGGTAACGATTCTAAGATGCCCGGAGATACTGGGGAAGTTGTTGACCGGCGAAGTGGAATTGATCGCCGTACTCTTAGTAAACCATCCCAAGCAGACCTTGACCGAAGGCGGGGTCCAGGAAGAAGGCGGACAGACTTTTTAAGGGCTGCTGAAGAGGGTGAAATGAACCAAGAGCAGTTTATGTTCTTGGTCGCAATCAACGCCTTTAAAGAAGCTAATGGAAGAACCTTCCCGACGTGGACTGATGTTCTTGAAGTGGTTCGTAAACTTGGGTATCGCAAGACGCTGCCAAGCGATTTAGACCTCGGCGATAAGGTTCAAGATTGGGCAGAGGCACCCGATAGTGATTGTGGTGTGTGACGGTTGTATTGCAACTATTCAAAGAAGTCGGCATTGATCTGAATATATTTATGCCATTCTTCTGGTAAATCTTCTTCGGGGAAAATTGCTTGCACGGGACACTCGTCAACGCAAAGACCACAATCGATGCACGTGTCTGGGTCAATGTAAAGCATTTCAACTTCAGAAAATGTATCGTCGTCGCTCATTGGAAGAATGCAGTCGACTGGGCAAACATCTACGCAAGATGTGTCTTTGGTTCCAATGCACGGCTCTGCAATTATGTGTGTCATGAATGTCTCTTCGTTCTACTTGTAGTTAAAAGTTTAAAAGTTCTGTGTTTTATTATTGCATGGTTTTGGCTCTATGCCAAGGGCTTTATACAAAAGAAGAAACGACCCCGGTCTGGGGTCGTTTCCACTTGTGATCCGTAGTGTAATAACGCTGGGGTTATTTTTTGCGTCGTCGGCGAGTCGTCTTTTTAGCAGCCTTTTTACGGGTAGCTTTCTTACGAGTAGCTTTCTTACGGGTAGCTTTCTTGCGA
>JACKQG010003648.1_pt1 | contig 18648 bp, 15 predicted proteins | sample 8237621 | NCBI WGS metagenome assembly JACKQG01 (sample SAMN15677084, study PRJNA649215) | marine metagenome | biome: marine; feature: Black Sea; material: saline water; isolation source: suspended particulate matter (SPM) from the Black Sea western gyre | collected 2013-06-09/2013-06-10 | depth... | reverse complement strand
CTGGGTTAGAAATTCTTTTGCACAAAAAACGAAGATTTGACTTGTAATACTATAGATAGTTAGTGATGTGTTTTTTTGTTGAAAATAACTAATGAAAATCCAACTGATAGAAACAACCCAACGGACTTGTGAAAAATAAAGTCATTATTTTTGTTTAACAGTTTTCCTTGTGAAAAGATGCAACATTTTAAGATACTAATTTGGTAAACTACTAAAAGTTAATAAATATCACCACATCAGTTTTTGTAAACTACTAAAAGTTAATAATTATCACCACATCAGTTTTTATCCGTTGAACAAATGTTTTTTACAATGATTCGAGGAATAAATATGCTAAATTACAAAAAAATTGATACAATGTTTTTTATTCTTATCCTTTTCGGAGTAATCATGATTTCAATATCTAATTCAAAAAGCCAATCAAATGAGACTAATTTTAAAAAAGTAGAAGGAATACACGCAGATTATTTACGCTGTGAATACCTCCGCAATCCTTTGGGTATCGATGTTACAAAACCAAGATTTAGTTGGATTCTGGAATCAAACAAGCGTGATCAGAAACAATCAGCGTATCAAATTCTTATGGCTTCAAGTAAGGAAAAACTGGATGGGAATAAAGGTGATTTATGGGATAGCGGGAAAATTGAGTCAGATAAAAGTATTCAGATTGTGTACAATGGAAAGCCATTACAATCAAAGGTGCGTTGTTTTTGGAAAGTTCAGGTTTGGGATAAAAACGGAGAAAAGTCAGATTGGAGCGATACAGCAATGTTTACAATGGGACTGCTTGAAAATTCTGATTGGGAAGCAGAATGGATTGGCGCTCCAAAAGAAAATCCGGAAATTGGAAAAAAAAGAATTCCGCCCAGTCCTTTGCTGCGCAAATCATTTGCTGTCAGTGAAGAAATGGATTATGCTTATTTATATGTAACCAGTTTAGGAGATTATGAACTTCGATTAAATGGTAAGAAGGTTGGAAATCATGTGTTAGCCCCGGAATGGACAGATTATTTAAAACGTGTACAATACCAGACTTATGATGTAACTGAATTTCTTTCACAGGGAGAAAATGTCATTGGTGCTGTGCTTGCAGATGGCTGGTATGCTGGCAGGCTTGGACCAGTGCGTTGGGACAAAAATTATCCTCGCCGTGGTCCGTATGGATTGGACCGGCGCTTATTAATGCGATTAGATGTTGTAAGGAAGGATGGGAACGTACAAACTATTGTTTCAGATGGGAGCTGGAAGATCTTCCTTGATGGACCAATTCGCAGCGCGGATAATTTTCTGGGTGAAACTTATGATACCCGCAAAGAACAACCAAATTGGGACAAACCCGGATTTGATGATTCAAAATGGGAATCAATTACAGTTGACAAATCTATGAAAGCTAACTTGGTTGCACAAATGAACGAGCCAATACGTATCGTTAAAAACGTAAAGCCGATTGAAATTACAGAGCCGAAACCAGTAACTTACATTTTTAATATGGGTCAAAATATGGCTGGATGGTGTCGGATTCGGCTTGATGGACCGGCAGGCAAAGAAATTACACTTCGTCATGGAGAAATGTTAAATCTTGATGGCACACTTCATACAGAAAATCTGAAATCAGCAGTTCAAATAGATAAATTTATTCTGGACGGTAAAGGTGAAAAAGATTTTGAGCCTCGATTCACTTACCATGGATTTCAATATGTTGAAGTAACAGGATTAACCTCAAAGCCTTCTCTCGATATGCTGGTTGGAAAAGCAGTTGCCTCGGATCCGCCAATCACAAGTAAATTTGAATGTTCCAATGAAATGTTGAATAAGCTCATGCAAAACATCGTTTGGAGCCAAAGGGGAAACATGCACAGCGTTCCCACTGACTGTCCCCAACGTGATGAACGTATGGGCTGGATGGGCGATGCCATGGTATTTGCCCAGACATCCATTTATAATATGGATATGGCAGCATTTTACACCAAATGGATCACAGATATTCGTGATGCGCAAACAAAGGATGGTCGTTATCCTGATTTTGCACCGCACCCTTATGAGCCGGAAAAACGATTTTCTGATGTGCCTGGTTGGGCAGATGCAGGCGTTGTTGTACCATGGAGATTATATCAGAACTACGGCGATAAGCGGATTTTAAAAGAGCATTATCCATCCGCCGTACGTTTTATTGAAAATATTATTTCAAACAACCCCGATTTTATCTGGAAGAATGGTAGGGGAAATAAGTATAGCGATTGGCTCAATGGGAATACGATCAAAGCCGAAGGTTACCCGGAAAAAGGGGGAGAAGTGCCTTATTTGTTATACACGACAACAATGTTTGCAAACTCGTGCCGTATCCTTTCAAAAATGGCTGCTATTCTTGATAGGGAAAATGATGTAAAACGGTATGAAGAAATATTATCAAAAATAAAACATCGGTTTGTTGAAGAATTTTTAAAAGAAGATGGAAAGCTTGAAGGTGATACCCAGGCTGGGTATGCTTTAGCGCTTTATTATGATTTGCTTCCACCTGAATACGAGTCCAAAGCTGCCGAATTAATGAACAAACAAATAGAGCGATATGACGGAAGAATTTCAACGGGATTTCACAGTACAATTCCTTTGATGAAAGAATTAACAAAAATGGGTTACAATGAAGTGGCTTATAAACTGATTGAAAGTGAACGGTTGCCTTCCTGGGGCTACAGCATTAAGCAAGGTGCAACCACTACCTGGGAACGCTGGGATGCTTTTGTTGCTGGTCGTGGCTTCCAAAACCCGGGTATGAACTCCTTCAACCACTACGCTTTTGGCGCAGTGGGAGAGTGGATGTATGAAAATTTATTAGGAATAAAATTTGATGAAAGAAATCCGGGATTCAAACATTTTGTCATTCATCCCAAACCAGGTGGCAGCCTTAAATGGGCAAAGGGTGAATATAATTCAATTCGAGGAAAGATAGGTGTTGATTGGCAGATAAAAGATAATAAGATTTATGTGAAGGTTGAAGTGCCACCGAATACAAATGCCACAATACATCTTCAGACCAATGATAGTTCGCAGGTTTTGGAGAGTGGAAAACCAGTGGGGCAGGTTAAAGGAGTTCATAAAATTACAAAGTTAGATAAAAAATTGGAATTACAGGTTGGTAGTGGGAAGTATGATTTTGAGGCTTTGTATTAACCAAATTTGGAGTGCAATCTCTGCAATAGCAAATCAATTAGCCCTAATAGTTTCAAAGTAAGGAAGACCTTTGTGGATTGCGCATCGCATAAAGGCGATGTACTCCGAATTATTATTTTTAATAATATATCATTTACCAAGGAGAAAAAATGTCATTCATTGATATGACTATTATTGCTACTTATCTATTGGGAATGATCCTGGTTGGTCTATATTTTCAGAAAAAAGCGTCATCCAATATTGACTCATATTTTTTGGGTGGCAGATCAATGCCATGGTGGGTATTGGGCGCCTCGGGAATGGCATCAAATTTTGATGTAACCGGAACCATGATTAATACCGCTTTAATTTTTGCTCTTGGTGTGAGCGGTTTTTTTATTGAAATCAGGGGAGGCATTTGCTTGCTGATGGCATTTCTGCTGGCATTCATGGGGAAATGGAACAGAAGGGCGCAGGTGATGACCATTGCCGAATGGATGCATTTTCGGTTCGGAGAGCGGAAGGACGGTGATATGGCACGAATTATTGGCGCTGTTTCACAGATCATTATGACAATCGCCCTGGTTACCTATTTTTCTGTCGGTGCTGGAAAATTCGTTGCGGAATTTTTTGGCATCCCGGGATTTTGGGGGATGGAGCCACGATTTATCGCTGCATTAATTCTCATTACCTTATCCTTGATTTATACTGTTGCTTCAGGCTTGTATGGTGTGGTTTGGACTGATGTCTTTCAGAGTTTATTTGTATTTTTTACACTCATTACAATCAGTTACCTGGCGTTCACTCAATTTATCCTGCCTGATGTTTTTAATGTTTCTTACCCGTTAAGAGAAGGTGGCTTTGAATTGGTACAAACGACAAAAGAAGCCTGGACCAATATTAAACCTTCCTGGAAGTTAGCTTACCCGGAAACTTCGGATTATTCAATCTATAACCTGTTTGGCGTAGCAATATTCTTTTACTTGATCAAGATTCTATTGGAAGGCAGCGGAGGTACTGGCGGATACATGATGCAAAGATATTTCGCAGCAAAAGATGACAGGGATGCCGGTTTGCTTTCCGCTTTCTGGATATTTCTGCTTTCATTTAGATGGCTATTTATTGCTGCCATTGCTATAATGGGAATATCCTATTTTAATAATCCTGAAAACAGTATAGTTGCAGCGGAGGTTGATCCTGAAGCTGTTTTGCCAATTGTGATTAAAAAAATGATACCGGTTGGAATAAAGGGATTTCTAATGGCTGGTTTATTGGCAGCCGCCATGTCCACATTCGATTCAACTATTAATGCCGGCGCAGCTTATTGGGTAAAAGATATATACCAAGCATATATCAATCCAAAAGCTTCTGAAAAAACATTACTCTGGCACGGGCGCCTCTCTTGTGTCGCTATCGTAGTAATCGGTTTACTTTTCAGTGTTACTATTCGGAATATTAATGAAATCTGGGGTTGGATAACAATGAGTATTGGCTCCGGTCTTTTTATCCCATTGCTTACCAGGTGGTATTGGGCGCGAATGAACGGGTATGGTTTTTCCGCTGGCGTTTTAGGCGGTATGATCGCGGCAATACTTCAGAAAATCATTTTCCCTGATATTCCGGAATATGTAGCTTTCTTTGCAGTAAACAGTATTACAGCAATTATATTAGTAGTTGTAACCCTCTTAACTCCTGCTACAGAAGAAAAAGTACTGGAAAACTTTTTTAACGTTACCAAACCATTTGGTTTCTGGAAAAAATACCGAAAGAAATTGTCTATTGAAAAACAATCAGCATTAAAGAAAGAGTATCGCCAGGATATTTTAACGCTTATCTTGGCAGTTCCGTGGCAAATGTCCTTATTCCTTATGTGGATGGCATTGATTATGCGTACCTGGGGGCAATTTGCTCTTACACTTACAATAACAATTGTATTTACTATTGCGCTTTATTTTGCGTGGTATAAAAAACTCAAAAAATCTTAACTTGAATAATTCAGTAAAAAGATAATAAGTCAAAATAATTAAAGTCATAATGATTAATTTTCAAGGATAAATTTATTTTGACTTTAATTATTTTGACATTTGTTTTGCATTTTAGTATTGTCAAAACATTATGTTTAACAATTTATTTTATATTTAGTTATGTTTGTATTCCCGGATCGTTTGTGAATAATGCCGGTTAAAAATTACATGGAAAAAAGCATACATGAATCAAGTAAAAGTACTCATTATCGGAGCGGGAAATAGGGGCCAAACTTACGCAAATTATATTTTAAGGCATCATGAACTTGCAAAAGTTGTCGGCGTGGCAGAACCCAGACAATTCCATCGGGAAAAGATTGTTCAATCGCACAACATTCCTGAACAAAATATCTTTGATGATTGGAAAGAAGTTGTAACACGTGATAAATTTGCAGACGCAGTAATTATCGCCACCCAGGATAATATACATGCTGAACCGGCTATTGCTTTTGCAGAAAAAGGCTACCACATACTCCTTGAAAAACCCATGGCGACTACAGAAGAAGAATGCCGGTTAATAATAGAAGCTGTGGAGAGAAATAAGATTTATTTTTCAGTCTGTCACGTGCTGCGTTACACACCTTTTACACAAAGACTCAAAGCTATTATTGATTCGGGCACTATTGGAGAGATTGTAAATATCCAGCACCTGGAACCGGTTGGCTACTGGCATCAAGCTCATTCCTTTGTCAGGGGTAACTGGAGAAAAGAAGACGAATCGTCTTTTATGCTGATGACAAAATCCTGTCATGACCTGGATTGGATTCGCTATATCATGGTAACCCATTGTCGCTTTGTCTCATCATTCGGCAGCTTAAACCATTTTCGCAAAGAAAAAAAACCAACAAATGCATCAAAAAGATGTCTTGATTGTGCTGCTGAACCGGAGTGTCCTTATTCAGCAAAAAAAGTATATTTGAGATTTGCAGAGAAAAATCACAAAAGTTGGCCTGTCGATATTCTGACAAGTGATACAACGGTAAAAGGCGTTACAGAAGCTTTAAGAACCGGTCCATATGGACGTTGCGTTTACGAGTGCGATAATGATGTGGTTGACAACCAGGTTGTTATTATGCAATTTGAAGGCAACAAAACGGCTTCATTCACTATGACCGGATTTAATAAAATGGCATTTAGAAAAACGATTATTTTCGGAACAAAGGGAGAGCTGTACGGGGACGGAAAGGTAATAAAACACTATGATTTTCTCACAGAAAAGACTGAAACCATTAAGGTAGATATAACAGATAATCCTTTGTTAGCAGGACATGGCGGAGGTGATGATGGATTAATGAATAACTTTTTAACTGCCATCCTTAAAGATGATCCAAATTTGATATTGTCAGATCCGCAAGATACTCTGGATTCATATTTAATGGTTTTTGGTGCGGAATTGTCACGGCGTAATAAAGAAGTTGTTGATTTGTAACTATGTAGCCACGGAGTCCCAGAGCGCATAGAGTCAAAAACAGAAAGAATACAGTGTATACAGTTGGCTTTTCTCTGTGTACTCGGTGACTCGGTGGCAAATTTATTATTTGAATAAAAACAGTCAATTAAAATAATCAAAAAAAACCTAATATGAACAACATAAAATACATACAAGACTCAAAGGTAGATGAAACACTAAACAAAAAATTAATTGCTTTATTGAGTATTTGCTTTCTAAAAGATCCGGTTTTTCAATATAGACGCTATTGCAAAGAAATGCCCCAACATAGGTGGTACATAGAAGAAAACAACATAATCGTAGCTCATTTAGCATTGCATGAAAAAAAAATAAATACAGAAAATGGTGAATTTCCAATTGGTGGTGTTGCAGAAGTTTGCGTTCATCCCGACTATAGAGGAAAAGGGAGCGTTAAGAAAATGCTGGTCAAAACACACAATTGGCTGAAAGAAAATAAATTTCCATTTTCGATGCTGTTTGGAGAAAAGGAAATTTATTCATCCAGCGGCTATTCTCCTGTAAAAAATGAAATAAAATATTTTGATGACAAGACTGAAAAATGGATAATTGAAATAAATCGGCATGCTATGAAAAATGTTTTGGGTAGCATTCTCTGGTCTGAGGACTTGATTAATATTAATGGTCCCATGTTTTAAAATTTCCAAATTGAAAGAAATCGGAGAGGAAGTGAATCAATAAAAAAGAAACTAATAAGAGATAGTTTAATATGAGTAAGAATGAAATTGCAATAATTGTCGATGAAAACAATACGCAAATCGGTTCAGAACCTCGATCTAAAATGCGTAAATTAGGTTTAATTCATCGTGCGACCTATATTTTAGTTTTCAATTCAAAAAAAGAAATTTTTGTTCAAAAACGTACCAAAACAAAAGATGTGTACCCAGGGTATTATGATGTTGTTTCTGGAGGAGTTGTAACTGCAGGAGAGACCTACGATGAATCTGCGAAAAGAGAGCTTGAAGAAGAAGTGGGAATTAAAGATGTTCCCCTGTTTGAACTTTTTGAGTTTTTCTTCAAAGAAAGCAAAATGAAAGTCTGGGGCAAAGCGTATTCCTGTTCTTATGAAGGCGATATTATTTTGCAGGAAGAAGAAGTTGAAAGTGGGAGTTTCATGAATCTTGATGAAGTTATTTTAAAAAGTAAATATGAAAAATATTGTCCAGATGGGATTTACGTGCTAAAACGCTATTTAGAGGATAAAAGAAAATGATGAAAAAACAAACTCATGTTCTTGTTGTCATATTAATCATTGTTTTAATCTTGACTGTTTTAGTCGCCTGCTCAAAGGATGGATCAACTCCTTTTACTCCGGGAAGTCGCACATTACTTGATGCTCACAACTGTTATCCCAATCACGGGAGGTGGGAAGACAGAATTGAACGAGCGTTAAGCAGTGGTATGCCCATTGCAATTGAACAAGACCTGGTTTGGTACACTGATAGTTTGAGCGGAAATTCATGGTCTATTGTTTCCCATGGCGAGCCTTACCTGGGAAATGAACCAACAATGCGCGAATACTTTTTTGAACGAATAAGGTCTGTTGTTGAAGAAGCCCTTCGTAATGGAAACAGGCAAAATTGGCCGCTAATCACCTTAAATCTTGATTTCAAAACAAATGAACCAGAACATCATTTAACAGTTTGGAATTTATTAGGAGAATATGAAGAATGGCTGTGCACGGCCGAAAGGTTGCATGATGGAAATGAAGTTAAACAAATGCAAAAAAAACCAGTATTAGTTTTGACAGGAAATAATGACGTACAGAAACAAACATTCTTTACTGCGGTGAAAATTGGAGAGAAGTTGCGCGTTTTTGGTGCCATCCATACTTTTGGCGATAGTGTTGAAGTTCCGCCAGAAAAAATGGCATCACGCGGAGCAACAAACTATCGACGCTGGTGGAATAATTCCTGGTCAGTCGTGGAGAGAGACAGGTTTAATAATAACTGGTCTAAAACTGAAAATCTACGCTTACGATCATTGGTTAATCATGCACATAAATTGGGATTGTGGATTCGCTTTTATACTTTGAATGGTTATGATATGGATGAATCACAAGGCTGGAGTTCAGGTTACAATTTTGGATCTGAGGAGCGAGTTAAGAAAAGGTGGAAAGCTTCAATTGAGGCTGGCGTCGATTTTGTGGCAACTGATCAGTATGAAGCGTTTTCAGTATATTTGGATGAATTTTAGCTTTGCTAAACTTCCAAAGTTTAGTAAAGCTGAATTATTAATTTGAATTTGACAATAGATAATTGTATATTCAAAAACAAATTTAATCAATCAATAAATAATATTTTGGAGGACAAATGAAAAAATATTCTATTGTGTTTGTTTTAATCCTGTTTGTTTTGAGTTTGGCTTGTACACAACAAGATGATTGGATGGATCTAATTAATGGTAACAATTTATCCGGTTGGAAACAGCTGAATGGTAAAGCAAAATATACTGTTCAGGATGGTAAAATAGTTGGTGAAACAGTACTTAATACGCCGAACAGTTTTCTATGCACTAAAAAAAACTATGGCGATTTTATCCTGGAATTTGAAGTGAATGTCGATCCGATTATGAATTCCGGTGTTCAAGTCAGAAGTGAAAGTTTGAAAGACTATCAAAATGGCAGAGTGCATGGCTACCAGGTTGAGATTGATCCTTCGGAACGTGCATGGAGCGCAGGGATTTACGATGAAGCTCGCAGGGGATGGTTGAACAATTTGGTTAGAAATGAAGAAGGAAGAAAAGCATTTAAAAATGGAGTATGGAATAAATTCAGAATCGAGGCAATTGGAAATTCAATCAGAACGTGGCTAAACGGCGTGCCATGCGCTGACCTAATTGATGATTTAACTCCAAAAGGTTTCATTGCGTTGCAGGTTCATGGAATTGGGGACAAAAAGGAAAAATTAGGCAAAAAAGTGATGTGGAAAAATATCCGCATCATTACGAAAAACCTAAACAGACACAGGACACCAAATAACAATGAAGTGTTTCAATACAATTACATCCCAAATTTCTTGACAGAAAGAGAAAAAGCTGAAGGTTGGAAACTCTTATGGGACGGTAAAACAACAAATGGTTGGCGAGGTGCAAAACTTGATGATTTTCCTGAAGTTGGCTGGGAAATTAAAGATGGTGTGTTAACTGTATTAGAGTCTGGTGGCGCTGAATCCAGGCACGGCGGCGATATTGTAACTGTTGATAAATATGGTGATTTTGAATTTATGGTTGATTTTAAAATTACCAAAGGCGCCAATAGTGGAATAAAATATTTCGTCGATCCGGAGATAAATAAGGGACCTGGTTCAGCAATCGGTTGCGAATTCCAGATACTTGATGACAAAGTGCACTCAGATGCTAAAAATGGAATTAAAGGGAATCGTACGCTGGCTTCGCTCTATGATTTGATACCATCTTTAGATAAGAGATTTAATGGTGTTGGCTCGTGGAACCGGGCGCGGATTATTTCAAAAAATAATCATGTTGAACATTGGTTGAACGGACAATTGACTGTGAAATATGAGAGAAATACACAAATGTGGCGTGCTTTAGTCGCTTACAGTAAATACAAAAAATGGAAAAACTTTGGTGAAGCAAAAAGCGGTCATTTTCTTCTGCAGGATCATGGAAATACGGTTTCTTTTCGAAGTATAAAGATTAAAGAATTATAATGTCCATAGCTTTACTAAACTTTAATATGCTGTGAACTGTATCACTATGTATATTTTGATATAAACTTGAAATACAATTCATTATTCAGTAAAAAAGGTTTAGTAAAGCTGGCTGAATAGCTTAAATCTGGCTGAAACTTAAATCATAACATGATAGTACGAATTTTCATAATATAATTATTTTAACACAAAATTATTTTATCTTTTTCCCCAATTCAAAACACTCCTTTAACAACGCCTGGTTTTTTTCATAGTCTTTTTCGACAAGATGTACTGGGATTTTCAATTTTTCATAAAGAGTAATTAAATCATGTTTTTCCATTATAACCTGTTTAGGAACGGCTAACCGTGTTCCGATAATAGTTGTCAACTTATTACCAGATCCAAGTTCTTCACAAATGAAGTTAAACAGATCAACAATTGGTTCTGTATCTTCGGTTGATGGCTTGCCCAGGCTTAAAAGCAGGATGAAATTTTTTCGCCAATCTACCCAAGGCGTGTGCTTTAGACCATCTTCTAAAATTTGCACATGATTGAAAGAACGAAAGCGATCAATAATCGCTTTTAATCCGGCAGGCAGGTGGTGAAAATAAACCGGCGAGGAGAAAACGAGCGTATCAGCAGTTAGGATTTTCTTACTCAGTTCTTCAAAATCATCGTTTCTGATGGTACAGCGTTTGGCTAAATTGCATTTTAAACAACCGCGGCAATATTTTATATTTATCCTGTTGGTATCAATTGTTTCCACTGTAGCGCCACTTTCTTTCGCCCCTTTAATAAATTTGTTCAAGAGAAGCGTGCTGTTGCCTTTGGGACGTGGACTTCCGATAAACGCGAGTATCAGCATTTTTGATCTCCTTTATACTATTAACAAAGTGTTTATAAGATTTACATTCACTAAACATCGAATATCGAACAAAAAAATGGATTTTAAGATTTCAATTGGTTGGTTCAAAAAGCATCACAACATTTTTTTCAGAATCGATGAACCAGGCGTGTTTTCCCCAGTTCGTTTTAATAACTTCTTCAGAAATAGGAGAACCAATGTTCATTTCTTCGGGAATAATAAATTTAACTCCCTTTTCTTTTAATCTATTTATCAAAGTTTGAAGTTCAGAAAGAATGAGTAGAATTAAGCCAACCGATGAACCATTTTTTCCCAACCAGATTATTGTGTTTTCAAGCTTTAAAGCAGCCCAATCGGTTGATTCGGATTCATCAATATTACCTAAATGTTTAAAATCAAAATTCTTTCTATAAAAATTAACAGCTCGTTCCACATTCTCAGCATAGAGGTTAAAATTTGCTTGTATCCCTTGCATTTATTCTCCATTTATTTAATATTTCTTGTTTCATTAAAACGCTTCAACTCATTTTCAATCTGCTCGAACCTGTTGTAAATCTTGTGCAGCAATCGTACTAACATAAAAATCGGTGCGCCAATAATAATTAGAATTCCAAAGAGTAATATAATCAAGAAGTGAGTGTCTAACAAAGTTTCCATTTTAAAACTCAATGTTTGGTTGTATCAGCCAGATAAAATTACCGGATGGTTTTAAATCAAATTTATTTATAAAACGATTGTAGCGATAAATCCTTTCCCAACGTATTCCGCTTGCAAGAACTAAAAATATTTTTCGTTTAAGAAATTTAATGGGAATTTTTTTCCCAAAGCTGAAATGATGGTAAACAAATACCGGCGGATTATCCGAAAAGGACGCAGGCACATAAGATTTGTATTTGAAAACACTATTCTTTATGAATGAAAACCCGGTCTTTTCCCAGGTTGAATGATTTCTTTCAACAGAGAATAAAAAAACATTTCTAAATAATTTATTACTGTGATGTTTAAACCCAAATCTAAAATTCCAGGATATTCTTCGGAAGTTTTTTTCTCTTAAATCGCCAACTAACATAAATTCATATTGATACCACCTGTCATCAAGATAAATGTTATCGCAGATTTGATGATTGCCAGAGCTCATTAAAAATCCGGCTAAAGCTGAACCAGCCTGTTTCATTGGTTTTGAATCATTATTGTTTTTTGAATCATATCCTAATAAAACAATGTTGCCCATAAACAAAGAAAATGAATACGGTTCCTCAAAGCCGGAACCAATTGATCGGATAATATTTATATCAAAATAAGTATTAAATCTATTGAAAATTTTCGGATGATCTTTTTCTAAATATGAACTTAAAGCTGAAAATTGATAGAATGTAGTTTGGAACAGAACAAACCGTGGAGCATACAATCGTCTAATCAAATCTGAATAAATATAAGCTTCATCACCGGATTTTATAATTGTAGGTCTGTCGTATCGTTTCAAGTTAAGGTAGAGAGAGAAATAGGGTTTGTAAATATCAAAAGTTAACTGCCCGCCAATTAAGAAATCCGCAGGCTTGGATTGAAATCTTATGCTTTGGCTAAATGCTTGTGAGGTTATTGATGACAGTAAAATAGTTAAAATAAGAATAATTGAATATACTTTTTTGTCGTTCATATTTTGTTTGCTGGATTTATTAAATTAGTTGATAAATTGCCAACTGACTGTTCAAATAATATTTTAAACAATGAAAGAATATATTTAAAATAATTTAATTAGTCAAGCGATAAACGTAAAATAATCTTAGTTAATTCAAATACATTAGGTACAATTGTTGCTAAGCTTTAACAGTTAGATTTACAAACCACTTGTCATTCAAAGACTTATTTAATATTTTAATTTATATTTGTACTATTCGGATGGAATTTTATCTCACTGATTAAGGGGAATGGATTACAAAATTTTCTCATTTCAAATTTAAAATGTGTTGTAAATCAACAAATTAATGATTCAAAATGTGTAATTTGACTTATCCCGCCCCTTAAACAGAAATTATTCAGCTGCCTTTAAAAATAGTAAGAATAAAGCAGATAAAATATTTCCGCGTGATTTTTTGATTTGTGTGGACATTTTTTCTAGTGATTTTCACGCACAGGTTTTATGAGATGTTATATTCAAAGGAGATAACCAATGCACCACGATCCGACTATTTTAATTTATCTCAATAAAATAGTGGAACCTGCTTTCTCTCAAGCAGTAAGCAAGTTTGCTGAAATATTCAAATTAATACATTGCCAGGATAATAAACAGTACCAGGAAATAGCCAACTATCCACATTTTATTTTGGTCGGAGATAATTCAAATGTACTCAAATTTGTAAAAAAAGTAGTCCATAAAAAAGATAAAATTAATACTGAACATTTTTGTATTATAGCCCTTGGCAGAGAAGGATTTAAATTAATAAACAAAGATGTGATCAACAAGTATCATCCATTAATAAATGTAATTAATTATCCGCTGACTCATGATCAAATAGCGCTTAATTTAGTGAATTCCCGAAAATTTTTATTGAATAAAATTTATGCTGATAATCTTCAAAATAAACTTCATTTAAGGACAAAAGAGCTGCAAGAATTGACTGATATCGGAGTTGCTTTATCTGCAGAACATGATATTGATGTTTTGCTGAAAATGATATTGGACAAAAGCCGTGAGATAACAAGAGCAGATGCGGGTAGTCTCTATCTTGTGGAAAAAAAACAAGATGTTGAAGAGGATGATAAAAAGTATTTTGCAGATAAACAGTTGCGCTTCAAATTGGCACAGTGCGACACTGTGCAAATTAATTTTACCGAGTCAGTTATGCCCATTGAAAAAAAATCCATCGCAGGATATGTGACATTATCAGGAGAGGAGCTAAATATTCCTGATGTTTATCAATTACCAAAGAATTCAAAATTGAAACATAACCGTTCGTTTGATGAATCAGTGGGATATCGTACAAAATCCATGTTAGTGATCCCTTTGAAAAATCACAAACTTGAGATCATTGGCGTTTTGCAACTAATAAACAGGAAGAAAAATTGGGACGTACGCTTAACTTCAGAACATTTGATAAATAACGAAATAATCGACTTTGATGAAGAGTCTGTTGATCTGGCAAGTTCCCTGGCAAGTCAGGCTGCTGTTTCCATTGAAAACTCAATACTGTATGAAGAAATAAAAAACCTGTTTGAGGGATTTATCAAGGCTTCGGTTCACGCAATTGAACAACGGGATCCGACAACATTTGGGCATTCCGAAAGGGTGGCTACGTTAACCGTTGCCCTGGCAGAAAAAGTGGATAGCATAGATTCCGGAAAATTTAAAAATGTTAAATTTTCACGCGATGATATACAACAAATAAACTATGCTTCGCTGCTGCATGATTTTGGCAAAATTGGTGTGCGCGAAGACATTCTGATAAAAGCAAAAAAATTATATCCCTTTGAATTGGAAGCAGTGAAAAACAGGTTTCGTATTATTAGCCAGGCAATCGAGTTGAATTATTCAAAGAAAAAGATCAATCAATTATTAAAGAATGAACATGAAAATGAGATTGAACAATTTGAACATTTAGATGATAAAACAAAAGAACGAATCCATGAGTTTGATGAATACTTAAAATTCATATTAGAGGTTAATGAACCCACGATTATGAAACAATCGGGTTTCGAAATGCTGGCACAAATTGGAAAGGTCATTTTCGAAAATAATGGACACTCCACCAATTTGTTGACACCACAAGAAGTGGAAAGGCTTTCCATTCCAAAAGGCAGCCTGAGCAATGAGGAGCGGGTTGATATTGAATCTCATGTGACTCATACTTTCAATTTTTTGAATAGAATCCCCTGGACAAAAGAGTTGAAGCGCATTCCGCAGATAGCTTATGCTCATCATGAAAAAATTGATGGCAGCGGTTATCCGCGCAGTCTCTCTAAAAAAGAAATCCCCATCCAATCTAAAATGATGGCGATTTCTGATATTTATGATGCGCTGACCGCCTGGGACAGACCTTACAAAAAAGCAGTGCCGGAAGAAAAAGCGTTAGATATTTTACAATGGGAAGTGGATGAGGGCAAGGTGGATGGCGATCTATTTAAAGTCTTTTTGGAAGCAAAATTATTTGAATTAGTTAAAAAGCCGGAAGATGTTTAAAATTAATTTTGAACTTATTTTTTTCTTTATCGTCTAAATTTACAGTAATCATATTTGAATGAAAACAGTCATTAATTCAGATTGGGAGAATAAAAATGTCAGCTAAAAAATATATTTACGGAATACTGGCGCTTTTTCTGCTAATTTTAATAGCAGGATGTGCCGGTACTAAAAAGATTAATATTAATGATGCCTATCTGAAAGTAAAACCGGTTGCGCCTTTGCCTCAATACGTTACAAATAAGCAAGCGCCAAATCTTGTCATCAGGATCAATAATGTGGCTGATTTAAGCAGCAGTTATAAAAACAGGATCGATCTTTACATTAACAATTTTTTGATTCGCCCGGATGAAGAAATTACCAACGTTAAAAGCAATTATTTGTACAAAGTGCGTTTGCAACCCGGAATATTTGAAGTCAGGGCAAAATATTTCGCTTCTACCGGCTGGCAGGAAAAAACATTTAAACTGGCTGCTAGAGATCAAGTAATGATTTTTCCGGATAAACAGGCTCTGCTTAAGATCAATCTAAAAAAGAACAACTGGGGTGGACTTGAAGATAAAATCTCCTATTTTGATCTAACTTACGATACGATTGACCAGGGCAAAAAGTAAAGCACAAAATGAAACAACCCGATGTTAGAACCGCAGCATTAATATTAGCCGCAGGATTTGGATCACGATTAAGATCAGCAGGCTCGAAACCTTTATTACCTTGTTCAGGAAAAACATTTTTAGAATTAGTTGTTGAAATAGTAATAGAAATAAAATTAAATCCTGTTATCGTTGTAACAAACGAGATATTTTTTTCAGATATTAAAAAACTCAAATTACCAATAAAAACCGTCATTAATAAAACTCCAGAAAAGGGGATGCTTTCTTCAATCTTGATTGGACTGGAAGAAATCAAAAAAAAATGTGACGGTTTTTTTTTATGCCCGATAGATTATCCGCTTGTTAAATTATTTTCATATCAAACACTTTTATCAGTTTTCGATGAGAATCCGGAGCATATCATTAAACCGCAATTCAAGAAAAAATCAGGTCACCCAATTATATTTCCAAAAATATTTTTTGATGAATTGAAAAAAGCGCCAAACGAACAGGGCGCTCGATATGTTACCAACAAGTTTTCCCATCAAACAAGCTTCGTTAATGTTCATGATCCTGGAATATTGATCAATATCAACACTCCCCAATTATACAAAAAATATTGTAAATAAATCATTTGTTTTTTATTTGAAAAGTTTTATATTTACCGTAGCTTTACTAAACCTTTTTATGTGTAACTTTCATTTCTGTCATGGTCATCTCATTGAGATAACTAAATTTTACGGGTGAGTGTCAGCAAGGTTTAGTAATGCTAAATTAACAGATATAACAAAACACTAATTACCACTCACCAATCACCACTCACAACCCAGGAGAGAAAATGTCAGAATATATAGAACGAATCGCAGAATTAAAATCACAAGGAAAAACATTTTGTATCATCACTGTCGTGGATTCCAAAGGCGCCACACCAAGAAAAGCAGGTGCCAGGGCAATTGTCTTCAAGGATGGTTCAAGTGAAGGTACGGTAGGCGGGGGCGCTATTGAAGTTGAAGCTTTTAAAGTTGCGCTTGAAGTTTTAAAATCGGGCAAAGCTTCATTAAAACATTATGAATTAGACAAATTAGAAACCGGGGCAATGATTTGTGGTGGTTCAATGACGCTTTATTATGAGCCGGTTCAACCTGTTAGATTGTTAACCATTTTTGGCGGAGGCCATGTTGGCAGGGCGCTTTCCAGGATTGCATCTGAAGCCGGTTGGCGCATACGTATTATTGATGATCGAGATGGTGTTTTTGACAAAAAATATTTTCCAGATGAAGCTGAATTTATTACTACAAATTATTTGGATTATTGTAAAAGCCAGCAGTTTGGAGAAAATGACTGGTTGGCTATCGTTACACCAAAACACAAGCATGACGAATCGGTTCTTGGATCAGTGATTAACTCTGATGCCAGGTACATCGGAATGATGGGCTCTCCTAAAAAAGTCAAAGAAATTAAAACAAGTCTCCTTGAGAAAGGTATGGATGAAGAATTATTGAAAAAAGTACATGCGCCGATTGGATTAAATATTGGGACTGAAACGCCGGGAGAAATTGCTGTGGCGATAGTGGGGGAGATGCTCGCGGAATTGTACAATGTGAATGAAGTGAAAAGATGTTCAAAATAGAAGCTCTTTTGAAAATTTTGATTAACTAATAAATTAAAATGATTAGTGCCTCTGTTCAGCAAGAGTTATTATTATTTCTTTATGGATTGTGACAAAATAATGGACGACAAAATGATCCCATCCCCAATCCCACTATTATTGTTATGTTGCTAACTATAATTTTTATTTTTTTGATTTAGATGCTATTAAAAATAAAGAAAAAATTATTGTAACTGTTCAGCTATTCAAGTCATTCTGAACGAGGGAAGGGAATGGTGTAGAGGGAAGTGAAGAATCTCGTATTATTTTTAAAGAGGTGTGTACGTTGTGGAGATTCCTGTATAGTCACATTATAATAATAAGGAAATACAGACTATGCTTCGGTCGCAAGCTCCCTCAGAATGACACTTGAAACCACACTGATTTAAATATCAGATGACAAAGCATTAAATGAGGAACATAATAAATGGAATTAGAAAAACTCCGCAAAATACTTTTAAATAAAAAAGCCACCACAGAAGAACTTCCCTTTGGCCCCGATGCACTGGTTTTCAAGGTAATAGGAAAAATATTTGCTATTGTCGCCTGGCAAAAATCACCATTATCTATCAGCTTAAAGTGTGAACCAAACCATGCCATGGCTTTACGAACAATGTTTCCTGCTGTAAAACCAGGCTATCATCTCAATAAAGAACACTGGAATACCGTTACATTAGATGGCAGTTTACCTGATGAAGAAATACTTGAAATGATCAATCATTCTTATGATCAAGTTGTTAACGGATTGAAAAAGGCAGATAGAATAAAGCTGGAAAATGTTAAATAAATTATTAGGCTAAAAACTTTTATCATCGCTTAAATGAATGAAGAAATAGAAACGATAAGAAATGACTTAAGAGACTACTAAAAAATTAAATACTATTTCCTCTTAATTAACACAATTTCCTTGACACAAGCGTTTTTTTTTTCATATATTAGGCTTATTAAAATTCTGATGTTTGCCTTAATTGTTAAATATAAGAAGGCCAATTTACAGAATTAACTCGATTATTTTCCAAATCCGAATCTTCCTTTTTTTAAAATTCAGGAGTGATTTTTCCCTCGCTCTTACC
>JACKQG010003647.1_pt1 | contig 18649 bp, 18 predicted proteins | sample 8237621 | NCBI WGS metagenome assembly JACKQG01 (sample SAMN15677084, study PRJNA649215) | marine metagenome | biome: marine; feature: Black Sea; material: saline water; isolation source: suspended particulate matter (SPM) from the Black Sea western gyre | collected 2013-06-09/2013-06-10 | depth... | reverse complement strand
GTAACACCGTTGATTGTAATATCTCTGGGCCTGTAACCGCCTGCATGTCCTGCATCAATGGTGCTTGTGATGTTTTCTCCTCTGGTCCAGTTTATAATGTTGGTGCTTTCAGTGCTGTCAGCTGCCCTTAGATACGGTAACAAAGGAACTGCATTAGGACTGGTAAAATCTATTTTTGTATAGCCGTCAGTTGTAGTGAATATATCACGGCTTGCGGCACTTGTCTGCCATAGTATATTCCCTGCGTTCCACATTGTATTGAGGCTTGAAAGGGGTACTGTAGCGGATGGTGTGCTTGAGTCTTTTACCCCGTCGCCGTCAGTATCGCTAAATTTATTAACGGTAGTCCCCATATCCGTGGAATATTGCATCTCCAGTATGTAATCTGTTTTCAGGTCGAGAGCTGAATCATTGTTTGTGTCTTCCCTCATATTTCCGTATTTATCAACGAAAAGTCCGTGCAGGTAACCCAGCCATTTTCTTGATTCCAGTCCTTCCAGTTTTTCAGGGAAGAAATATGCCTGGTATATAGCGCCTTCTCCCTCTCCTGTAGTGGCCAGAACACTGACCGCAGTTCCGGAAGAAGATTGCTTAAGGATATCAGCAACTGCCTTTACCAGTTGTAGTTCAAGCTGATCACCTTCTGATGCGATGTAGTAGGTGTCCGGCAAGCCGTCTAGGTCCTTATCCCATTCCTTGCAGTTGTCAGACATAGGAAGAATGGATGGATCGCATGGTGCGGCTGGAAGTGTTGCTGTCCTGCTGTCTGCGGGATAAGCAGTTCGATTATAAGGCCATGTATCACCGTCATAATCATCGAACCCGCCGTACAGACCTATCTGCTGCATAGAGTTTTCGCCTGCAGCATCATATCCAAACGAGTAGACAGAAAAGTGATTCAGGGATTGTGTGCCGTCCATATCAGATCTGATATCTGTTATGTGTGTCTGTCTTGCTGGTATTACCGGGTCAATAGAACCATTCCATTCTCCGTCTGATATAAGCAGCACAAAGCTCTTTCTGCAATCAACAGAAGTAGCATTTTCATACCATGGATCCTTAACTGATCCAACACCTCCCATATAGGCATTATTATTACAGCCGGCGTTAGCATTGACCTGTTTAAAATAATCCCAAGCCTCATTTAGGGCTTCTCCTGTAGGAGTACCATTATAAGGAGGTTCGTTCTGAAGTGCTGTAAGAAGTGAAGACATGTTGGATCCATCGATTCCGGTTTTCACGCATCCTACGTTGTCACTGTTATAGGTCATAAGGCCAAATCGGGGTGCTCCGGGATCAAAACTGCCGTCCCTGTCTTTGTCAGACAGTACATGTATGACTCCCTCTTTTACACTGTCCGGGACATCGACTTGTAAAGAAGCATTTGTCAGGTTGCCAACAGGACATGCGATCGCACCGCAGGCTTCTACCTGGTTGCCGGGCTTGGTCGTGTAAATGTCCGTTGCAGTCCATATGCCTGAGTTGAAGGCGCCATCATTGAAATTATCAGATGAACAGGTTGAGCAGTTAAATGTATCAAATTCAGCCTTACCCAGAGTTCCGCTTGAGTAGGAGGTCGCTCCCATGCCAATAAGCGTGTTTGAATTCAGGCCAATCGTCTGGCTGCCATGAGTGGTCCAGGCTGTTCCGTCGCTGGAATAATAATAGGTGAACAAGTTTCCGCTTCTGACAATTCTTACCCATATGGGGTAGGTAGCAGGCACATAAGAACCAATTAGATATGTGAGTTTGTTATAGGCTGACCTGTAGGAAAACTGCAGACCTGCGCCATTAGTAGCCATTGCTTTGACATGTGCATCTCTGGAATTTGTACCATTCCTGACTATAAGGCCTGCCTTGGCATAAGTCTGGGCAGTTTCTGTAGGTGGGGTAACAATTAAAAGACTGGCATCGAAATTTCCGTTTACCGATTGATAGACGTAGCGAAACCTGTCTCTTCTGTCCCACATAGTTGAACCGTTTGCCCATACTGTAAGATAGCCGCATGTTCCGGAAACCCCAGTGCTTGAAATTGAAATTGTATGGTCCAGATTTGGATAACTGCCGCCTGCTATATCAAATATGCAGCCAAGGTTATCATCAGTAAATTTTCTCCAGCCGCCTGATGCCTGCAATGTATGAGCATTGCCTTGTTTAGATACTGATCTGCCGCCTATTAATGCTTTTCTCAGGGCATCTATCCTGCTTGTAGAGGCCCAGTTCATGAGGTTACCTGAGTAGCATCCCGAAGTGTTACCTATTCTATAACCTGCATCAGAAGGGGCAAACGAACAGGCCGCGTTTTCAATAAATTTGTTTGTCCCGTACTCGTAATATTTATCCTTTTCAAAGTACCCGTAGTAATCCCTGGTAGAATTATAATTATATTCTGGATTGCTCGTTGTGTTAGATGAGCCGCACATAGCGCGTTTAGTGTCATAACCAGTGAAATCGCAGCCAATGTACGCAGGAAACTGCATACTGCCGGAATGATCGAGAACCATAAGTATATTAGGCGCTACTGAGGTCGTTACAAAGGGAGGATATGCCGTATAGTCAGCCATGTTCTGTGCTTTTACCATACCAGCAGAAGACAATAAAACTGCTGCAATGATTATTATATTCCTTAATTTCATAACCACCTCCTATTCTGCAAAACGTAAGACCTTTATTTTTCTCGCGCAGCCTGTATTGTTGAATAACTTAGCCTCTACTACCTCTTTCAGTGAGTCGTGAACGATTAAGCGGTTTTGAACATTAAAGACCTTAAGATCAGAACAAAATCTAAACCGGATTCCGTCAATTACTATAGAGTTATTTGAGGCGGAATCAGTTAACCCTGTATAAACAGTATCTCCAGGCAGGATAGTGTCAGCTTCCTCCTCAATATCCTGCGCAAAAACATTTGCAGTTAAAATCAGCATGGTAAGCAGTATCATAGTTAGTAACTTATATAGCATTACAACCTCCCTTATCTTGGTACATATCTGTAAATTGCGCCAACCTGTGCGGATGACCCTGCCAGTCCGGCTCCTGTTGCATTGACGCGGTAATAGGAATAAAAACCGCTTCCTGCACCCTTGCCGGCACCTTCATATCCGGAAGCAAATTCAATTGCCGAACCGCCCATCCATTTTGTGTACATCTTATCGATATCAACTGTGACATTCTGGTTATTGACCGCAAACTGTATGTCCTGTGTATCTGTGTCAAATGCGGTTGATCTTAATTCAGTCGGTAAAAAGTTAGCATCGGTGGCTGCAAAGACCGGGTTAATAAGATTGGCAAAGCCTCTAGTATCCTGTTCCCTGACAGTACGCTGAATGAGTGCGGTGCTGATTTCCATACCGGCATCCGCCTTGGTGAGATTGCTTTCTCTGAGGCGAATGTTGCCTGAAAGAATATTTTCCACACTGCTGTTGTTCATGGCCGCGATACCTAAAATTGTTAAAACCAGCAACAGTAAAAGTACTGTAATCAGGATATATCCGTTTTCTTCATTTTTATTCAGCATCGCATCCTCACTGGTTTCTCATATGGGCCATGGTTTGCCACCACCTGCGTCTGAGGCTGTCGGCTACCTGGTTATGATTTCTATTTTCAATTGCTGCCGGCGGAAGGCCGAGTCCGGCAAAATTTGGATCAGGTCTGTCTGATCTTGCAAGTATATTAATACGGACTGCACGGATGGAGGCATTGTTTACTACTGCGGCCCCATTGATGAAATCGGCTCCGGTAATAACATTATCACCGTTCTGATCATCAATTTGGTCGTCATTATTGGCATCAACTGCATAGGCAAATTGCAGGTCCTCAATGTTTTCGGCAATGGCATCATTGTCAGAGGCTGCAACAGCAGTGCAGGTAGCTGCATTTACGTTTCTTCGTAACCTGCGCAGGATAAGATTGTTGTCTACGCAGTAGGTCGTATCTTCTACGAGATAAACCGGGCGGCCGGTGTCACACAAACCATCACCGGTGGTATCCTGCAGCGGAAAGGCCTGAGAGAGTCCGCGATCAATGGTCAGTGTTGAGGAATCGCAGTTACCATCGGCATCCGCGGAACAGTTTTGTATTTCAACATAATTAACGCCGTCTATATTGATAAATCGTTTATCGGTAGTATTGGCTGCATCCGTTCCAGAAAGTATGACTCTGGCCTGTGTAGAACCCATATCTATGTTGGCAGGGCAGGCAATCCCGGGGCCAAGTCCTGCCGGCCAGAGGGTGCCGATCATCCTGAAGCCGCCGACTATGGTCAGGGCATCAGGCCCGTTTGTACTGTCAACCGGAGTTGAAATAACCGCAAGGCCGTTGACAGGATCAACATTAAGATCTGAAGGGGCAGCAAAACCGGCTGCTTTTATTTCATTTGCGATCAGATCATGAGCGATTTTGGCCTGAGTATTTATTTCGGATACGCTTTCCTGAGTTACGAAGGATCTGTTCTGTGCAATATAAGTCGCTGTAGCAGCAGACATCAGTATCAGTCCGATCATCAGGGCAATGATTATTTCGGTAAGCGTATATCCTTTGCAATCATGGTACAACATTTTCATTCCACCTCAAAGTATCCATCGTTACGGAGTGCGGTACTCCGTTTTTATCAGTCCAGCAGGTTCTTGCTCTTATAGCCGATGACTGGACAGCTAAAGCTCCGTCGGGATCGCTATTGCATACGGCAGCAAGGTTGCCGCAGGTATTGTCATCATTCGTAAGTGTCATGGCAACACAATCAGCAGAAACCCACCACCTGCGGGTAAAATTTACCCCGCCGGAAATGGCCGTGCCGGCAGCAGGAGCATCATTGCCTGTAGTCAGGGCAGTATAAGCCGTTGATCTCATCTGTTCCATTAGCTGTTGAGTAAGGTTAGTGGCAGTACGCATGTCCCTGCTGGAAGTATTGCCGACCACTGCATAGTACTGCATACCCATAACCCCCAGCATACCTACGACCAAAACCACAAGTGCAATCATAACCTCAATAAGAGTAAATCCATCTTTTCGCTGCTTCCTGACCCCTGACCCCTGTCCTCTGTCCATTACCTTACCTCCGTCCAGCCGCAGTATCTTACGGGGGTTGCATTGCAGGTATTAACAACAGTGGGGTTAGGTATGGCATTATCACCGTCCCATTTCCAGAGATCCATTTTGCCTGATTGGAAGCTGATTCTTACCATATATGTGAAACCTCTTCCGGCGTGTGTAAAAAAAGCAGATCCTGTAGAGGCTACTGTGCCGTCTGTATTAAAGACCTGTCGGACCGGTCCGGCAGTTCCGCCGAAAGCCACGGTATTGCCGCCGATGCCTATGCAGGCCGGGCATGAGTCCGGTTCATCAGGGCCTGTTGCGGCCGCAGTGCCGAAGGAGACATCTGTTCCATGAACGTTAGGAATATTCACTGTTCGGACCGTTCCTGTTCCGTAACCGTCCTGCGCATCCAACAGTGAATTGTTCGCGTTACCGTCAAAGCCCATAGTATATGTATTAGCCCCGGCTTCATTAAATGTAATAAGGTAGGCCCTGTTTTCCTTGATGGCCATCGTCCTGGCAACCCTCATGTTCTGAATAAGTTCTGTCGCAGCGCTTCTGACCCTGCCGGTTGCAACAAACCTGCCGTACTGAGGCAGTCCAATTGCTGCAAGGATGCTAATAATGCTTATCACCACAAGGAGTTCTACTAATGTAACGCCGTTTTGGTCTTTTATGTGCAGGCTTTTAAACATAATTAACTATATACATGCAATATCCATGCTTAGAAAAAAAGATGTTAGTTTTAAATGCTTATCGGTAATTACCTTGCGCATTATGTAAAATGGTTCATATAATTTATGTATTGTAAAGCCTATTATATACAGCTTTCATATGAATTCCGTTATTATATATTCGGAGTTTCTAAGTAAAGACTTAATGTTTAGCCCGGGAGATATCAAATGGATGAGACATATGTACAGGACATAATTAAAAAGGCCGGCTCTCAGGGATGTGATGCTGCTGAGGTATTTATGAAAAATGCTTCCGGTATTACTGTAGAGGTCAAAAATGGTGAGGTAGATGCCTTTGAGGTAGCAAAGGATTTCTGCATCGGGGTAAAGATTATTAAGGGCAAAAGGATGGGGTTTTCGTTTACCACGGACAAAGATCAGATTGACAGAATTGTGGACGAGGCTATAGAGGGTGCCCGCTGGACAAATGATGATGAATATCTCTGTATATCCGAAGGCGGAAAACCACAGGATGTAAAGGTGTTTGATGAGGTTATCAATAAGATTGATGAAAAGGATCTGATCAGGGATGCCATATTGCTTGAGGAGAGTGCCCTGAAATATGACAGCCGGATAAAAAAGGTTAGAAAAGCAGAGGTCAGTGCGGGCAGCGGTATAACAAGGATCGTTAATTCTAACGGTCTTGATGTTTCATACTCAAGTACATACTGCTCCGCCAGTGTAAGCACTCTGGCTGAAGAGGACGGCGGTGAGAGTCAGATGGGCTGGGAGTATGCCGGCAGCAGGAGAAAGAAGGATATTGATCTTATAGTTGTCGGGCAGGGCGCGGCTAAAAGGGCGCTTCAGCTGCTTGGTTCCCGAAAGATCGAGACACTTAAAGTTCCTGTTATTTTGAGTCCTTCAGTTGCCATTGATTTTCTGGAGATTCTCAGCGCCTCGCTCTCCGCTGATGCGGTTCAGAAGGGCCGTTCCTTTCTTTCTGGTAAACTTGGCAAAAAAATAATCAGCAGTACCATAGATATCGTAGATGATGGAACCCGGCCGTGGGGCGCGGGAACTAAACCTGTTGATGATGAGGGGACAACGACGGAAAATAAAACCCTTATAGCAGACGGTGTTCTAAACAGTTATCTTCACAATGCATACACAGCTAAAAAAGACGGCAGCCTATCAACCGGTAATGCGGTTCGTGCCGGAGCTAAGAGTCTCACCGGGGTTGGTATTACTAATTTTTATCTGAGACCAGCAGGTAATAACCCGGGCAGCGAGCTTATTCCTACAATCTCAAAAGGTGTATTGATAACAAGCGCCATGGGCGTGCATACGGCCAATCCAGTCTCTGGAGATTTTTCAGTAGGCATATCCGGTATCTGGATTGAAAACGGCCAACTTCAGTATCCTGTTAAAGAGGCCATCATATCCGGCAATATTCTTGAGCTGTTTAATAAGGTAGAAGGGATCGGCAATGACCTGACTTTTTACGGCAGCGCCGGAGCCCCTAGTTTGTTGATTGGCGATATGGATATAAGCGCGTAGTCCATCTCATGAGCGAACAACAAGCCAACAATCCACTGCATGGTATCACCCTGGAACAGATCGTCACCAGACTGTTTGAACATTACGGCTGGAATGAGTTGGGTAAACTCGTCAATATACGCTGTTTCAACAGCGATCCCTCTGTAAAGTCCAGCCTTAAATTTCTGCGCAAAACCCCCTGGGCCAGAAAACAGGTCGAGGATTTATACCTGGGGTCATGCCATGAGGAAGATCAAAAGAAATGAATAAAAAGAGCCCGCCCGCTGCCGTATTATATGAGTGCCTTTTGAGATGGGCTGATCAGGCCGCGCTGCTGGGGCCCTTATTCACTCCGAAGAAGTTTTAAAACGTGACGAGAGCGCTCCTTGCCAAAGTGTTCCGAAAATAGGCGGCGGCTTTCATTTCAGCGTATCTTTTTTGCCGTTCTTAAAATTATTCACCACATGATTTTTTACATTAATGGCTTCTTTTTTAAATCTTTTCAAAAGTCTCTGAGCCCAGACATATTCAGTTGCCAGGATGGCCAGTCCGGCCACGATAGTAGCTATCCCGGGCCCGGGAGTTACGAGCATGACGATGCCCGCCAGGGCTATGGTAAAGCCGATGACTATCTTGATCAGGCGCCTGGCCTGATTTATGGTCTTAATGAGAGGGGATTTTTTCTTCTGTTTAATTTGCATTATATAGACTTAGAGTGCAGCCGGATATTTCCGGGGCAGGAGTCCTAAGAAGGATTTGTTTAGAGTATATTTTTTATTATAGCAAAAGAGGCGGTTATGAAATCTGTATATTTCTGAATTTATGTTTAATTGCTAACCAGAAAATATGTCATATTCAGTCCGCTGAATTCTGAAAGTGTCAAGTAGTGAAAATTTTATCTCTGACTATCTTTATTGAAATGCTCCATAAATGGCCTAAGCAGATCAATCGGTACAGGGAAAATTGTAGTAGAGTTATTCTCAGAAGCAATATCCGTAAGCGTCTGCAAATACCTGAGCTGCAGGGCCGCGGGTTCTGACCCGATTATCTTGGCCGCATCGGCAAGTTTCTGCGCCGCCTGAAATTCCCCTTCAGCATGAATAACCTTTGCTCTTCTTTCCCTCTCGGCCTCTGCCTGCTTGGCAATGGCCCTGAGCATTTCTTGTGGCAGATCTACATTCTTAACTTCGACAGCGCTGACCTTAATCCCCCAGGGTTCGGTCTGATCATCGATTATTTTTTGAAGTTCAGCATTGACCTCATCTCTCTTTGCAAGAATCTCATCAAGGGAGCTCTGGCCAAGAACACTTCTTAAGGTCGTTTGTGAGATTTGTGAGGTGGCATAGTGAAAATCTTCTACAGCGGTTATGGCTTTGCCCGGCTCTACCACCCTGAAATATACAACGGCATTTACCTTAACTGAGATATTATCCTGAGTAATAATGTCCTGTGGCGGAACATCAAATGTAACTGTCCTGAGATCAACGCGTACGAGTTTATCTATAACCGGCCAGAGTATTATCAGTCCGGGCCCCTTGGTCGGTATGAGACGACCCAGTCTGAATATAACGCCCCTTTCATATTCCCTCAGGACCTTGATAGAATTAGATAAAAACAAGACGATTGCAATGAGTATGAAGGCTATATTCGGTATATCAAATAGTATCTGCATTAAGTCCTCCGTTTAAGACATTGAGTGGTTAAATATATAGACCATTATATCAGGTAATGAAAATAGTGCATCAGCGGTTGGCTTTTTTTCGCACATGCAGTCTCAGGTGATCTTCTTTCTCAACAAAAATCTTCTCCCCTGTGCTGATAAGTTCTGTACTGCTTGCGTTCCATAACTCTCCGTTTACAAAGACCTGACCATCTTCATGAATGTCTGTTTTGGCAATACCTTCCAGACCCACCATGCCCTCCGCACCTGTCAGGGGTTTCCTCCTGTATGCCTTTACGATAAGCCCAATTGTTAGAATGAAAAACAGGGAGGTAAGGATAACGGCCGGCAGGATGACTTTTAGAGAAAGATTGTAAAAGGGCAGGGGGGAATCAAATAGCATAATAGATCCGAGTGTAAGCGATAATACTCCTCCAAGTGAAAGCAAGCCGAATGAGGTGATCTTGATCTCCAACAGGAATAGTACTATGGCCAGAACGATAAGCAGCAGGCCGGCATAGTTTACCGGGAGGGTCTGAAATGAATAAAACGCGAGTATGAGAGAGACTGCCCCGATTACGCCGGGGAATATCGTGCCGGGGCTTGAGAGTTCAAAAAATATTCCATAGAATCCGAGAAGCATAAGCAGATAGGCGACTTCAGGGTGACTGATTGCAGAGAGGATTTTGTGGCGCATGCCCATTGTCTTTCTGGATAATACCTTCCCCTTTGTATCTATTTTTATTTCACCTTTTAGAGTCTTCACGGTATTGCCATTAATTGTAGTAAGCAGTGTATCGAGATCAGCGGAAACATAATCTATGACCTTTAAGTTCAGAGCTTCCTGTTCAGTAATAGATACACTATCTCTCACGGCGCTTTCGGCCCAGACGGCATTTCGGTTTCGGCTTTGTGCAAGGGTCTTTATATATGCGGCCGCATCATTGGTTACCTTGTCTATCATTTTCTTATCCATCTGACCGCCGATACCGACAGGGTGGGCAGCGCCTATATTTGTTCCAGGAGCCATGGCCGCTACATGGGCCGCCATTGTAATAAATACCCCGGCAGATGCAGCACGTGCCCCGCCCGGAGCTATATAAACAATTACAGGGACCTCGCTTGAGGTGATTTTTTTGACTATGGAGCGCATGGAAGTATCAAGGCCTCCCGGCGTATCGAGTTCTATAACGAGTGCCTCAGAGTTTTCAGCTGTAACTGTATCTATGTGGAATGAAATGAATTCGGACATTACAGGGTTTACAACACCCTCGACTTTTATCACAACGATATCTGCAAATGCGGGAAGCGAAGTAAATAATATAAATAGTAAAAGAAAGTTTAAGATTTTCTTTTTCATTTGATTGATTATAACGCCCGCTGCCTTGCTATTGTCAAGGCGCTTCATGGTATCATAATTAAACTTTTAAACAATGGTCTATAAATGATAAAAATTAATGAGATATTTAAAAGTATTCAGGGCGAATCCACATACGCTGGATTGCCTTGCACCTTTGTAAGACTTGCAGGTTGCAACCTTCGCTGCACCTACTGTGATACCAACTATGCATACTATAATGGTAAAGAAATTTCTGATGAAGAGATTATCTCCAAGATAGAGGAATACAATTGTAAGTGCGTTGAGTTTACCGGCGGTGAACCTATGCTTCAGGAAGATACGCCGAAGCTCGTCAAGACTTTGCTGGATAAGGGGTATGAAGTATTAATAGAGACCAATGGTTCTATCTGCATAGGCTGCCTTGATAAGCGCATTCATATCATCATGGATTACAAGACACCTAAGAGCGGGATGAGTGAGAGAATGCGCGTAAAGAATTTTGAGTTTCTTAAGAAGACCGATCAGATCAAGTTTGTTTTGATGGACGAGTCTGATTATATATGGGCAAAGGAAATTATAGAGAGCAATAATTTGATAGAAAAGTTTGATAATATCCTTATGTCTCCTGCCTATGGCGAGCTTTCGCCAAAGTCTCTTGTGACCTGGGTGCTGCAGGACAATCTCGCGGTCAGGGTACAGCTTCAAATCCACAAGTACATCTGGGCACCTGACGAACGTGAAGGAATTTAAGAGACGTACCTCTGAGATTCATTCCCCGAAATCCTCTGCTTTTCAAGATGAATTAAATGATTTAAATGAGCGTAGGGTATTGCGCTCCATCACATGTATTGATTCATCCATGAATGGCGTGATTTCTATAGAAGGCCAGAACTTTCTGGACTTTTCATCCAATGATTATTTGAATCTCTCAACGCATCCGGATATTTCGGCCGCTGTCATAAAGGCCGTCAGGCAATATGGTTATGGAGCCGGTGCATCCCGCCTGCTTAGTGGAACATATTCCTCCCATGCAAGGCTGGAGTCGGCAATTGCTGAATTTAAAAAAACAGAATCTGCAATAGTCTTTAATACCGGGTATGCAGCAAACACCGGTGCAATCCCTGTTATAGCCGGCGAGGGTGCCGTCATATACAGCGATGAACTGAATCATGCAAGTATAGTGGACGGCTGCAGGCTCTCAAAGGCGGACATAAGAATATATCGGCACTCAGACTGTGGACACCTTGAATCTCTGATAAAAAAAGATAGCGAGTCAGGACAATATTCACGAAGACTAATTGTGAGTGATACGGTGTTTAGTATGGATGGAGATCTTGCTCCGCTTCCGGATATAGTCAGTCTATCAAAGAGGTATGACGCACTGCTTCTAATTGATGATGCGCATGGTACCGGTATCCTTGGGAAAAATGGTCGGGGGGCCTGTGAACACTTCTCAATTGATCCTGCTGAGGTGATACAGATGGGCACCTTAAGCAAGGCCGCCGGGTGTTTTGGTGCATTTGTGGCCGGTGAGAAGGGTTTAACAGATCTGCTTTTAAACAGGTCAAGAAGTTTTATGTATTCAACGGCATTGCCGCCTGCTGCTGCTGAGGCTGCGATTGCTGCTTTAAAAATTCTTTCAGAGTCAGCAGGCGGGTTACGCAGTAAACTTTGGAAGGCTCGAGCCAGGCTCTTTGCTGGTTTAAAGGGCCTGGGGCTTGATAATATGGGATCTGAAACGCCTATCATACCGATACGATGCGGGAGTGCTGCAAATGCATTGAACATGAGCGCACATCTGTACAGCAATGAAATATTTGCAACCGCGATCAGGCCGCCTACCGTGCCTGAAGGCAGCAGCCGTATCCGGCTGTCTGTTACGGCTGCTCACACGGATGAGCATATTGATATGGTTATTGATGCCCTGAGGAGTTTTTCTATTGAATAAAGGTTTATTTATAACCGGCACAGATACGGGTATAGGGAAGACTTTTATAACCGGGGGTCTGCTGCGCGTATTGAAGGCCGGGGCGGTCAATGCGTGTCCGATGAAACCTGCTGAATCCGGCTGTAAAATTTTTCAGGGGCAGCTCATTCCGGCTGATGCTGTAAAATTATTAAAGGCCGCGGGACTTAAAGAATCACTGGATCTGGTGAATCCCTACAGGCTTCGCAATCCTCTTGCTCCGGCCGTGGCCGCAGGTATAGAAGGGCTCTCAATTAAAAAGGCAAAAATACTTTCAGCCTACAAAATACTCTCAAATAAATATGATACCGTGCTGGTCGAGGGTGCGGGGGGCCTTATGGTTCCGCTTAACAGCAGGTACTGTTTTGCGGACCTTGCCGCTGATATGGGATTGCCGCTTTTAATCGTAGCCCGGCCCGGACTCGGAACTATCAATCATACATTGCTTACAATCGAGGCTGCCAGGGCTAGGGGAATAGAGATTGCCGGTGTAGTATTTAATCATGCGGAGGGCGGCAGGCAAGGATTATCTGTAAAGTCCAACCCTGATGTCATTAGTAAATTGGGCCGGGTCAGGATATTTGGAACGGTTCCGCATTGCAAAGATCATAAAGCTTCATTAACTGAAAAAATCTTTGCTGAAATACTATGTGCTGCGGGTCAGAAATTGATATGATGTTTGACGCGGCACTGTCTGATCATGTATTTTTATTCTCATGAGACACCCAGAATGGATACGAGTCAGTCTTGCCGGCCGGCATGATACAAAAAAAATTCTTCGCAGTCATGGCGTTTCCACGGTCTGTGAGGAGGCCCGCTGCCCTAACCAGGGCAAGTGTTTTTCAGAGAGTACCGCGACCTTTATGATTCTCGGGGACAGATGCACGCGAAACTGTGGATTCTGTGCAGTTGCGAAGTCCGTACCGTTACCTGTTGACCTTCATGAGCCGGAGAAGGTCGCCGGTGCCGCTGCCGAACTAGGCCTGAAGTATATTGTGATTACCTCAGTGACCCGGGATGATCTTATAGACGGAGGGGCGCTTCAGTTTAGTAAGGTTATAAGTGCTGTGAGGAAACTCGGAGACAGCGTAAAGATAGAAGTGTTGACCCCGGATTTTCAGGGCAGTTTAGAATCCCTTAAAATTGTTTTGGATGCTCAGCCTGATGTTTTCAATCATAATATGGAGACTGTACGCAGGCTTTATCCCACGGTAAGACCTATGGCGGATTATGCCCTTTCGCTGGAAATATTACGGCAGGCATCGGCAATTGCCCCGGCAATAAAAACAAAGTCCGGCATAATGCTCGGGCTTGGCGAGACAGAAAGCGAGGTGTTGAGAGTGATGCAGGACCTGAGGGATGCTCATTGTGATTACCTGACGATAGGACAGTACCTCAGACCGCGAAAGGCTAATCTTTCAATAGTGGAGTATATTCGGCCGGAGGTCTTTGAACAATATAAGGTGCGTGGACTTGATATGGGTTTTCTTAATGTAGCCTCCTCCCCATTGACCCGTAGTTCTATGGATGCCGGTAAGATGTATGAAAACGTATAATGAATAAAATAAAAATAGAGATTTTTTTTCCGGTTTTAAATAAAATATCAGGCAGCACAGATTATAACTTAAGTTATATAAGGATATGGAGTATTTATGGACGAATTTAAGAGAATAAAACGGTTGCCGCCTTATGTGTTTGCTATTGTAAATCAATTAAAGATGGAGGCACGCAGAGAGGGGCAGGACATTATTGACCTCGGTATGGGAAATCCTGATCTGCCCACTCCCGATCATATTGTAGATAAACTTGTAGAGTCTGCCAGAAATCCGAAGAACCACAGGTACTCTGCATCTAAAGGTATTACCCAGTTAAGGCTTGCTATAACGGAGTGGTACAAGAGGCGCTTTGATGTTGATCTTGATCCTGAGACCGAGACGGTTGTATCTATAGGCTCAAAGGAAGGACTCTCGCATCTTGCTTATGCCCTGGTTGAACCGGGAGATCTTATACTTACACCGGCCCCTGCATATCCGATTCATCCTTATAGTTTTATTCTTGCAGGCGGTGATGTCAGGAGTATCCCGATTAATAAGGATGGAGGTTTCTTTGAGGCCATGGAAGCGGAATTCAGAAATGCCTGGCCGCGTCCGAAAATACTTTTGATTAATTTTCCTCACAACCCTACAACTACTTGTACGGATCTTGAGTTTTTTCAGAAGATTGTGGATTTTGCCAAGGAAAATGATGTCATAGTTATACATGACTTTGCTTATGCGGATCTTACCTTTGACGGCTATAATCCCCCGAGTTTTTTACAGGCCAAGGGTGCCAAGGATGTAGGCGTTGAGTTTTTCTCCCTTACAAAGAGCTATTCCATGGCAGGCTGGAGAGTCGGTTTCTGCTGTGGTAACAAAGAGTTGGTAGGGGCGCTGACTACTATTAAGAGTTATCTGGATTATGGAATGTTTCAGCCGATACAGATTGCAAGCATCATCGCTTTGAGAGGCCCGCAGGAATGTGTAGGTGAGATAGCAGGAGTCTATCAGCATCGCAGGGATGTCCTGATTGAGGGTCTTAAAAAGGCCGGTTGGGTAATAGAGCCGCCAAAGGCTACTATGTTTGTATGGGCAGAGATCCCCGAGCCCTTTAAAAAGATGGGATCTCTTGAGTTTACAAAATTTCTTCTGAAGACTGCGGGAGTGGTAGTTTCTCCGGGTATCGGTTTCGGTCCAGCGGGAGAGGGATTTGTCAGGTTTGCGCTTGTGGAAAACGAGCACAGGATTCGTCAGGCCGTAAGGGGAATCAAAAAAGCCCTGAATAAATAAATTTCCGGCTTATGGCGTACTGTCTGTGATCTGTACCTGCGCTTGAATAAATCTGACAATTTATAGCATAATATCAATTCGGTAAAAAATATTCAATTCTCATGAGAATAATCTAACATACTGAATTTAAAGAGATTTAAAGGAAATCATTGGATAAGTCACAGATTAATATTGGAGTTATCGGGTTCGGCACTGTGGGTGCAGGGACCGTCAAGATACTTTCAAACAGCAGCCGTGAGATAGAACAGCGCCTGGGTTTTCCAGTAGTAATTAAGCGCATTGCTGATCTGGATATAAAGAGCGACAGGGGCGTCAGTCTGGAAAAAGGTGTCTTAACCAGTGATGTTGATGTGATACTGAATGACCCTGAGATTGATATCGTTGTTGAGTTAATCGGGGGTATCAGGCCTGCAAAAGACATGGTGCTGAAGGCCCTGCGTAATGGAAAGCATGTTGTCACTGCAAACAAGGCGCTGCTTGCAGAGGCCGGAAAAGAGATATTCAGGGTAGCTGTTAAAAATAAAAAACAGGTGGGCTTTGAGGCCGCAGTAGCCGGAAGCATTCCTATTATTAAGGTAGTAAGAGAATCACTTATTGGTAATCGTATAAATAGTATATATGGGATAATCAATGGGACAGCCAATTATATCCTTACAAAGATGACTGAGGAGGGGGTGGAGTTTGCATCCGTTCTTAAGGAAGCGCAGGATCTTGGATATGCTGAGGCCGATCCTACATTTGATATAGAAGGTGTGGATTCTGCACATAAACTGACAATACTGGCCTCCCTTGCCTTTGGGATACCTCTTTCATTTAAGAAGGTGTATACAGAGGGGATAAGCAGCATAACACCGCTGGATATACAGTTTGCTGCAGATTTCGGGTACAGTATCAAGCTGCTTGCTATTGCAAAGAGGGTTGAAAATGAACTTGAACTCAGAGTGAATCCGGCAATGGTGCCCAAAGACGATTTAATTTCCGGAGTTAACGGTGTATTTAATGCCATAAGGATTGATGGCGATGCAACAGGCGATGCCCTGTATTACGGCAGGGGTGCCGGTGATATGCCCACAGGCAGTGCGGTGGTAAGTGATATTGCTGATATAGCCCGTCTTATAAAATCAGGCGCCGCGGAGCGCATGACCATGCCTGGAATGGCGGAGGATAACGGCCTTCAGATACGGAAGATGGAGGATATAGTGACTTGTTACTACCTTCGACTGTCTGTAATGGATAAGCCGGGAGTGCTTTCGCTCATATCCGGAATTCTAGGCACTCATAATATAAGCATCAGTTCAATGATACAAAAGGGCAGACGCCGGGAAAAGGCAGTAACGCTTGTGATGATGACGCACGTGGCCAGGGAGAAGGACATGACCGAGGCCCTGAAAAAAATTACCAGAATGTCTTTTGTTTCAGGCAGACCTGTAATGTTGAGAGTTGAAGGAGGAGAAATATAAGATGAGTGAGATTAAAATTGATAAAAATCTGGATATAAGAGGTGTTGTATGTCCATACACGCTTGTTAAATCTAAGATTGGAATAGAGATGATAGAGCTCGGTCAGGTAATGGAGATTATTCTTGATTACCCTGAGGCAGCAGTCAGTGTTCCGAAGGCTATGGAGAATTACGGCCATAAGGTTTTGAAGATTGAAAAGATAAATGAGAAAGAATGGATAGTACAAATAAAAAAAGAGGTTGAAGACTGATGGATTTTACAGAAGAACAACTGGAACGATACAGTAGACATATAATCCTGCCTGAAGTCGGCGGTAAGGGTCAGAAGAAAATATTAGAGGCAAAAGTACTACTAGTAGGCGCCGGCGGACTGGGCTGCCCGGTAGGATATTTTCTTGCTGCAGCAGGCGTTGGAACGATAGGTATTGTGGATGATGATGTAGTGGAACTAAGTAATCTTCAACGTCAGATCGCTCACAGCGTACATACACTGGGTATGAAAAAAGCGGATTCCGCAAAAAAGACCTTTGAGGCCCTGAACCCTGATGTAAATGTGATCCCGATCAGGGAAAGACTTGACAGTTCCAACACGATGGACCTGTTTAAAGATTACGATATTATTGTGGATGGAACGGATAATTTCCCGACCAGATATCTGATAAATGATGCCTGCGTTATTCTGAAGAAGCCTCTTGTAAGCGGCGCTATACTGAGATTTGAAGGCCAGGTTACAACCATAATACCAGGTGAAGGCCATTGTTACCGCTGTCTTTTTGAGGAGCCGCCGCCAGCGGGACTCGTACCGTCCTGTCAGGAGGCCGGAGTGCTTGGTGTGCTGCCTGGAATAATCGGCGGTCTTCAGGCAACAGAGGTACTGAAGCTTATACTGGGGAAAGGCAAACCTCTTATGGGGCAGCTTTTAATATATGATGCACTGGGTACCAATTTCAGAAAAGTAAGAGTTCCAAAAAATGAGGACTGCCCGGTATGCGGCAAGAATCCAACGATAAAGACATTAACTGATATGCCTGAGGAGTATTGTTCTATATAATGAATTGTGAGAGCGGCGCGCGCCGCAGGTGTAAGGAAGTAAGAATGATGGAGGCAATATAATAATGGGTTTTGTTAAAGGTTTAAAATGCAGAGAGTGCGCTCGGGAATACCCGATTGATCCTATATATGTTTGTGAGTTCTGTTTTGGACCACTTGAGGTCGTGTATGACCTGGAAGGAATTAAGGGGGTCTTGACCAGAGAACTCATAGAGTCCAGGCCGCAGAATCTCTGGCGATATAAAGAACTGCTGCCGCTTGATAAGGAGCCGACTGTTGGGCTTCACTCGGGGTTTACCCCGCTTGTGAGGGCTGACAAGCTTGCAAAGCATCTTGGTATGAGAGAACTTTATATCAAAGATGATACAGTGACGCATCCCACTCTTTCGTTTAAGGATAGAGTTGTAGCCGTTGCTCTTTCCAAAGCAAAGGAGTTTGGTTTTGATACGGTAGCATGTGCATCTACGGGCAATCTGGCGCATTCAGTATCTGCGCATGGAGCAGCGGCCGGTCTTAAGAGATACATATTTATTCCGGCGACTTTGGAGAAAAGTAAGATAATTGCATCGCTGGCGTATGAGCCTAATCTCATTGCTGTAGACGGTAATTATGATGATGTCAACAGGCTTTGCAGTGAGGTTGCCAACAAGTATAACTGGGCCTTTGTAAATATTAATATCAGACCGTTTTATGCTGAGGGTTCTAAAACTCAGGGCTATGAAATACTGGAGCAGCTTGGCTGGAAGGCCCCGGATGCGGTCGTAGTGCCATGTGCGAGCGGTTCACTTCTGACTAAGATATGGAAGAGCTTTAAAGAGGCTCAGGAAATAGGGCTGATCAGTGATTTAGATACAAAGGTTTACTCAGCACAGGCCACGGGCTGTTCTCCGATTGTGGCAGCTATAAAGGCCAATGAGGATGTTATCAGGCCGGTTAAACCTAATACGGTTGCAAAGTCCCTGGCAATAGGAAACCCGGCAGACGGTTTTTACGCTAAGCAGGTAGTTAATAATACCGGAGGCGATGGAGAGGATGCCTCTGATGCAGAAATAATTGATGCAATCAAGCTGATGGCACGGACAGAAGGCATATTTGCCGAGACTGCCGGC
>JACKQG010003646.1_pt1 | contig 18650 bp, 15 predicted proteins | sample 8237621 | NCBI WGS metagenome assembly JACKQG01 (sample SAMN15677084, study PRJNA649215) | marine metagenome | biome: marine; feature: Black Sea; material: saline water; isolation source: suspended particulate matter (SPM) from the Black Sea western gyre | collected 2013-06-09/2013-06-10 | depth... | reverse complement strand
TGCATGGTATTGTTACTGCCATGGGAGGCGCTATCAATGTATACAGCGAACCTGGAAAAGGAACTGTGTTTCATGTGTATCTGCCTGTTGAAAAAAATCTTTCTGAAGAACAGGTAACCACCTCAAAAACACAAATCCAGGGCGGCACTGAACAGATCCTTCTTGTGGATGATGAAGAAGCGATTCTTAGTATGGAAAAACGGATGCTGGAGCGCCTGGGGTATCAAGTTACTCCACGTACCAGCAGTCTTGAAGCGCTTGAAGCTTTCCGTGATAGTCCCAATAAATTTGACCTGGTCATAACTGATATGGCAATGCCAAATATGCCTGGAGATCGACTATCAGTTGAACTGATTAAAATACGCCCTGCTATTCCCATATTGCTCTGCACAGGGTTCAGTGAAAAAATGTCTGAAGAAAAAGTGGCATCGCTGGGTATTAAAGGTTTTCTATTTAAGCCGATTATGATGAAGGATCTTGCCTGGAAAATACGTGAGGTGCTGAATGGAAATTAAAATTGTAAGATAGTAGCTATATGGATCACTCTTAAAGTTTTTCAGCAATTGCAGAATAGCAGGAACATTCTCTTAATTTTTTGAATCATGGCATGATCCCATATCTTGTGCCTAAGAAAAAAATATTTTGTCCCCCGGCATTCCACTATATGAACCAAAACCATTGTCAGAAGCTGTTCTTACCCATTATTTTTTATAATATATCAACTTGATTTCAAGAGATTTTGAAAAATATATTTTATAGGATATCAAATTGACTGAGCACTTCTAAAATCCACACCATGTCATTCGATTGAATATATTTTAAAAAGGTTTAGATATTTTTTTCAATTCTCTTTCAATCTTAATCCCAAAATAGCCTGATAACACCTGCCATAGAAGATTATGCGAAAGTATCAATAATGAATTTTATTTGTAGAACATGTGTAGAATCTTGCCTAAAAATCAAAAGGGCTTTCAACGAAAAACGCTGAAAGCCTTGTGTTTTATGGTGGGCCGTCAGGGAGTCGAACCCGGGACCTACTGATTAAGAGTCAGTTGCTCTACCAGTTGAGCTAACGGCCCATAAAATTAACCCGGCAAATCTAACAATCCATTCAAAAAATGTCAATAGATTTTTGAATTCTGAGGGGTCAAAAATCGGTTGACCCTTTAATCACTGTTTTGATATACTCGCATGTTTATAAACACTGAAATAATGGTTTTTCAATAAAAAAGGGGTGATATATGTCCAGATCAAAATCAGAAAATCTTTTTAAAGAAGCCCGGAATTTAATTCCAGGTGGTGTAAATTCTCCGGTAAGAGCCTGTGGTTCTGTGGGAGGACAACCAATATTCATAGAAAAGGGAAATAAAAGTAAGATTTATGATGTTGATGGAAACACATATATTGATTACGTGCTTTCCTGGGGACCTTTAATTCTGGGTCACAGACCTGCCTGTGTTATTGATGCCTTGAAAAAGGTTCTTGAAATAGGTACCAGTTTTGGTGCACCAACTGAACTTGAAACAAAACTTGCCCGTCTTGTTATTGATATGGTGCCTTCCGTGGAAATGATAAGAATGGTAAACTCTGGAACGGAAGCCACCATGAGTGCGATCCGGCTTGCCAGGGGATATACTGGAAGAGATATTATCATAAAATTTGACGGGTGTTATCATGGTCATGCAGATACGCTTCTTGTTGCAGCAGGATCTGGAGTTGCAACCCTGGGTATCCCAGGCAGCCCTGGTGTGCCGGAGTCGGTGATTTCAAATACTATATCTTTAAAATTTAATGATATAGAAGGGTTTGTAAAATTTATGGAAGAAAAGGGGGACAGGGTTGCCTGCGTTATTGTTGAGCCTGTTGCCGGCAATATGGGCATGGTACAGCCCAAGGACGGATTTCTTGAAATATTGCGGGAATATACTTCAAAGTTCGAGGCCGTCCTGATCTTTGACGAAGTCATGACAGGGTTCAGGGTGGCAAAAGATTCTGCCCAGGGGTTATTTGGTATAATACCGGATCTGTCCTGCTTTGGTAAGGTGATTGGTGGTGGTTTGCCTGTGGGTGCTTATGGCGGGAAAAAAGAAATTATGGATAAAATAGCTCCTGTGGGCAATGTGTATCAGGCCGGGACCCTTTCCGGAAATCCGCTTGCAATGGCAGCCGGGATTGCAACTCTGACAGAGCTTCAAAAAAATGGCGTGTATGAAGCACTTGATAGTAAGACGGACAAGCTTATGAAAGGCTTGCAGTCTGCTGCAGATGATGCAGCAATCCCTTTTAAAACAGGTCATGTGGGCTCTATGGCAGGATTCTTTTTTACAAGCGATGATGTTAATGATTTTGATGATGCTAAAAAATGTGATCTGGATCGATTTGCAAAATTTTACAGGATTATGCTTGATAAAGGTGTATACCTTGCCCCTTCACAGTTTGAAGCCTGTTTTGTCTCTCTGGCACATTCTGACGAAGATATTGATGAGACGATTGCTGCTGCAGGAAAGGCAATGGCTGCTCTTTAAATAACAATGATCAATAAGATACATTTAATTGCTGCCTGTGGGACAGGCATGGGAACCCTTGCCTGTCTTCTCAAGGAGATGGGGTATAAGGTTTCTGGTTCTGACCAGAATGTTTATCCCCCTATGAGTGATTTTTTAAAAGAAAAGGGAATTTCTCTTTTTACAGGATATGATCCTTTAAATTTAGATCATGACCCTGATCTTGTGATTATCGGCAATGCTGTAACCAGGCTGAATGTTGAAGCCCAGGCAATATTGCAAAGGGGCATACCCTATTTATCCATGCCCCAGGCAGTAAATAAATTTATTGCAAAGGATAAAAAGATCATTCTGGTTACAGGAACCCATGGGAAAACAACCACCTCTTCAATCATGGCCCATATTCTGTTTAAGGCAGGAATGGACCCGTGTTTTATGATTGGTGGCATTTTAAAGGATTTTAACTCAAGCTTTAGAATGGGAAGCGGCAAATATATGGTGATTGAAGGGGATGAATATGATACTGCCTTTTTTGATAAAGGACCGAAGTTTATGCATTATGATCCTGAAATTACCATTATGACGGGAATTGAATTTGATCATGCAGATATTTTCACAGATATTGACCATATCAAGACTGTTTTTTCGACCTTTGTTAAAAAAATAGAAAAAGAGAGTCATATTATTGCGTTTGATAATAATGACAATTTAAAAGAGGTTCTTGCCGATTCTGCAGCATCTGTTGAGACCTATGGTTTGCAGGCACAATGGTCTTTTTCTAACCATGTACAGCAGAATTTGAAAACCTTTTTTGATGTTCAAGGTCCTGATAAAACGATTTCCATTGAAACAAATATGGTGGGAGAGCATAATCTTTTTAATTGTCTTGCCTGTATTGCTGCGGCCAATAAAATAGGAATAAGTGATAAAAATCTTATCAAGGCTTTAAAAACTTTTTCCGGTATAAAAAGACGGCAGGAGATTCGCGGGATAAAACATGGAATCACTGTAATGGATGATTTTGCCCATCATCCCACAGCGGTCAGGGAGACCATTAAAGCCGTAAAACCCTTTTATAAAGAGGGCAGGGTAATCGCTGTTTTTGAACCCAGGACCAACACAAGCATGCGAAGTTTTTTCCAGGACACATATCCTGATTCTTTTCTGGATGCAGATATGGTGTGTGTATGTGAACCAGGAATCAAGAAAAATATACCCCTGAACGATAAATTTTCCACAAGACAGCTTGTGGCAGACATTGCAAAAAGGGGAATTGAGGCATATTATTTTAAAAACAGCGATGCCTTTATAAATTTTCTGGTCCCAAAATTAAGACGGAATGATCTTGTTTTAATAATGTCAAATGGAGGATTTGATAATATCCACATAAACCTGCTTGAGAAAATTGAATGAAAAATAAGCTGATACTTCGTGTTATTGGAATAGGAATGTTTCATGCTGTTTTATATTTATATATTGTTCCTTTTGTGATTTATCCAAAATTTGGCAATAATGGATTTAAATTTACTATTGTAGTTGCCATTATTATTTCTATAGCTGTCCTGGGAACAATTTTTTTAGAAACAAAAAATAAAAGGAGAGAAAAATGAGAAGTATTGAGAAAATAGAGTGGGATCCCAAATATAGTGTTGATATTGAAGAAATAGACATTCACCAGAAAAAGATGTTTGACCTGTTCAACCAGTTGATTGACGCCGATAAATCGGAAAACGATTGTAAAGGGTGCATTAATATTATTTCTGATATAAGCGAATTTTCTAAATTGTATTTCACCACAGAAGAAAGATACTTGAGGAAAAAGGGATATCCTGATTTGGCAGTCCATGCAAGGGCCCATCGTAAATTTATTAGAAATGCCATCAGTTTACGACGCGAGATTTCGGAAAATCTAGCGAATTTAACAGATGATGTGATAATGGAATTAAGAGACTGGCTGACAAATCATATACTTAATTTAGATTCTAACTATATTCCTTTTTTAAGGATCACTAAATATATAGAAGAATCAAAGCATAAAAAATAATGTTTTTATGCTTATGAGAGATGATCTGCTTTTGAGAGATGATTATGGACAGGCGAGTCGATTCTATGACAGGCCGGGAATATCATGAGCCAATATATTGCATTTGAGCTTGGCAATTTATTTGAGCAGCATTTTTTTTCAAACCTGGATTATTTTTTTGCCAGATCCATGGCAAAAGCCTTTGATGAAAAAGACCCCATTGTTCTGGCATCATGTGCACTGGTTTCTAAATCATTGTTTGAAGGCCATATCTGTCTTAATATCAAGGCAATGTCTGAAACTGTCCGTCCTGTATCGGAAGCGGGTAATGATTTAATTAAATTTCCCGGTTTAAATTCATGGATAAATGCTTTACAAAATTCTTTGATGGTTTCAGATAATATTCAAACCCCCCTGGTTTTGGATTCCGACCACAGACTTTATTTTTCAAAATATTATGATTTTCAAAACCGATTGACCCGAAATATTATTCAACGCTTTTTTTTAAAGCCCTCTAACATGGATGAGGCAACTATTGATGAACTGCTTGAGTTCTATTTCACTACAAGTGATAAACATATCAACCTTCAGGGAAATGCAGTAAAGCATGCCATAAAAAATCATTTTACCATTGTTTCAGGTGGGCCTGGAACGGGAAAAACATATGTCACGACTATTATAAAAAAAATGTTTATATCCTATGCCAAAAAACACTCTCTGCCTGTTCCTAAAATTATTTGTGTTGCACCGACAGGCAAAGCTGCATCAAAAATGGAGCAGGGGAGTACTATCCATTCAATTTTAAAGCCATTAAAAAATAGTCCTGGGTTTTATTATAATAAAAATAATATGTTGCAGACAGATGTTATTATTATTGATGAGGCTTCAATGATTGATATAATATTGTTGACCCGGCTTCTGGAAGCAATCCCCATGACAGCCAAAGTGATTGTTTTAGGCGATCAATACCAATTGTCATCCATACAGGCTGGATCAGTATTCAGTGATATCTGCAAAGCAAAAGGATTATCCTCTAACCTGTTTTTCCTTGATTATAATTTCAGATCAAAAGGGAAAACAGGAATTGAAAATTTATCAAAGGCAATCAATGATAATGATGTTCAAGGCCTTGAGGATATACTGACAAAGGGCCTTTATCCTGATGTTGTGTTTGAAAGTCTTAAGGGTAAAGGTCTGGTTGACAGCGCTGTTAATAAGTATATTTTAGATGGATATAAACTATTTGTCAGTGCGGACACGGTTGAAGAAGCACTAAAAGAACTGGATAATTTTAAAATATTGTGTGCCCATAATTCCGGGGAATATGGAACATTACAAATTAATCATCTTTGTGAAAAGATTTTGCGGACAGAGAATAATTTTGATATACAGGATAAGCTTAAAAGGATCATTATGGTAAATACCAATGATTATAAAAAAGGCTTATTTAATGGAGATACAGGCATTGTTTTTGAGAGAAAAGAGGGGATTAATACTTTTTTTAAAACCCTGGATAACACCATAAAACAATTTCGTTCTTCAGATCTTCCCGGATCTGACCCGGCGTTTGCAATAACGATCCATAAAAGTCAAGGATCTGAGTTTAACACGGTTTTAATTATACTTCCGGACAGGATTTCACCCGTTGTTACACGGCAGTTGCTATACACAGGTATTACAAGGGCAAAAATAAAAGTAATTATCATTGGAAACATAAATATTATTAAAAAGGCCATAAATCTTTCTGTAAAAAGAAATTCAGGTTTATCCGCTTGCCTGGAAAAAGAAATTTTAAGATAATGATAAATAAATAAGAAAGAGAATATTTTGAAAAAAAATCAAACAATTCCAGAATTAATCTGGCAGTTTTTTAGTTCTGTAAAGTTGGCCGTTTATACGCTTGTGCTTCTTGCAGCGACATCTGTTATCGGAACTATTATTCTTCAGAATGGGACCCCGCAGCAATACTTAAGAGAGTATGGTGCAGCTGTTTACAATGTGATAAAGGTATTTAATATCGATGATATGTACCGTGCCTGGTGGTTCTTAGCCCTGCTTGTAATCTTGTGCATCAACATAGTTGTATGCTCAATTGAAAGGCTTTCAACTACCTGGAAAATTATCTTCCCAAAAAAAATCAAATTTAACCCGGATAGATTTAGAAAACAAAAAAACCTTGAAACCTATTCTGTCAATAAAAATGCTCCAACTCTATATAATGACTATGAAACTTTATTATCCAAAACTATTGGAAAGGTCATAAAAGAAGAGACCCAGACCGGCGCCATTATGTATGCTGAATCAGGAAGATGGACGAGAATGGGTGTCTACGTCGTGCATTTAAGTATCATATTACTATTAATTGGGGCATTGATCGGATCTTTTTTCGGGTTCAAGGCCAATTTGAATCTGGATGAGGGAGCAACATCTGATACAGCCTTTATCGCTAAAAAAAGAGAGCCGGTAAATATTGGTTTTTCTATCAGGTGTAATGATTTTAATGTAAAATTTTATGATACAGGCGCACCTGAAGAATTCAAATCAAATTTGACCATTATCGAGAATGGTAAAGAAAGTTTTACCAAAGATATTCTTGTCAATCATCCGCTCAGATACAAGGGTATCAATATTTTTCAATCCTCCTACGGTTCTGGTAAGCCGGACATTGTTGTTTTTGATATTATAAGACAGTCTGATAAAAGCGTGACAAGCCAAACTATTAAAATCGGAGAAGAAATTCAATTACCTGACGCTCAGGGTTTATTTAAACTGCAAGGTTTTTTACCGCATTATGATTTCAGGGGCAATAATCTTGGGGAGGCTTTTATAGGAAAGATAACTTTCAAAGATGCCAAAGAAATTCAAATTGCTATTCCAATAAAATTTCCAACTTTTGATAAAATGCGGAAGGGGACATTTGCCTTTGTTGCCAAAGAATTTGAACAAAAGTATTATACTGGTCTTCAGATCACAAAAGATCCCGGGGTGTGGTATGTTTATGCAGGATTTATCTTAATGATTATAGGATGCTGGATTACCTTTTTTATGTCTCACCAGTCATTATTTATTGAAATAGAAAAAATCGATGAAAATAGTTCAAAAATAAGCATTTCAGGTACTACCAATCGAAACAACCAGGGAATGAAGCTTAAAATTAAAAAAATTGTAACAAAATTAAAGGATATATAACTCTTATGAACAGCTCTTTAGCATTATCTTTGGCAACTTTTATTTATGGGCTATCTTCGGTTTTTTATATTGGATCGTTTGCCTTTAAAAAGCAGATCCTTGCAAAGCCTGGGTTTATTGTTCTTGTAATAGGGTTTTTGAGCAATACTGCCGGCATTATTATAAGATGGATTGAATCTCATCAAATGGGATACGGCTATGCACCTTTTTCTAATATGTATGAATCTCTTGTGTTTTTTTCCTGGGCCATTGCCGTCCTTTATATTTTTGTCGAACTCAAATACAAGGAAAACATTATTGGGATGTTTGCAACTCCCCTGATCTTTCTTGCCATTGCATATGCGTCTCTTTCTCCTGATATCAGTAGTAAAATAAGCCCCTTAATCCCTGCACTGAAAAGCAATTGGCTCATTGCTCATGTGATTACCTGCTTTTTAGGGTATGCAGGCTTTGCCCTGGCATTCGGGTTCAGTATCATCTATTTTGTAAAGTCCAAAAATTCTGATGCGGCATCTATCTTTGCAAAGCTCCCCTCATGGGACCTCATTGATGAATTAACATATCAAATGGTGGTATTTGGATTCCTTTTTCTTACCATAGGTATTATTACTGGTGCTGTCTGGGCAAATTCTGCCTGGGGAACGTATTGGAGCTGGGATCCTAAAGAAACCTGGTCGCTCATTACCTGGTTTATTTATGCTATTTTTTTGCATTTAAGAATGATGAGGGGCTGGCACGGGAAAAATCTTGCATGGGTATCTATTATCGGCTTTATGGCCGTTATGTTTACTTACTTTGGTGTAAATTTTCTGCTCAGTGGACTCCACAGCTACGGCTAACCACAACTGACCAAAATTATTGTCTATCATTTGAATTGTCTTATTTTATCTTGACAAGAAAACAAGATATTAATATAGAATAACGCAAATTATGGATAGTGTTGCAGGACAGCTTAAAATTGCTGTCTGCAATGGAAATAATTCAGGTTAAACCCTGTACAGGTTTTATCTGGATAAAATGGTTAAGGTATCATCAACATTTTAAATTGATGGGGTTTTCATGAGCGAAATAGAAAACAAAGCTGAAAATGGTTCCACGGAAATTGCAGGGGAAGGCACTGCCGGAGAAGCAAAAGATGACAAAGGGTTAGGACTCGGTGTCATCTTTTTTATTATTGCATTTGTTGCATGCTTCTTATCCGGTACACTGCTGTTTCCCAAATTGCTCTATTCAAAAAAAGAGCAGCCTTTTAATTTTGATCACGCGCTTCATGTCGGTGAAGCAGGTGATTGCGAAACATGCCACTCTTTAAGGGAGGACGGTAGTTTTACCGGAATACCCAAGCTTGCTACATGTCTGGATTGCCATACAGAAGAACCTTTGGGTGAGACTGAAGATGAAGCTGTATTCACAGAAGAGTATGTTGCAAAAGAAAAAGAAGTCCCCTGGCTTGTCTATTCAAGACAACCAGATTGTGTCTTTTTCTCTCATGTAGCACACACCCAGGCCGGTGGCATGGATTGCGTATCATGTCATGGTCATATTGGAGAATCCACTTCTTCAAGGCCATACGAAGAAAACAGGATTACAGGTTATAGTCGTGATATCTGGGGTCAAAACATCTTTGGGATTAAGAAAAATTCCTGGGATCGTATGAAGATGGATGACTGCGCAAAGTGTCACAAAAAGGAAACAGGCCACCAGGGTTATTGTTTCCAGTGTCACAAATAAGAAACCTAAAACACAAGAATTCAAAAACTTTATAGAGGAATAATTTATGAAAGTTGACAGAAGAAGCTTCTTGGGATTGGGACTTGGCGCGGCTGCTGGTATTGCAGTTTCCCCTATCGGGATGAAACTGACAGATGATTCATCCATCTGGACCCAGAACTGGCCATGGACTCCTGTCCCTGTTGACGGAGAAGTAACCTATGAAAATTCGGTCTGCAGCCTTTGCCCTGGAAGTTGTGGCATAAGCGTCAGGAAGATAAACAACAGACCCGTTAAAATCGAAGGATTGGCTGGGTATCCCATAAATGATGGTGGTGCCTGTCTCCATGGAATTGCCGGTCTTCAGTACTTATACGATCCTTCCAGGGTAAAAACGCCATTAAAGAAAAATGGTGATAAATTTGAAGAAATTTCCTGGGATGATGCCATTGCAATTGTTGCAGCAAAACTTGCTGATATCCGCAAAAGCGGATCAGCTGAAAAACTGGCCTGCATAGCAGATAAGGAACAAGGATCGGTTTCAGGGTTGTTTAAACGATTGCTTAAAACATTTGGGTCCCCAAATTTTTATACGATGCCAGGTCTTGAATCTTATCTTGAATTGACGGCAGAAACTTTGCACGGTGAAGGGCAAACCATTGCTTTTGATCTTGAAAATGCAAGCTTTGTGTTAAGCTTTGGAGCAGGGATTATCGAAGGTTGGGGATCACCTGTAAACTGCTTTAAAGCAAATGCATCAAGAAAAGAAAGAAAGGCAAAGCTTTATCAAATTGAACCGCGTTTATCCAATACTGCTGCCAATGCAGATAAATGGATCCCAGTAAAACCTGGGACTGAGGCAGATCTGGCCTTGGGTATTTGTGCGGTTATTTTGGAAAACAAGCTGTTTGACAGTCCGGCAACATCAAGTTTTAAAGGCGGGTTAAACAAATTTGGTGCTTTACTTCAAAAAGAGTATACCCCATCAAAAACTGCTGAAATCACGGGGGTAAACGCATCTGACATTGAAAAAATCGCCACATTGTTTGCCAACGCAAAAATGCCGCTTGCAGTCTTTGGTAAAGGTCGAGGCGATGGGGCTCAAAGCTTAAAAGAGCTTGCAGCGGTTCATATATTGAATTGCCTGGTTGGTAATATCAATAAAAAAGGTGGTGCATTTGTTCAGCCTAAACTCAAGTACCTTGAGTTTGCCGATGAATCAATGGACAGCATAGCTGAAAATGGGTTTGCAAAAACTAAAGCCGCACCTTATGTAAATCAGCTTATAGAAAAGGTAAATGAATCTTCCCAACCTGTTGTAGAGGCTCTTTTTGTTTATAATGCAAATCCCTGCCATTCTCTGCATGATGCAAAGAAAGTCAAACAGGCACTGGGGAAAATTCCTTTTGTTGTGAGTTTTTCTTCATTTCTTGATGAAACTGCCATGGAAGCAGATATTATTCTGCCAAGCCATACCTTTATTGAACGACTTGAAGACGTTCCTTCCTGTGCCGGCCTTGCAAAGAGTGTTGTGGGTCTTACAAAACCTGTTGTTGAACCATTATTTGATACGAAAAACCCGGGAGATGCTGTCATTCTGATTGCAAAAGCATTGGAAGGAAATATTGCCCAGAGTTTTGAATGGGAGACCTATGAGGAATGCCTTGAAGAAGTTGCCGCAGGCATCTGGGATTCTTTATCAGAAGATGGGTTTGCAATCATATCTGAGGAGGTACCTTCTGAATCAGTGCCAGTTAATATCTCCTTGCTTGCCAATAACCCTGCAACGGTTCAGGCCCAGGGAGATTTTGAACTCACATTGATTCCCATTGACAATATGAGATTGATCAGCGCAGGCATTTCAGTTTCTCCATTTGCCATTAAAACGGTTTCAGATAAAGTTTTAAAAGGTAAGGATATTGTTGTTGATATTAATCCTTTAACTGCCAGTGGCCTCAAGGATGGAGGGGTAGCAATGCTGACCACACCCATAGGCACCGCCCGTGTAATAGTTAATTTTAACGAAGGCATAATGCCGGGAATTATTGGAATGGTTGAAGGCCTTGGTCATACCTTTGACAATAAATATGTGTCAAACAAGGGTATTAATATAAATGCCTTAATAGGCCCGGTAATTGAGTCTGGTTCAGGACTGGATGCTGCCTTTGGAATTAAAGCAAAAATTTCCAAGGCTTAAAATTCAAGATTTTAATTATGGGATAAATTGCTAAAGAGGTTCTTAATGAAACAAGAAAATAATAAAGCATATAAGTTCGGAATGGTTATTGATCTTGACAAATGCACTGGCTGTGGTTCCTGTATGGTTTCGTGCATGTCAGAAAATAATGTTCCGTTTAAGGAGGATGAATCCAAGAAAAAGGATAGCATCACCTGGATGCGTGTTTATAAATTAACCAATGGTAAATCCTTTCCTGATACTGAAGTCGTATATATGCCAAGGCCTTGTCAGCACTGCGGAGGAAAAGGGGATCATGGTCATTCACCCTGCGTTTCCGTTTGCCCTGCCGTTGCTACAGACTATGGCTATGATACAGGAATTGTCAGCCAGATTTATACACGCTGTTTTGGATGTAGATATTGCATGGGAGCTTGTCCTTATCATGCCAGGTATTTTAACTGGTGGGATCCCAAATGGCCGGAAGGCATGGAAAACTACCTGAGCCCCAATGTATCTCCAAGAATGAGGGGGGTTGTGGAAAAATGCAGTTTTTGTTACCACAGATACCAGGCTGCAAGGGATCAGGCCTATGCACAAGGCAACAAGGATGAAATTGATGAAGAGAATTATCAGACGGCCTGCACTACAGCTTGTCCTTCTGGTGCCATTGTATTTGGTGATCTTAATAATCCTGCCCATGCAGTACACGAGATTGTTAAACCTGATCCTCACCCGGATCCAAGAAACAAGCATGTCGTCGGAAAATCAAGAAATCCTAAGGTTTTCAGGCTGCTTGAAAGACTTGGTACCAATCCGAAAGTATATTATCTTTCTGAACGTGAATGGGTAAGAAAAGCCGGAGATAATTATCTGGATGGTGAGTGGGATAAAATTAAGAATCATCATGGGGCTACTTTATCCAATGATTAAGTATTCCAAAACATTATTTAGGAGTGAATAAATATGGATGCTGCATTAATACCTGAAGGTGCAAAACGCTGCTCATTTCCAAAGTTTACCATTGGGATAGCCATCGTTGGTGCCATACTTCTCTGGGGCGTTTTTGCCATGGGTCTGATCTGGTGGAAAGGCCTGAACCAGACCAATATGAATGATTACTACGGGTTTGCCATCTGGATCTGGGCTGACCTGGCAGTCATCGCTGTTGGTGGAGGCGCATTTTTTACAGGTCTCTTGAGATATATTTTTAAGATTGACGAGTTGAAAAATATCATCAATTTTGCCGTTATCATCGGTTTTATCTGCTATAGCTCAGCATTGTTAATTCTTGCCATTGATATTGGACAGCCGCTTCGGGGCTGGTTTATTTTCTGGCATGCCAATGTCCACTCAATGCTGACAGAGGTAGCCTTTTGCCTGTCTGCTTATTTTGCCGTATTGACCATTGAGTTTATCCCCAATATCCTTGAAAACAGACAGGCCCAAAAAGTACCTTTCTTTCATCACCTTGCCCATAACATGCATGGTGTCATGGCTGTATTTGCTGCAACTGGTGCTTTTCTGTCCTTTTTCCATCAAGGGTCTCTTGGTGGTGTTGCCGGGGTTATGTATGGCAGACCTTTTGCTGTCAGAGAAGGATTGCTGATCTGGCCCTGGACTTTCTTTTTGTTCACGTGGTCGGCAGCAGCATTTGGTCCTTGTTTTACCCTTTTGGTGACAAGGATTACCGAGGCTGTTACCCGTAAAAAACTGGTCAAAGATAATGTGGTTCATCTTTTGGCTAAAATATCAGGATGGATGATTGTTACCTATATTGTTGCCAAGATTATAGACACCATATACTGGGCAATGGTGACGGCACCTAGTCTTGGATTTACCTTAAGCCATTTTTATACAAACAATAGTTTTTACGGATACTGGATTCTGATTACTGAAATTGTATTATGCGGTGTAATTCCAGGCGCTATTCTTATCATGAAGTCTACCAGGGAAAATTCGAAACTGCGTCTTATTGCAATTATCCTTGGCGTAATTGGTGTTTGTCTAAACAGATGGGTCATGGTACTTCAGATTATGGCAGTTCCCGTAATGAGTTTTGATACCTGGGCGCTTTACTTCCCAAGCTGGCAGGAAATTGCTACAACAATTCTTCCCATTGCCTATGGAATTATCTTGATTGCCCTGGCCTATCGTTACCTTCCTGTATTTCCACAGGAGCAGGAACTTAACCCGGTAGAACCGGCAACAGAAGTAGAATAAACCTCTGCTATAAAGGAGAAAAATTATGTTTCCATTTTGTTTTGAATGGGTATGGGACATGGCACACGCAATTTTCTTTGGTGGATTCTGGTATGCCATTTCCATCCTGGGTGCGGGTATGACATATTGTATTTTAAAGGCAGCCTATGACACCATGAATGATAGTGGAGAGTCTCATCATTAGACAGTGATTTTTAATATAAAGTTGTATACTTGAATAAAGCGCATTCCAGGACTTGTCTTAAAGGTCTTGGGATGCGCTTTTGTTTTTTTAAAACCATTTAGTGCTTGACTGAAAACCGCCAGTTTTCTTGATTAAACATTGGGTTCAGAAAATTTTTCAGGAATAAATGATCTAAAATGGCACAATTAACAGGACATATTGAACGCGTCACTTTTTCAAGTGAAGAAAATGCATTTTTTGTGTGCAAACTCAAGGTAAAAGGTGAAAAGGAACTTGTGACCATTGTAGGGAATATGGTGAATCCAATCCCAGGTGAAATTGTTGAATTAAAAGGAAAATGGATCATCCATCCCAAATTTGGCAATCAATTACAGGTTTATCAATATAAAACTCTTGTCCCTGCCACCCAGCTCGGCATTCAAAAATACCTGGGGTCAGGCCTGATTAAAGGTATCGGACCTGTTATGGCCAAACGGATTGTAAAGCAGTTTGGTGTAAAGTCTTTGGATATCATTGAAAACAGCATTGACAAGCTTTCTCAAGTTGAGGGTATCGGTAAAAAAAGAGTTGAGATGATTCAACAGGCCTGGAAAGAGCAAAAGGAAGTCAGATCTGTGATGTTGTTTTTGCAGTCCCAGGGGGTCAGTACAGCCTATGCTGCAAAGATTTTTAAAACCTATGGTCAGGATGCCATTTATACTGTAAAGGAAAATCCTTACAGGCTTGCCCAGGATATTTTTGGCATAGGCTTCACCATAGCAGATAGTATTGCAGAAAAACTTGGCATGGAAAAGCATGCCCCCCAGCGCATTAAAGCAGGGCTTGAATATGTGCTGCACAAGCTGGCTGATGACGGCCATGTCTGTTACCCCTATGATGAGCTGTGTCAGAAAATTCAACAAATGCTGGAGATAGAAAAACAGATTGTTTTAAAGGCAATTGCAGAGTCTTTTTTAGCAGGCCGGATTGTTATTGAAAATATTAATGAGAATATCAATGAAGATACCAATGAAGAGACAGGGGTAGGGCAAGAAAATAATAAACTTGTTTTTTTAAACAAATTTCATGTTTGTGAGACAGGAATTGTTGATAATTTTAAACGAGTTAAAAATTCCTGCAAAAGTGTTAGAAAAATTGATTCAAACAAAGCCATTGAATGGGTTAAAGGGCAGATTAAGATAACACTTGCTAAAAACCAGGAAGAGGCAGTAAAAAAATCTCTGGAAGAAAAGGTTTTAATTATTACAGGCGGTCCTGGTACGGGTAAAACCACCATTATCAATGCCATTATCAAAATTTTAAAAAAAGCAGGTGCCCAAATTTTACTTGCCGCTCCCACTGGAAGAGCTGCCAAAAAATTGAGTGAATCCACCTGGACAAGAGCCCAGACCATCCACAGGATGCTTGATTATTCCATGAAGGAAGCCGGTTTTAAAAAGAACACTCAAAATCCTTTGAAATGTGATGTGCTGATCATTGATGAAGCTTCCATGATTGATATAGTTCTTATGCATCATCTTTTAAAGGCTGTTCCAAAAGAGGCCACCCTTATTTTTGTTGGAGATGTCAATCAATTACCTTCAGTGGGTCCGGGAAATGTATTGAATGATTTGATCGTGTCCAATACCTTCAGCGTTGTTGAGCTTGACACGATTTTTCGGCAGGCCAAAAAGAGTCTGATTGTTGTCAATGCCCACAGGATCAATAAGGGTATGTTTCCCGTGGTGGCAAATGATGATGAGCAAGGGGATTTTTATTTTGTTCAAAAACAAACCCCGGAAGAGGTTTTAAACACTATTATTGACCTGGTACAAAACAGAATACCAGACAAATTTAAGGTTGATCCCGTAGATGACATCCAGGTTTTAACCCCCATGCACAAAGGTATTGTCGGGGCTGCCAACCTTAATCATGAACTTCAGAAAATTTTGAATCCAAACAAAGTAATGATCCAAAGGGGAAACAGGGAATTTAAAATTTCAGACAAGGTGATGCAGATCCGCAATAATTATGACAAGCATACCTATAATGGTGATATCGGCAAAATTATTGATATTAATCTTATTGATCAAAAAGTGCAGATTAATTTTGACGGCAGGGATATTGAGTATGATTTTTCTTCCCTTGATGAAATTGTTCATGCCTATGCAATTTCTGTCCATAAATCTCAAGGTTCCGAGTATCGGGTTGTAATCATACCCGTTGTGACGCAGCACTATATCCTTTTGCAAAGAAATTTAATTTATACGGCTATAACCCGGGGCAGGAAACTGGTGGTGCTTGTGGGAACAAAAAAAGCCCTTGCCATGGCCATTAATACTGTAAAATCATTCAAACGCTATACCCGGCTCTGGCATCGCCTGAAGCAGGCTTGAGGAAAATTGTCCAGGTTTTCGGTGAGATACTATTTATTTAACTTCTTCTTTGATGGTGTCTTTCTTCCGGCTATGATCCAGATAACAGCCCAGACAAGAATGACAGGTATAATTCCATAGGAAATATAAGAAATAAGATTTCCATTCCATGGCTTCAGGTAAAGGGCCATGGCTATTGGGTAAATAAGGGAAAGTACAATACTGAATCGAATTTTTGCAGGAAGTTTTTTTAGCATCTTTGCAGAAGATGTTTTTTTGACAGGTTCACCCTTAAAAAATCTTGGCAAAATTAAGATACCGGTAATCAGCAGCACTAAAACGAGAATTTCACTTATCCCGGTCAAGAGTTACTCCCTTTATAATCTATCGTGATTTAAATTATTGATTTATTTCAAATATTGCTCAATTTGTCAATCAGCTTTAAAAATGACTTGATCCGTCCCAGCAGTGAGTGCACAGTCTTTTTTTGGGAAGACCAATGGCTTCAATCAGATCTTCTATTTTTTGATACTTTAAACTATCGAGTTTGAGCCGGCCTATGATTTTATTGACCATGGCTGTATGCTTTTGTGAGCCATCCCGGGCATAGTCTGTCAGATCTGAGTTTTCAATCCCTTCAATTTCGTAAATGGCTTTCCGGCCGGCTAGATCCAGGGTTGATCGGGATGTTGAAAAATTAAGAAATTCACAAGGATAAATAAGACAAGGGCAGGCAATTCTCATGTGAACTTCTTTTGCACCATATTCATACAAAATCTTGGTATGATCCTTTAGCTGAGTCCCCCTGACAACTGAATCATCACAGAATATGATACGTTTTCCCTGGATAATTTCTTTAACAGGGATCAGTTTCATTCGAGCCACAAGGTCCCTCATTTCCTGATTCTGGGGCATGAAGCTTCTGGGCCATGTCGGGGTATATTTTACATAGGGTCTCATATAGGGTATTTTGCTATGATTGGCAAATCCTATGGCATGGCCGATTCCAGAGTCGGGGATACCGGCAACAAGATCAGCCTTTTTGGTTTCCCTTTTTGCCAGGGCTGCCCCGCAATTATACCGGACCTTTTCCGTATTGATTCCCTCATAGGATGATGCCGGATATCCATAGTATACCCATAAAAATGAACAGATCTGCAGTTCCTCGCCCTGGGGCTGAACCTGTTCAATTCCTTCTGGTTTCATAAGGATGATTTCATTGGGGCCGACATAGTATTCCGTTTCAAAACCAAGATTGGAAAATGCACTTGATTCAGAGCTTGCTGCAAATGCATCCTCTCTTTTGCCTATGATAATAGGGGTTCTCCCCAGTCGGTCCCTGGCCACAAAAATACCTGAATCCGTCAAAACCAGCATTGAACAGGAGCCCTTGATCTTTGTCTGAGCGTTTAAAATCCCTTCCTTAAAAGAGCCTTTCTGGCTGATGAGAATTGCCACAAGCTCTGTGGGGTTGATATCACCCTGGCTTGTTTCGGCAAAGTGGACATTTTGTGAAAATGCTTTTTGGGTCAGTTCTTCTATGTTTGCAATTTTGCCAATGGTCACCACTGCGAATTTTCCAAGGTGGGAATGAATCATGATGGGTTGGGAATCTGTGTCGCTGATAACGCCTATCCCCATCTTTCCAGGCAGTTTATCAATATCTGATTCGAATTTTGATCTGAAATATGCATTTTCAAGACTGTGAATTGCCCGATGAAATCCGCCTTGATTCACAGTAGCCAAACCACCACGTTTGGTTCCAAGATGTGACAGATAGTCTGTTCCATAAAAAAGTTCTTTGTTACATTCCAGCTTAGAAGCACAACCGAAAAAACCGCCCATAATGTTTTTTTCCTATTTTCAATAAGTAATTATCTTTCTGTTTTCACTTCCACGTCCATTTCCATGCCAACAGGTTCAATTAATAATTATTATTTAAGATGTCAAACAAATAAATTTTATACCTGGATATTTGCCATAAGAAATTTTGAATAACCCGTTCCAGCGATGGAAAGGCAAATTGACCTGAACGGGTTGGCATAAATTGGTTAGAAAATATGATTCTTATGACAAATCTGATGGATAAATCTGGCCATGATATTTAATACAATTTCCTGCTGTTCAAGATGAGGAGAATGCCCACAATCATCAACCAGATATGATTTGACATGTTTTATATGATTTTTAATAGACTCAATCTGTTTTAAGGTTCCATACTGATCGTTTTTCCCCTGGATAGCCAGCATGGGGATATCAATCCTGGTTAAATATTTTTCAATATTCC
>JACKQG010003645.1_pt1 | contig 18657 bp, 9 predicted proteins | sample 8237621 | NCBI WGS metagenome assembly JACKQG01 (sample SAMN15677084, study PRJNA649215) | marine metagenome | biome: marine; feature: Black Sea; material: saline water; isolation source: suspended particulate matter (SPM) from the Black Sea western gyre | collected 2013-06-09/2013-06-10 | depth... | reverse complement strand
GCTTGCGTTTGATGCGATGGATCGAATGGCAAGCAGGATGCTTACCCCACTTCTTCGCCTTGACAGAGCATTAGGCTTTGAAAATATCCCCGGAAACCGCATTGTCTCGCCACAAACCTTCCCTGTGCTGGCGGGACGGTGTATATTTAGCTATGCGGATATCCTCGGAAGGCGTGGAATTCCTTCTTGCATTGTACCCTCTCCCACCTTTCCCTCAGCATTGTGTCCGTCCGTGTGGCAATATCCCGTTGAGGGCACGAGATGGCAGACCGACATCGACTCGACGACGAGGGGTCTTCCTCGGACTTCTTCCCGATTTCTTCAGCGTCCGACCAGCTTCGTAAGCCGGCAAGACGGCCCAACGTCCTGGCAATCGAGGTTGACGACGCAACTTACCAAGCGATTGAGCGCTGTCTAGCGAAGGCACCGGCGATCGACTTCCGGGTCGAGCGGGCAATTCGACTGGCCGATGGCATTGACCGTCTGGTCCGAGGTGGCACTGACGTCGTACTGCTGGACCTCGATCTGCCCGACAGCCAAGGGCTGGAAACCTTACAGAAGCTCAGCTTTCACACCCCGCACGTTCCGATCATCGTGCTGTCAGGCACGGACGACGAAACGCTCGCGATTCGGGTGGCCAGGGAGGGTGCCCAGGACTTTTTGGTCAAGGGGAGATATGACGACGACCTGCTGATCCGTTCGGTGTGCTATTCCCTAGCTCGGAACAAGGAACGGAAAAGGCTGGCTCGGGCACTTCAGCAACACACGCTCGCCGAGGAACGTATTGAACATCTCAATGCCGTGCTCCGCGCGATTCGCAACGTTAATCAACTGATCGCAAGGGAAAAAGATCGGGACAGGATGATCCAGGGCGTGTGCGACGCATTGATCGAGACCCGCGGGTACGAGAGCGGCTGGATCGCGCTTCGGAACGATTCGGGCGAAGTAATCTCGATTGCGGAAGCTGGATTGGGCAAGAGCTTTCTGCCACTGCGGGAACGGCTGAAACGCGACGAGTGGAGCCCGTGCGAGGAGCAGGCATTTTCGCGACAGGAGGTCGTGGTCGTAGACGACCCTTCCTCTGTTTGCGGCGACTGCGCGCTGGAACCGAACCACGCTCGTGGGAGAGCGATGGCGGTCCGAATCCAGCACGAAGAGACCGTATATGGCGTGATGGTGGCCTCGATAGGCGCCGGGTTGGCCGTTGACGAGGAGGAAAAGGGACTCTTTGATGAAACGGCCGGAGACGTCGCCTTCGCGTTGCACAATATGCGGTCCGAGCAGGATCGGCACCGGGCCGAGGAAGCATTGCGACTGGATGAGGCTCGCCTGGAAGCCTTGCTTCGACTCAACCAAATGACCGACGCATCGCTCCAGGAAATTACCGACTTCGCGCTGGAAGAGGGAGTCCGGCTGACCGATAGCAGGATCGGATATCTTGCATTCATGAACGACGACGAAACGGTTTTGACCATGCATTCATGGTCCAAAACCGCTATGCAGCAATGCGCCATTATCGACAAACCGATCGTCTATCCCGTGGAAATGACCGGACTTTGGGGAGAAGCGGTACGCCAACGAAAACCCGTCATCACAAATGACTACGAAGCGCCCAACGCGCTCAAGAAGGGCCACCCGGAAGGTCACGTGGCGGTAAAACGTCACATGAATATCCCCGTATTCGATGGCGAGTCAATCGTCGCGGTCGCCGGAGTGGGAAACAAGAAAGAAGAGTACAACGACTCGGACATCAGACAACTGACGTTGCTCATGCAGGGCATGTGGCGGCTGATCCAACGCAACCGGTCGGCAGAGGAGCTTCGAAGGCAAAGGACACTGTTGGAGGCTATCAACCGCGTTTTCCAGGAGGCGCTGACCTCCGAGACCGAGGAGGATGTGGCCCGCACATGCCTCGTCGTGGCCGAAGAACTGACCGGCAGTAAGTTCGGCTTCATCGGCGAAGTGAACCCGGCGGGCCGCTTCGACACCTTCGCCATAAGCAACCCGGGATGGGACGCCTGCAAATTGCCGAAGTCGGATTCAGTCAAGTTGATTCGGAACATGGAAGTCCGTGGTATCTGGGGCCAGGTCATCAAGGACGAACAATCGCTGATTGTCAACGAGCCGGCATCTTGCTCGTATCGCGTGGGTGTTCCAGAGGGCCATCCTCCGTTGGTATCGTTCCTTGGCGTACCGCTAAAGCACGGAGGACGGACGACTGGCATGATTTCGTTAGGGAACAAGCCAGGGGGCTATGAGTCGGCCGACCAAGAAGCAATCGAAGCATTGTCCGTATCGTTCCTCGAAGCCCTAATGCGGGCGCGTGCCGAGATCGCCGTTCGCAAGGCGCGCGACGAACTGGAGGAACGCGTCGACGAACGGACTGCCGAATTGGCCGCGACGAACGTCGAACTCTGGCAAGCCAAAGAGGCGGCCGAGATCGCCAGCCGGGCGAAGAGCACATTCTTGGCCAACATGAGCCACGAAATCCGCACGCCCATGAACGCCATCATCGGCATGACCGAATTGCTCCTGGATACAAAGCTTGCCGACCAGCAGCGCGAGTACTTGGAGGTGGTCTCGGAGTCCGGGGAGGCTCTGCTGGCAATCATCAACGATATCCTGGATTTCTCGAAGATCGAAGCAGGCAAGCTCACCCTCGACAAGGCGTTGTTTGACCTCCGCGAACACGTCGGCGACACGATGAAATCGCTTGGCGTTCGGGCGCACGGAAAGGGCCTGGAACTGGCCTGTCGCATTCAGCACGACGTACCCGCCTTGGTGATCGGGGATCGCAACCGTCTGCGACAAGTGATCGTGAATCTTGTGGGCAACGCTGTCAAATTCACGGATCGGGGCGAAGTTGTGATGGATGTGCGGCGTCAGTCGCAAACTGGGGACGACGTCGTTGTTCATTTTACCGTTAGCGATACGGGAATCGGCATCCAGCCGGACAAGCAAGCCACCATCTTCGAAATGTTCGAGCAGGCGGACGGTACGACAACGCGGCGGCACGGTGGAACGGGGCTGGGACTGGCAATCTCCACTCGACTGGTGGAAATGATGGACGGGCGGGTCTGGGTCGAGAGCGAAATGGGGCAAGGAAGTACCTTCCACTTCACGGCACAGTTCAGGCTGGCAAGAGAAGGAATAATCAAGGTCCGTCGCCCAAGCCCAGCGGTCATCCGCGACACGCGCGTGTTGGTTGTCGACGACAACGCCACCAATTGCCGAATTCTGGATGAGGTACTTGGTAGTTGGAAGATGCAGTCCGTGATTTTGACAGCGGCATGCGATGCGCTGGGGCGACTTAGAGAAGCACATCAATCGGGTGAGCCGTTTGAATTGGTCCTTCTGGACGTCCACATGCCGGAGGTAGATGGTTTCTCGGTTGCTGAACAGATCAGGCAGAGCAACGACCTCGGCAGCACGATCATCATGATGCTGACCTCGGGAGACAGGCCGGGCGACATCGCACGGTGCGAACAACTGGGGATCGCTGCCTATCTGACAAAGCCGATCAAGCAATCCGAGCTACTGGAGGCCATCATGCTCGCTTTGGGCGTAACCACGGCCGAAGACGAAGCGGCGGAGGCGTCCGTAGCACATCGGCTGCCCGTGGTCCGCCCCCTGAGAATACTGTTGGCCGAGGACAGCCTGGTCAATCAGAAAGTAGCCGTAGCTCTGCTGGAACGCGAGGGGCATTCCGTTGCCGTCGCAGGCAACGGCCAGGAGGCGATCTCGACGCTCGACTCGCAAGACTTTGACCTGGTATTGATGGACGTGCAAATGCCGGAGATGGATGGCTTCGAGGCGACGGCGAAGATCCGAGACAAGGAGAGGCAGACGGGTGCACATATTCCCATCATCGCCATGACGGCGCACGCTCTGAAAGGTGACCGTGAGCGATGCTTGGAGGCTGGAATGGACGACTACGTCGCCAAACCCATCCACGCCACAGAGTTGTTCGATGCAATCCAAGTCGCAATTGGATCGAGTGACGGCACGGCGGCCTGTGCAGGAAATACGCCCACGATTGGCGAGGGCTTCGACTGGAAGGCGGCTGTTGACTCTCTGAAGGAAGACCGGCAATTGCAGAAGATCGTTATCGAAACCGCGTTCTGCGAAGCTCCGCGGCTGGTAGAAGAAGTCCGCAAAGCCATCGACGACGGGGACGCGAAGGCGCTCCGGTTGGCGTCCCATACGCTCAAAGGCGCCATCCGTTACTTCGGCAACACACCGGCCGGCGATCGTGCCTTTGAGCTTGAAACGATGGGCCAGGAAAGCAACTTGAGCCGCGCCCAGGAGACCTTCGTGGCGTTGGAGACGGAAGTCGATCGACTTATGTCGGTACTGAAAGACTATGTGAGCGTGGACGACACCAGGGACGAATCGCTGCCCTCTTGAAGCTGCCGCTTGAACACCACGCGTCTGCGTCCGAAACGCCAGGGAGGGAATCGCGGCGGTTTCTCTGTGCCCCTTTCAGAATTCTGGACTTTTTCGGCTGCGAGGCTTTCCGCATAGCTGACAAGCCTGTATATTAGGGTAGCTAAATACCCTGCTCGGGCGTGGACTTACCACGTATTGCACCAAGTTTCATTTTGGCCTCATAACGCCTCGTATCCACTGCCTGCATGATGGCCCGAGACGAAAAGTCGCGGACGTGAAATCGAAGGGGCGGTCATCCGGCTCAAACGCGGATCGTGGAGGGCACGAAATGAGCGGCCAAACCTCCGTTGAAGAAGAATCATCGTCGGATTTCCTTCCGGCAGGGTCCGTTTCTGGCGACGCCAAAAGACCGCTCAAAAGGCGCAACGTCCTGATCGTCGAGGATAACCCAATCGACTACCGGGTCGTCGTGCACCTCCTCAAGAAAGCCAAAGGGGTCGAATTCCGGCCGACGCGAGCCGCTGATCTTGCCGGTGCTCTGGGCTGGCTGGACGGCGGGGACTTCGATGTCGTGTTGCTCGATCTCGTCCTTCCCGACAGCCACGGTCTGGAGACATTTCGTCAGGCACACGCACACGCACCAATCGTGCCGATCATTGTACTCAGCGGAATCGACGACGAGTCCCTCGCAGCCAAGGCGGTCAGGGAAGGAGCACAGGACTACTTGGTCAAAGGCCGTTTCGACCGCGCCCTGTTAGTGCGCTCGATACACTATTCGATTGCGAGACAAAGAACCAAGGCCAAGCTTGCACGGGCGCTAACGCTTGTGCGGGCCAGTGAGCAGAACTTGCGTAGCCTGATCACTGGCAATGTCGACGGCATGATCGTCGTGGGCGGTGACGGCACCATGCAGTTCTTGAATCCGGCGGCGGAGGCCCTGTTCGGACGCCCGGCGGATGAACTGCTACACACTCCGTTTGGCTTCCCGGTCGCGGATTGCGAGTCGACTGAGATCGAGGTTCCCCGCAGCGACGGCCAATGCGTGCCGGTGGAAATGCGGACCGTCGAAATCTTGTGGGAGGAACAAACTGCTCATCTGGCCATGCTTCGAGATCTGTCACTTCAGAAGCAGGCCGAGACCGCGTGGGCACAATTGAAGGGCATCGCGCGGTCGACCGAGGATGCTATCGTCAGTACCGATTTGGACGGGATCATACTGAGCTGGAACGTGGGGGGCGAGAAGATCTTTGGCTGTCCGGCCAACCAAGCGATTGGCCAACATGTTTCGATGCTGGCGCCGCCGGAGGAGCGCGAGAATGTGGCTGCCATGTTGGACCAGGTGAGGCAGGGCGAAGCGGTAAGCCAAGTGGGAGTGATGCGCGTCCTCGAAGACGGCAGGCTGATCGACGTTTCGCTGTCGATGTTTCCCATCCGGGATACTCAGGACGAAGTTATCAATATCGGCGGCATCATTCGCGATATCACCGAACGCGAACGGGCGCGGCGAGCGGTACGAGAAAGTGAAGCTCGGTACAAGAGCCTGTTCGAGGATTCGCCGGTGCCGCTGCGCGAGGAAGATTTTTCTGACGTCAAGCTCTACATCGACGACTTACGCGATTCCGGGGTCGAGGATTTTGAGACCCATTTCCAGGATCATTCGGAAGCGGTCAGCGCGTGTGCCGCAAAGGTGTTGGTCGCGGATGCGAATACAGCCACGTTGAAGTTGTATGGTGCGAAGAGCAAAGACGAGTTTCGGGAACGCTTTACCATGTGTTTCGACGAACCGTCTCGCGAACGATTCCGAACCGAGCTGACCGCCATCGCCGGAGGCGAGAACAAATTTGAATGCGAGACCACCGCTCGGACGTTTTCGGGCGAAGACAGGGATGTGGCGCTGCAATGGACTGTGGCTCCGGGGCACGAAGACACGTTGAAAAAGGTCTGGGTATCGACCGTCGACGTGACGGAGATCAAGCGGACGCAAAGGGAACTGCGAGAACACGAAGTCCGACTGATTGTGGCCCAGGAGATTCAAGAAGGGCTTCTGCCTCAGACTGCTCCCAGCCTAGAAGGATTCGACATCGCCGGGGCCTTGTGTCCTGCCCAATTCGCGGCTGGCGATTACTTCGACTATCTCACCATGGCCGATGGGTCACTAGGCTTTGCCGTCGGGGACGTATCGGGGCATGGATATGGCCCGGCTTTGCTGATGGCCGCCACCAGTGGCCATTTGCGATCGCTGGTGGAAGCGAACGACGACCTCCAACAAGTGCTGGGGCTGCTGAACCGCGCTCTGGTCGAAAGGACGAACGCGGAACATTTCGTGACGATGTTTCTGGGGCGGTTGGATCGGGAGACCCGCTCGTTCACCTATGCCAGCGCGGGGCATCCATCCGCCTACGTACTGGACAGTTCAGGCGAAGTGCGAGCCGAGTTGCGAAGCACTGGGATGCCGCTTGCTATTGTCGCCGAAACCGACTTCGCCACCGGTTCGACGGTCATGCTTGATCCCGGAGACACCGTTCTGATGCTTACCGACGGTTTCCTGGAGGCCAGGTCTCCTGCTCGCGAGTACTTCGAATGGGGACACGTGCTCGACGTCGTCCGGGCCAATTTGAAGGAGCCAGCGAATTACATCATCGAGAGCCTCTACAGTGCGGTAGAGGAGTTTTCTCAGCGGGAAACACCGGACGATGATCTCACCGCCGTCGTAGTCAAGGTCGAATCTTGATTGTACCCGACCGGCGTGTTCGTTAGATTAGAGTTGGAGTTCGCGCTTTAGCGTGTCTTCGAAGGCACGCTAAAGCGCGAACTCCAACTTCGGTTGCGGCCGCAGACCGCGTTAGTAAATGGCGAACACGTATGGCCCGGCTCCGAAAAACACTCACCGACTACGTAGTCATTGCCATCAGCCCTGCGCTGATTATCATGCTGATCGGCAGTTTGGTGCTTTTCTTGCTGGAAGTGTTCTACCAGGGTCCGTATCTGGGGCGGCTGCAGTGGATTTTCAGCCTGTTCGTGTTCGCTGCGGTACTGATCGGGCGTATCTCGATCGAAGAAGGTCGTGAATACGCCTTGTTTTTCGCGGCTCCACTCGGTCTGGTGACATTGCTGGCAGTCTTCAAGTTCGTCGAATTCTCCGGTCCGCTGGCCGGGTTCAGCACGGTTCTTAACATCGCCCTGATTGCGTTGATCTGGTGGTGTGCAGACAGACTCACTTGGGATTGTACGGTCATCGACGAACGCGAAGATGCGTCCGGGGAAGGGCTGCTGCAAACCGTCGGCATGGACGGAACGTCCGGCCGGCAGTCCGCGGACGACGGTGCCCAAGCCGAGAATCTGGAAGCGACGTCCTCACGCGAGTCGGGGCCATCGCGTCTGTGGGGAAAGTTCATCGAACATCGTCGTCGGCCGCATTCGCCTGGTGTTTGGGTGGTGTATTTTTCCCTGGCGGCGTTGCCGTTGTTTGGCATCGGACATCGCTTTATCCCGGAAGCGAACACTGATAGCCGCCGGTACGCCTTCTGGCTCTTGTCAATGTACGTTGCCAGCGGCTTGGGGTTGCTGATGACGACCAGCTTCCTGGGATTGCGGCGGTATCTTCGCCAACGGCGGTTGGAAATGCCCATCGAGATGGCTGGCGTATGGCTAGGCGTGGGCTGCGTCATGATCGTCGCGTTGCTCTTGGCATGCAACATCCTGCCGCGTCCCAGTGCCGAGTATGCGATCACGGACGTATCGTTCGGCGTCAGTTCGCCTGACGACCTGGAAGCGAACCGCTACGCCATGGGCAACGACGGTGCGGAAGATGAACAGCAGCAATCGCAATCGACTACCGTGCGCGACCAGGAAGGCGATGGCGAGGCCTCGGGTAAGAGCGCCAAGCGGAAGGGCGGCAAGAAGGGATCGAAAGGCTCCGGTGGGCAGAGCAAGTCCAAAGATGGCTCACAAGGAAGTGGCGAGAACGACGGTGAAGGCAAGAATGGCGAAGGAAAGAAGAGCGAAGGATCCGGCAAACAAGACTCTGGCGAATCTGGTAGCAAGTCCAAGCAGGGAAACCGCAAGGATTCAGGCGAGTCTTCGGGGGAAGGCTCCGGAGAGAAGGACGGCGAGCGGTCGAGCGAGAATGAAGGCGAAGAAGGAAATGAGGACGAGGCGACGTCCCAAGATCGGAAAAATCGTGCGGGAACCGGCGACGCTGACACGGAGGAACAGGAACGGGAAAGGAAGCAAAACGGTCGAAGCAGCGGCAGCCGGTCTGACTCGTCGTCGTTCAAGCCTTCACAGATGATGAGCAAGGTGACCGGCGGAATTTCATCTCTACTGAAAGCATTGTACTATCTGGTCTTCCTTGCCATCGTGGGCTATTTCGTGTGGCGTTACCGGACCCAGGTGCTTGCGGCAATCACTGGTTTCATCCAGGCCATCCGCGAGTTCCTGGAACGTCTGTTCGGAGGCCGGCAGGCGGAACAAGAATCCGAAGAGTCTTTGGCCGCCGCACTTGCGCCGCCCCCACGATCGTTTGCCGAATTCACCGATCCATTCGCCACAGGCACGGCAGCCAGTTTCGCACCACATGAGTTGGTGGCTTACACGTTCGAAGCGGTGGAAGCTTGGGCGCGCGAACACGGTTGTGCGCGCGACGCCGAACAGACTCCGCACGAGTTCGCCCGGCGCGTGGCCACGTCCGTAACCTCGGTGGGTGTAGAAGCGCAAACTCTGGCGAATCTGTACTGCGCAGCAGCGTATTCCGAGGAAACGTTGTCACGAACCAGCGTACAGCGTCTCGAACGGTTGTGGCATGCGCTCCGCACCAACGCCTCGCAGGAACCGGTTGTCGTGTAGGGTGGGCCAAGTCTTCGCGGGCCCACCACTCAGTACTCGATACTTAGTACTCAGTACTCAGCCCGGTGGGCCCGCGAAGACTTGGCCCACCCTACATGCCACACACCTCACACTGCGTTTTGGTAATCCACGTGACGCCTTTTCGCCGGACATCCGCTCAGCGATATGCCTCCTCCAATCCGGCGGCGTTGATGATCTCCTTGCCTGGCTCCTTCACGTCGGCCTCTTCGCCAATGTGGTTGTCCTGCCATGTGTGCCAGTCGCGCGAGCATTGGTTGAACCGAACTAATTCGGCCGCTGTCCGATAGATCACGTTTCGCTCGAACAGATAGCCCTTGCTTCCTTGATCGATGAACATGCCGTTGTTCGGCGCCCCCTGGGCAAATGGGCTGCGGTGGGCATCGTGCAGATGGTTGCCACGAATGATCGTGCCGGGTTGGAAGCCCAGCGTGTAGATGCAACCACCGTCGCAGAGGCAGTTCATCACGTCGTAGATGTGGTTGCACTCGATGATGTTGTTCTTGCACGGCGTCGGCTGCGGGTTCCATTGCCATCCGACGGAAATTCCCGAGTACGGGAGATCATGAACCAAGTTATGCGCAACCACCGCTCCGTCGGCGAATCCGATCCAGATGCCGACCGCTCCGTAGTACTCGACGCCGCAACGCTGGACGTGGTTGTTGGCGATGCGATTGTTGCGCGGCACACGGCTTTCCTCAAATGGCCCACCAAGCATAATGCCGTTGCCGCTGACATCAAAGACCTTGTTGCCCTGGATGGTGTTCTCGTGGCAGCTATCGATCATTTCGATGCCGCAGCCGCCAACGTGTGCGATCGTGCCGCCAGTGACGGTACACTCTTGGGCAAAGTTGAAGCAAACGGCTGCCGGTACACGAGCCCACGGTCGTGACCAATCACGGCCCTTGGTAAAGTGGCAGCCTTGGATACCAAGGTAACCGAAGTTCGGTAGCTGCCACGTGGCGTACTCCAGAGCAAGGCCCTTGAAGTGCAAGTTGCGAACCGGCCCGTCGGCAGTCCCCGTAACTTCGATCAATCGTTCGAGCACGGGGGCGACGACTTCGGCAGTCTGCATTTCTTCGCCGTCGCGAGGCATGTAACTGAGCACACCCGACTTGCGATCCAGATACCACTCACCGGGAAAGTCCAACAGCTCCGGAGCGTTTTCGAAGTAGCACCACCGCCCGGCCCGAGGCCGGATGGCGTCGTGGCCTGATGCGTGAGGCGGGGCCAGTGTGATGGCACCGGATGCTCGGTCGATCGCGGCAATTCTCTTGCGGTTGATTGCCCAGTTGCCGGCGACCATGATTTCCATGTCGTCGACGTTGCTCCACTGGCCCAATCGCTCCGGCGCGATGGTCAACGTGTACGTGGCCAGATCCGGCGACAAGGCGGCGCCGGCAAGCTGCCAGTGTGGATTATGGCCGACCAGGTTGGGAATCCGCGCGCGCGTCGCTCGTCCACCGTTGACGAACAAGTGACGGAAGTACCACTTTCCGTCCTTGACGCCCGGCGCCGGAGCCGTCCACACTCCATCATCACCCTTCCGCCAACCGGTAATTCGTCGACCGCCGCTCAGGACCACCGACTCGTCTGGTTGCGCCGCATACGTCACGGAATGCTCGACAGTACCTGAGTCCTCTGGCCCAAATTTCAGGGTCTCGGCCAATTCGTAGGTTCCACCGCGGATCGACACCGTAATATCGGCATCCAAACCCGCGGCGATTCTCTGCCGCACCGCGTCTCGAGCCTTGCCAACCGTAGCGAACGGTTTTTCGGATGTCCCTGGGTTGTCGTCACTGCCGCTGGTCGCGACATAGAAGTCGGCGGCGCTCGAGACATCCTGATGTGGTACAAGCCCCGTTAGCAGGAGCACAGCAATTGCAGTTCGGATGACGCTTCTCATTTGTGAGTTCTCCATGGGTTGGATGCCTTCGTCGACCTGCCATCTCCGCGTGTTCCATTGTACCGAGTATTCCACTCGAATGTTGCGCCGCGGCCAACTCACGTTTAACACGAAGCCGATGGCGGGAAGTGGGCTGGGTCGTCCACGCGCGGCGCCCGCCATCGCCTCTGGCTTCGGGTTAAACGAGCGGAGCCAATACTGAACGTTCAACTACGACCCGGGGCGCACCCGCGCCACCATGTGGTCCAGGATGGTCGGAACATGAAAGATGGCCGAGTAGTGGTTGGCATCGACGGTGATGTGGTGGTGGTCGTCCAGCCCCGCTGCTTTGGCCAATGCGCGTGCATTTTCGATTGGCACGACCTGATCCGTCTGGCCGGAATACAGCCACGTGTGTTTCGAATCCAATCGATGAGCAATCCGAGTTGGCTCGATTTGCCAAAGCAGTCGTTTCAACCGGTCGCCGGTGAATCCTCTGTCTTCGAGCATCTCTCGCGCCTTCGCCGTATCCTTCTTGCCATTGACGATCAGACCGTGTAGGTCTCCACCGGCCAACATGATAAACACGCCATCGAAAGACTGGTCCAAGCTGGCTGACATCGTGATAACGAAGCCGCCCAAGCTGGTTCCCTGGAGCGCAATACAGTCCGTATCCACGTCCGGCAACGCGGCCACGGCGTCACGTGCTCGACGCACGTCGGTGATCGCCTGCTGTACCAACGGCACAAACAGTCGGTCATCGGGACGCCGACCGGCTGTTCCACGCTTGCCGTAATAGGGCAGATGGAGCATGAACGTATGCAACCCTTGTTCCCGAAGGCTGCGGGCAAAGAGCTTGCCAACGGCCATGTTCGAGCCGGATTCATGAACCACCACAACGGCTGGAGCCTTGATCCGCTTGCCATTGTCGTCACGCGCCGCGTACCACTCCATCGACACGGAATCGTTCGCCGCATCACCGCTGGGTGCCGGCGACGGAAAGCGAACCAAGCGGTCGTACATCGTGAGAGGTTCGGCCGAACAGGCCACGTCGAATTGGGCTGGTTTCCACTGCAGCTTCCGCAGAAGTGCATCAGCGTCCGGCTTCGAATCTTTCCCCACGCTCAGCGTGTCCTCCGCGCGATAGACCGCCACTTGCGCGGGCTCGTCGGCTGCCGAGACGGTCGTCGGAACGAAGGCAGAGCACAACACCGCTGCAACGGCAATGCGAGTGGTCGAAGCTGACATCACTTTCCTCGCGAAGTTGGCGATACGAGACGCCAATCATGTTGTCAGCTTTGTCAGTGCCGTGCAAGACCTAACGCGGTCAATCACTCCTGTAACAATCCCGGCACAAGCGCGTTGGTTGCGCCGCGTGGAGTATTGTCGTGGCAGAGGATCTTCTCGTCGCCGACGACGTACGTGCTGAAGCCCAACACGATCAAGTTGTACGTCTGTTCGTTACCACCTTCGTCCACGTCGCTTACCACCACGGAACCGTCCACGCCGTGCAGGACCATCCCGGATCGGATCTTACGCAGCAGGATCCAGCCGTCGCCGGCTACCCACAGCGGATGCCCACCGCTGCCTTCCAGAACCGTGCGGCGAGGGGAAGCCAGCCGGACCTTGATCAGTGGTTCGGGCGGGCGAACCGTGACTCGCAATACAGGCTTGTAAGCCAATTCGCCCGTATCGGGATTCTGAGAAAGCACCAAGTCGCCGACCTTCACCTTGTCGATATCGACCATACCGGCAACCGTCCACACCGGCGTGCCGGCCACAAAACACTCGCAAGGTGGCCGGGAGCGACCGGACGTGCCGCCCGAGTCTCCCGACGCGGTCACCGAGATGATGTCTTCATAGACTCGAACATCCTGGTTGTACGCCACTTCGCTGGGCTTCTCGTCGGCGAAGGTGATCTCATTCTGCTTGTTCCACCAATCCCACCAGACTTGCGGCGCCGGAGGCAGATCTGCGCCTGTGGCCACGCTGAGCGCCTGGCAGATTCGATCGTTCATCCCGTGGATGAACGTGTTCTGTCGGAGACGCGTCCACTCGCGACTGCTGGCCATGGCCTGCATGTCCCTCATCGCCCGAGCGACCGTGTCTGCCCGCGCTGCGGTTAGCGCTCGGTTCCCCGCCACGGGATTGACGGCGCCGGTGGGGTCGTCGGTCAGCACGAGGCTGGCGCGCCTTTGAAACGCCGTGTCCAACACGTTGACCTGCTTTGCGTCCTGCCCTTCCCGTTCGAACGAATGCCGGTACAGAATGCGGCCGCCCGCCATTGCCGTCTGAATCCTGGATTCAATGGGCGACGACAGCTCGGCCAACAGCATCGGCACGTAGTGGTCACGAGGGTGCTTTGCCAGGCCGCTGGCTGCTTCGTGGCGGACCGTCGACCACGGCGAGAAGACCGCTTGCCGTGCCAAGGCCCCGGCGGCCTCGTGTCCCGGCATGTCCTCCAATGCTCGGACGGCCGCCAACGCACACGCTTCGCTGTCGGTCGCCAAGACCGCCTCCAACGCCGGGACCGCCTCGGGTGTCAGCGTGGCCTTCAGACGTTCCTCCGCAGCCGCTCGCTGTCTCGGGGTCTCCTGTCGCAACCCTTTGCGAATCGTCTCAAAAGCAGGCTGCCATTTTCTGACGCTGACGGTAATCTGTTCGGCGTTACGCATCCCTTGCCAGATGTCCTGGCTCTTTATCCACGCCCCGCCGACTCGTTGATACCCAAGACGTGCACGAGCACCAGGATGATCCGGCGAAAGCTGTATGATTCGGTTCAGATGAGCGATTTCGCGCAACGGCAAGTTGCGATCCGCACACCAATCGGCCAACGCCAACTGGTCTTCTGCGGTATCCAGCGCTTGTGCGCGCTGACGCTCGTACAGTTCTCGCTGTCGCTGCTGTCCGGGCGTTTCGTTCGCATCGCTCGCCTTGACCCATTCGCGCCCAGTGAACACATGGCCCGTGTGCCAATGAGCGGCCGGGTGTCCTGGGACCAAATCCAACGCCCGATCCAGCAGTTCTTGCCGTTGCTGCTCCATCCCATAGATTTCGCGATTCAGCGCCTCGCGAACCAGCCCGTCAGCGTTGCGCTGTTTCTCCGCCCTGGTTTCCGCGAGCCCTGTTGAACAAGCGGCAAGAACAGCGCCCAAAACAAGTACACCGCAAAGCCCGTAAACATGTTTCGAACGCAGGTAATCAGAGACGTGAAGAGACATGACTCGCTCCTTCGCGTTGTTATGGCCCGAAAGATGTGGAAAAGAAAAGCTTACCCCTGGCCGGAGCGTTGAACACTCCACGGTGTATTAGAACACACTAGACACTCTTCGGCAATCATTTGGTCGAAGGTGATCAATCGGCGCCGAAGTGTTTCTTGAGAAACGCCGGTTCGTCCAACTCGCCGGGCTTGCCTGAATATACCAAGTGGCATGGGAGACCAAGCTCGTCGTACTTGTCTTTGATCAGCTTGCCGAACATGGCGTGGTGAATGCTGATCCCAATTGGAGTACGCGGTGGAAGCGGCGTTCCAGCCAGCTTTCCTCCGTAGCGCAGGTAAAGGGGCGGATCGTCTTTGGTGACGTGAGTTGTCGCCGAAGCCTCGTGGACTAGCTTCTGCTTCTCGGGAGACTGCAATTCGTCGATCGAACCGACGCCGAAGAACGGCTGCAGCGATGGGTGAATGCTCGGATTGCCGCCAATGTGTTCGAGAATTACTTTCGGATCCAGCACCGTTTGGCCGCCATAGGCCACGACGGCCGAGATACGAGTCGATTGTTTTGCGATCGGATCCTCGCTTTCCGGATCGGCCAGATCGTCGTGCGTCGCCAGCCAGATCGACATGCATGCGCCGGCCGAGCCGCCACACAAAGCGATCCGCTCCGGGTCGACATTCCAAGCGTCAGCTTTGGATCGTACAAACTGAACCACTCGTCCACCGTCCAGCATCGGAGCCGGGAACGACACGCCCGGCTTATCGCCACGGCCAGGGCGGACAAAGCGATAATTGGCGCTGACCACGGAGATACCTGCCTCCAGGCACTGCCGGCACAAGAGCGTCTTTCCGCCTCCTCGCTTGTCGCCGGCCACAAAGCCGCCGCCGTGGAAGTAGATCAACACGGGCGTGGGCTTGTCGGCATCCGCCCTGTAGAAATCCAAGACGTTCCGTTCGTGCGGCCCATACCGTTCGTCCTGTAGCGTGGGTGTCGGCCCCTTGCCCAGTCGCGAGGTCAGTTCCTTCCACTTCTCACCGACGGCCTTACGGGCGTATGCCTTCGCCTCGGAATCGGTCAACACGCCGTCCTTGTCAGCATCGGCGGCGGGGAACCTTTCGAGCGACTTAGCCAGACGAGCATCGTTTTCGGATGTCTTTTCCTGTGCCGGGGCAGCGTGGATGGCAGTGAGCACGCTGAACAACAGTAACGCCGCACCGGGCAGACGCAGCGGAGACGCAGTGGTGATGAGACGGCAAATCATCTTCTTGCTCCTCTATCGTTTAACCCGAAGCCGGAGGCGATGGCGGGCAGTGGGATGGATGGTCCACACGTAGCGCCCGCCATCGCCTCCGGCTTCGGGCAAACGAAGACGTAGTTTCTGCACTATCCTGCGCGCAGGCCCCAATGCCCGCTCGCATTCTACAGGGTCTCGGTGTTAGTATATACTCTGTGTGCTGAGTGATTGTTTGACGACGAGCGAACGGAGATGCCATGATCCGCTCGCTCGCGTTTCGAGTGGGAGAAATGCATGAGCGGCTCATCTTATCCGGGCGAACCTCCTTCGCCGGTGGCTGATCCTGGCAACATCGAGTTCACGTGTGGCGGTTGCGGGCGGCAATTGAAGGTGCCCGCAACCCTCGTGGGACGACGAGCGAAGTGCCCACAGTGCGGCATCGTTCAGCGGATTGGTGCCACGGACGACCAGCAGCCGGCGGCCGATCCTTTTGGCCAGTCGCTTCTGCAGATTTCGGACGAACAAGCTGAAACGCCGATAGCGTCGGCCCAATCGCCGACAGGCCCCGCGGAATCGCCGGCTCGATCGCCCGAGGTAACGACCGCTCCACCGTCGCTGCCCGCCGGTCCTGAACAAGCGCCGTCCACTCGGCTAGGCGACGCCTTGTTATCGGATTTCGCCGGCCGCGAGACCGAGACGAAGAAGCTGTTCGATCGCATCACGGAGGAAATCGGCAAGATCTACGTGGGGCAGCAGGAGTTGGTCTTGGGCTCGTTAGTGGCGTTGTTTTCCAGCGGACACGTGTTGATCGAAAGTGTGCCGGGACTGGGCAAGACGCTGTACGTGCGAACGTTGGGCCGAGTGATGGGCTGCGATTGCGGACGAATTCAGTTCACCGCCGACTTGATGCCCTCGGATATCACCGGCGCACCGATTTTCGATATGAAAACACAGGAGTTCCGCTTCCGTCCGGGGCCCATCTTCACGCAGTTTCTGTTGGCGGACGAGATCAACCGCTCGCCGGCCAAAACGCATGCCGCTCTGCTAGAAATCATGCAGGAGTACCGCGTGACGGTCGACGGCAAGAGCCATCGAATCGAACGCCCGTTTCTCGTCTTGGCCACGCAAAATCCGATCGAGTCGGAAGGCACGTACAATCTGCCCGAAGCCCAGTTGGATCGTTTCATGTTCAAACTGGTGGCGGATTACCCGCAGGCCGACGAGGAGATAAAGATCCTGGATCTGCACAGCCGGCAAGTGGACATGAACGAGCAGCTCGAATCCGAGATATCGCCGATCACGTCGCCCGAGGAGATACTCCGAGTAACGCGAGAAAATAGCGACGTTCGCGTGGATCCACGGCTGATCGACTACATCAACAAGATCGTTCGGCTCACTCGCCAGTGGCCCCAGTTCCACATGGGAGCTTCGCCGCGAGCCGGGATTGCATTGATGCAGTCGGCTCGCACGCTTGCGGCTTTCGCGGGCCGCGACTATGCAGTGCCGGACGACGTGGTGCAACTTGCCCTGCCGTCTTTGCGTCATAGGGTGATCTTGACGGCCGAAGCCGAAGTGGAAGGGCACAGCGTGGACGAACTCTTGACCCAGTTAATCCGAACGGTGGAAGTACCGAGGCTCTGACATGGGCGATTTGTTCGAGTGGCTCCAAGCGAGTGCGGAACGATTCAAGGCGCTGCCGCTGGTCTTGCCCGTGCTGTTCATCGCGGTGCTGGCCGCGCTGGCGTACTGGAAGCGGGCCTTTCCGTTCATGCCGCTGGTCGTCGTGATGCTCGCCCCGGCCATGCTTTCGATTGGGTTGCTGTTCCGGCCCGATCTGTTCCTGCTGATCGGCACGGCCGATGTGGTGATTCTACTGGTAGCCGTCGCGGACCTGATGTCGTTGCCCGCCGAGCGGTCTTTCTCGGCGGAGCGCAAGGCGATGCGCATTGCGTCCCTGCAAAAACGACATCCCGTCTCCATGACCGTGAGCAATCACTCCCGCCGGACCTGGAACGTCTGGATTCGTGACGACGTGCCCCAAGAGTTCACGGCCACGCCCGAGGAATTTCCGCGACGGTTGCGTCCTCAAAGCCGGACGACTTTGCACTACGAGTTGAAGGCCAGCCGACGAGGTTCCTTTCAATTGAATGCAGTCTTCCTGCGCGTACGCAGCCTCCTGGGCCTCTGGCAGCGGCATTTGACGTACCCGACCGAGGCGGAGTTGTACGTCTATCCCGACATGAAGCAACTGAGCGAATACGCCATCCTGGCCCGGACGAACCGATTGAGTCTGATGGGTGTGCGGCGCACGCGAAAGATCGGTCAGGATCATGACTTCGAACGGTTACGCGACTACACGCTGGACGACAACTACAAGCACATCGACTGGCGCGCTACGGCTCGCCGCAACAAGCTGACGGTCAAGGATTTTCAAACCAGCCAGAGTCAGCGGGTCATCTTCTTGATGGACTGCGGGCGGATGATGACCAACGAAGCCGTCGGGCTCAGCCTGCTGGACCATTCCCTGAACGCCATGCTGATGCTCAGCTTTGTGGCTCTTCAGCGAGGCGATTCGGTCGGACTGATCTGCTTTTCGGACCAGATTCACACGTTCGTGCCGCCACGCGGGGGCATGAATCAGATGAACAAGCTGCTGCACGCTTCGTTCGATCGTTTTCCGCAGTTGGTCGAATCGCGTTACGATCAAGCGTTTCTGTACCTATCGTCTTACTGCAGGAAGCGGTCGCTGGTCGTACTGATGACGAACGTGATCGACGAAGTCAACGCCCACCAGGTCGAACGCTATCTGACTACTTTGGTCGGGCGCCATTTGCCGCTGGGTGTGCTGATGAGGGACCACCAGTTGTTCGACGCTGCGGACGCGCTCTATCCGATGGACCTGGCACTGTATCGCGGAGCAGCCGCCGCGGAAATCCTCACGTGGCGTCACCAAGTGCTGACGGACCTGGAACACAAAGGCGTGTTGTCGCTGGACGTCTTTCCGGAAGATATGACCGCGCCGCTGGTGAACCGGTATCTAGAGATCAAGGCCCGGCATCTGCTGTAGGCCG
>JACKQG010003644.1_pt1 | contig 18659 bp, 16 predicted proteins | sample 8237621 | NCBI WGS metagenome assembly JACKQG01 (sample SAMN15677084, study PRJNA649215) | marine metagenome | biome: marine; feature: Black Sea; material: saline water; isolation source: suspended particulate matter (SPM) from the Black Sea western gyre | collected 2013-06-09/2013-06-10 | depth... | reverse complement strand
TCCAAAATGGCACAACCTATTACATTCGCATAGGCGGATGGGAAGGCGAGACCGGCTCAGGTACGCTAACAATCGAGTAACATCTCGAATATGTTCACTGCACTACTTTGTTTAGTATTTACAGCAGGCGATGGCTTACCATTGCCTGCTTTTTCACAAGATGAGTGGACAATACTTCGTTCGATGAGCCCTGCGGTTTTATTGCCGGACAAAACAAACAAGTACGAACAAAACGAAAGTGCCGCACTCCTTGGTCAACATATTTTTTTCGATGAAAGGTTTTCTTCAAACAAAGAAGTTTCTTGTGCAACATGCCATGAACCAGATAAATACTTCACCGACGGCGTGCAAATTGCTGTGGGAACTGGGCAAACAACGCGTAATTCCCCCACTGTTTTGAATGCAGCGCACCAGCGATGGTTCTTCTGGGATGGACGAACGGACACCTTGTGGGGGCAACCGATTCAAACGATGGAACATCCTGCCGAGATGAACATCCCTCGAAAGGACATAGCAGAACTTATAGAAAAGGACAAAACACTTGGACCTCTCTGGGAGAAAACATTTGGTAGCATGAAGGAAAGTGATATCGATACGATTGCAGCAAATGTAGCTAAATCCCTTGCCGCATACATCACAAAACTTGATGCGTCACATGCACCCTTTGATGATTTCGTTGCAGGAGACAAAGAAGCAATCTCTCCATCTGCGCAACGTGGATTACAATATTTCATTGGTGAAGGAGGTTGTTTACGTTGTCATTTTGGCCCGTGGATAACGGACGGAGCATTCCATTCGGTTGGAGTTGGGCCACTAGATGGTGGCGCACTGAAAGATTCTGGTCGTGCTGGGGCAATTGACAAGTTAAAGTCAGCACAATTCACGGCAAGTGGAATACACAGCGACGACCCAGATGGTATTCGTGCAACTATTTCAAAGCACATCGCGAAACGACGTGAGGACTGGGGTTCGTTTCGAACGCCGAGTTTACGCAACGTCGCAAAAACACCGCCGTATATGCATGCGGGGCAACTTGCGACCCTTGAAGATGTGCTTGAACATTATTCAACACTAGAGAATTTTGTGAGTGCAGATCATCACCGTGAAACGATTTTAGAACCACTCAATTTGAGTGAACAACAAAAACTCGATTTAGTTGCATTTTTAGAATCGTTAACTGCGCCGTTACCTGAGAAGGGTTTACTTACGGCGCCAGATTGACTTCGTCCTGTGCACGTTCAATCGTTGTGCCGTCGTCAATATCGAAATATATTTCCCAGTCACCCGGCATACTTAATAGCATACCGGTCGTCTTGTAACTTCCATCATCCTGCAGAGTCGTCACCGGGTCAGTCATCATGCCATGTCCATGCGCTGGCATCGCAGCATCTACACGAAGCGACTTAATTTCACCTTCACCCTCAACCAAAGTTGTCAATTCAAAAATTACATTCAGTGGCATGTTGTCTGGAGTGGGTGAACAGGTCACTTTCCAATTACCCGCGTTACTTGTAACTGAATGAGGTGGTGGATTCTTAGTTCGTGTCCAACTTCTTCCGCGTCCAAATGTTGCTTGCCACTTTCCGTCTTGACTGTATAACTGAGCTCGATGGTTTCCCCAATCAATGACAACAATTGTGCCGTCATCAAGAACTGTTATGCCAGCGGGTTTATACATTTGGTGTGGTGCATACCCCTTTTCACCAAAAGTCAACAACAGTTCGCCATCAGGGGAAAACCGTTTGATATTCGACGCTCCTATATCAGAAACAAGAATGTTGCCATCTGCTTCTATTTCAATTCCTTGTGGCTCGATAAACCCATCAAGCATTTGCAAAACTTCAAAGCCAGGCAATGTTGTTTGCACGACTGTTTCTGCAACTGCATCAACTGACCACATTGTTTTTCCATCAGAAGAAACTGCGATATCTGAAGAACTTGGCGTGACACTATCACCATCTATTGGTCCATTAAAACATTCGTGACTTTGTGATTTCTGAAATTTAACCATACCGGGGATTTGTTTAAATGGACTTGATGGGTCGTGTTCATACACAAACGTTTTAATGTTACCATCGCCTACAATTTTGATTACTCCATCACCAATCCACAATCCATTAATCCATTTGAATTGATGTGGCGCATCTCCTTCGCCTCCAAAACGAGTGAGAGTAATTGGAACTTCCAGGCCAGTCCGAAACAAATATACATCTCCAAGTTCTGGTTCAGCAAATAGAATTAAATCGCCAAAGGAATCAACCTGTTTCCCAAAGTGAGCGATGTTTGTAATCAGCGGTGCGTTTTCCGGCTCGCCTTCGCCAAGTTCAAAAATTTGAATGCGGCCTTCAAACCCTTCGCAGATTATTACTTTCGTTCCGTCAGATGAGACACTCACCGCGTTTGGATAATGTAATTTGCCCTCGCCCTCATGGGGGAGAATTGCATGGGTACCCCACTTGCCAATCAAATTTCCCTCAGAATCATAATGATGAATTGCGTGACCATAGATATCGGGGATTATCCATCCGCCTGCACTACTAGCCGGAATTCCTGCCTCAACAATATCCTCTGTTTCAAATTCGTAACATTGCCCTATACCAGCCACAGGAACCCCGTCTTTAAGAACCAGTTCAAGCGGATTGTCACATGGAACTGAACCTATTCGCTCCCCAAATTCAGTAAGAACAACAATTTCATCAGCCATTCGGTCCGCAACAGCAATATTTCCATCTGGGAGCCAAATAGCGTGGGAAGGTTCAAGAAAACCATCAATTTGGCGTACAAATGACCCGTTTGGGGTCAAAAACAATGATATGAGGAGGAATTGGTGAAGCATTTGTGCATCGTATCAGTATGGGAAGCGTGATGTAAAAAACGATTTTACGAAAAAAGATATAGATTTTATGTCACGCTGATATTTTTAACGCATATAGCAGTATGGAGCGGATTAATCCCCGCTTGCATCGAGCCCTACGGGAAATCCGGCTCCATAATTCGAGGGTGAATGGGAGTTCTGGGGGATATTCTGGGGTTCCGAGTCTGTGGGTTCCGGTTCCGGGGGTTCCGGTTCCGGGGGTTCCGGTTCCGTGGGTTCCGGAGGTTCTGGGTCCGGGGGGTTTGGGTGGTAGTTGAACCGCAGCGAGAGCTCTTCTCCTTCGCTGCGGTTCTTTTTATTGTAATTCTAATGAATGGATAGTTTTGGCAATCTGTTGCCTAACCTCAACCATGTCATTGTAAAGCGCTTTGTTATAATTTTTTGAAATACCGTCTTTTTCCATCTGTTCTAAGACTTGCAATGTATTGTCCAGAGCGAGAAGAGATTTTTCTAACAGTTCCCTTTTCAGTTCTTCTTCCTGTAGCGAAAGTTCAAAAAACGATCTTCCGATGAGAGATTCCAGACCTGTCCACAGTGTCAAATCGTAAGGTGTATTACCTTCAGTTTGGCGTAACCCTGCTGCGAGGTCTCTGAATTTCTCTGCTTGTATCAAAGCACCCTCAAGGTCACCTTCCTTAAACAAAAATTCGGCGTACCTACCACCAGTACTAACACACAGTCGAATGATATATGAAGACTCTGGTTTAGCTTCATGTAATTTGTTTAGATGATGAATTGCCGTTTCAAATGCAACTGTTGCTTCTGCAAATTCACCCAGCAACGCAGACGCTTCTGCAACACGTTGATTACTTACTGCAAGATCACAAATCCAACCCAAATTACTTTCATCAAGTGAGACCAGGTTTTCGTCAATATTCCTACACAAAATATAATACTCCTTAGCACCTTGGTAGTCACCCTGCCTTCTCAACATATCCCCTATCTTGTTATATTCGAAAGACAAAGCTCTATTTAATTGTGTGTCTTCTGGTGCTTCATCAATTAAATCCACGAGAATGGTAATTGCGCGATTAAAATTCACGCGAGCTTCATCATCTCTACCAAGTTTTGATTGCACATCCCCTGCTTGGCTTATTACACTTGACAAGTTTCTTTTTGCGCTCAAGTTATTTGGATCTCTGGTAGCGACATCACTTGCTATTTCAATATTCTTTAGTGCGTAGTACAGTGATTTTTCAAATTCACCCACCAATTCAAATCGTGAGTACAAGCTTGTGTGCACACTGATGATTGCATTGCAAAGATCAATGTTTTCTGGATTCGAATTAGAAAGTGTTTCAAGTACTTGTAGCTCTGGCAACATCAATTCTGCTGCTTGTTCTGGGTCGCCAGACGATTTACCCACAGCATCAACATATTGAACAGTTGCTTTAGCAACAGCAGTCACCAAAGAAACATCTTCCCTGTCTTGCTTTGCCAATTGTTTCAAAATCAGAACCGCCTCTTCTAGGGATTCCGCTGCTTCACTCGCAAGCCCTTGGTAGGTCTGAATGTCTCCTAAGAGTGAAATGGAACTTGCCAAACCAAGTTTTGCTGGATTGCTTTCTTTCTCGATTAGCATAGAACGATACTTTTGAATTGATTGATTAGCCGCTGTTATAGCTAAATCAATTTGGCCACTAGCAGAATAAGCGCGTGCAAGTTGGCGATGTGCAACCGCCCACTTCTCTTGAATACGTACATTTTTTGGGTCTAACTCTAATAGTTCACTGTGCGATTGTACTGCTTGTTGCAGTTTTTCAACAGCTTTAGGAACCTTGGCGACTTTTAAGAGAGACTCACCAAGATTAAGTTCGATAGATGCTTGTAATTCCAATAATGCTTGATTATTTGGTTGTTGCTCTACAAGAGAAGATACTCGTTCCAATGTTTTTTGGAAAATGGCTGCTGCTTCAGCTGAGTTACCAACGGTCCGTTCAAATTTCCCAAGTTGTGCAGACAGTTCCACCAGCAAAATATCTGACCCTGCGTCTCCATCATGTTGTTCTAATCGTGAAACAGCACTTCGAAGCATAGCCACCGCATTACCTGTTTCTCCAGAAAGATGCACCATGGATGCAATTCTGCCATCGAGTAATGCAACTAGGGCTGTTACATCACCGGCTTCTTGTTTTGCAAGTTCGTACGATTTTAATGCACTTTCAATATCTCCATTGGCTACAAACATGTCAGCAATTCTTCTGTGGACATGAGCGTAATCCAGTTGAGTTGCAGATGATGAATTGTCCAGAAGGATGTGAGCTTGCGAATATGCTTCGCTTGCTTCTTTGGTTCTACCAAGATTTGCAGAATGTGGGTTGCCAAAAATATCACCAAGCCGTAGCCAAGCACGAGAAAGTTCTATTGCAAGAGCATCATTACCTGCGACCTCTTCTTCAAGTAACTGCAATGTGCGAAGCCCCGTGTTTGCGATGTGTTCCCTCAGAGGTGTAGCTCCTGGGATATTACCGACTCGGTCTGTCAAATCAAAAATTAACGTCGAAGCAACACTTTGTATCTGTTTTAGGCGTTGGTCTGATTTTTTTCGTGCGATATTTAGATCGATTGCTTTGAAGCTTGAAAATATAGTAGCAATAACCAAGACGATAACAATCACACATGATGCCGAGACAACCACTGCGTTTCGTTTTGCAAAACGAGACATGACGTACAGTGCACTTGGTGGTCTTGCCTCAATTGGTTCGCTAGCGAGGTGCCTACGTAAATCTTCGGCAAATGCTGATATTGATTGGTATCGCCTGCTTTTATCTTTCTCTAATGCTTTTCCCAAAATCGTCTCAATATCTCCAACAAATTTGCGGTTATAAAAGCTAAGAGATTTTGGAACTACATTGCAAATTTCATCAACTGCCATTGGCAAGGTAGATGATTTAACATCGTGTGGTAAATGACCCGAAAGCAAACGATATGCAATTACCCCCATTGCATACACATCGCTAAGCGTGTCAACTTCATCAGTCTTACCTGTTGCTTGTTCTGGGCTCATATATGGCAATGTGCCTACCATCTGCCCTTCGTTTGTTTGCATCGTATGTAACTGAAGATCAGGATCAGATGCAATCGCAACACCGAAATCAAGAATACGAATAGAACCATCGTCTCTCACAAGAATGTTCGACGGCTTCAAGTCACGGTGAACGATACCTTGCTGATGCGCGTAAGCAACACCATCGCAAATTGTTCGCAATAGTAAAAGTATTGCTTGTGTATCAAGTTGTTGTTTTTCAATGTGTTGTAATAATTGTTCGCCTTCAACATACTCCATTGCAATAAATGGTTGGCGTCCTTGCCCCGAGTCAAAAAAACCGACTTCATACACTTTTGCAATTGAATCGTGATTTAGTCGACCAAGTAACTCACCTTCTAGTTCAAACCGTTGAACACTGCGTTGGGACATCTGCTCGAAACGAAGAACTTTGATTGCAACTTCGCGTTTTGGATGTGGCTGCATTGCTTTATACACAACGCCCATCCCTCCATATCCAATAATATCTAAGAGTTCGTACTGCCCAATATGTTTGGGCATTGCAGAGAGTTGTTCGCTAACCGTTGAAGGACCATCTGGCACATCTCGATGCATGCTTTGTGTTTCATCGTATGATTCTTCGCGAGAGTTCATTGTGCGTCATCCAAACGTACAATTTCACTCCGCACCATCGCCATCACTCTACATTTAGCTTGCCGAACATATTCAGAGCTTTTACCAATACGTTGTGCAACTTGTTGAGCAGCAACACCTCGTCTTCCAAACAATTCAAACGCCTCGTATTGAATGGGGTCTGCAACGAGTTGTACTGAACGCAATGCAAGTTGCAAAACATGTTCTCTCCACCGTCGTTCCCACTGAATATTAAAAGTATCCACTGCAAAATCTTCTAAACCACTTACTTCTTTGGATGCTTTTCTCCATTTTGCGATAACTGCGTTCTTTGTAGCTGTTTTAAGGTAGGCACGGAACATGCCCTTATTTTCATCGTACGCAACTTCTCCTATCCGAATAAGACCAAAAAGTACATCTTGTACAACATCGTCGGCATCTTGGTCTGCTAATCCAAATCGCCTTGCAACGTTACGAATAACATGTTCGTATCGTTTAACGAACGATTTCCACGCCTGTTCTCTTCGGGTCGATTGTTCATCATTTAGAGCAAGAAGTAACTCTGCATTCGTTGGCAAGGTGTCGGACATGTCGATATCCTCAGAGCATTTGTACTTCGATTCCGCTCCAGAAATTAAGAATACCCATGGTCCTATGGTCAACATCTCGCCATCATGTAATGCTGTTGGTTCTTGGGGCTCTAACTGTATGGAATCCAAAAAAATGCCATCACGGCTATCAAGGTCTGTGATTAGCCACTTTTTTTCTTCATATCTAATCGATGCATGTCTACGTGATACGTATTTGCTATCTAAAAAACAATCGCATGCTTCGTGCCGCCCAAGGATAACATCGAGCGCACCTTTTTCAAATATAAGTGGCTCAAGTTCGGGACCTTCCACCGGATGTAGATTGAGTGCCATACTTTTTATACTGTAGCACGGTTTTTGAAACCAACCATTTTATTTTTGCTACTGGCGACTGTCTTTTGAAAGTTATTTTTGAAATTGGTCTACACGATGCTTTGCATGCCTTTCCAACACGGGATGTCAGCACAAGGACGGTCAGTGATTGCCCTGCTGCTGGGATGAGCCCACCCATTGACGGGACTTTCGATGCAATCCACTGCGTTGCGTGTTCTGAAACATCTGCTAGCACAACCGAGATTAAAACTCGGCGAAGTAATAACGAAGTTCCTAGGATGCCTGGTCGAACTCCATACATGGTTGCGACCGTTCTCATCATTCGAAGTTGACGCCATGCAACGATTGCCCCATCAATCATTGGCCATGGAGAGATGCCGACAAATGCTGCAATCAAGACGGATTCTTTTGCGATCGATTTGTCAACTTTTGCATCGAGAACTGTTAACTGAGAATTAATATATTGCCGTATTTCTTGTACTGATTTGAGAGTTTCAATAGATGAATTATCAACACCAACTGCATGTAACCACTTGGTAGACAATCGCCTTGCGTACACCAAGTCATCCCCAGCAATGGCATTTGCAAGCCGATCAACTCGGCGAATCGAAAAATATCCCGCTATTTCAACAAAACAAAGGTAACAAAAACCTCCTACGAGCAAACTCAGACACACCAGCGTCGACCATCCCATGAAATCTCCCGCTGCAAAGGCATCCCTAACGAGTTCGATACAACCCAAACATGACCAAAAAAAGATGCCTCCCGCTAACCCAATTACCATCATGTACAACGCATATCGTCGCATACCCCAAGTTATTGGGTATCACTAAACCAACTTTTCACTGTTCTCGATGGGGACAGTCCCCAGGGGACAGTCCCCCAATAAAACGGCTAATTTCGCCTTTGATATGCTGAAAACAGCGTTTTCATGGGGACAGTCCCCAGGGGACTGTCCCCATTATTTGACTGTCCCCATTATTTGCGCAAAATTTGCGAATTGAGAGCAATTTTGTCGATAGATCAAAAAAGGAGTTTTGATATGTCTGAAGAAAATGCTTGTTGTCCCGGGAAAAAATTTCCATTCAAATGTTTGTATGCCGTACTGCACATCCTCATTTTGACGTGTATGGCAACATCGCTTTGGCAAATCGCAAACGCGCTTGCTGACAAATAAAAGCAAGTGAGCATTGATTTTCCACATTTTTGCACTGATGAAGAGCTTGTTTCACAAGTAAAAACGTGGACGATTGGAACGAATGATCACGGACACGGCACTTCTGTAAGTGACAATATCGAGTGCCACAGCGTTCGACTAGCCGAAACAAAACCCGGTGGCGTCTACGACTGGCATCCTGCTCCAAGAAAGCAATACGTTGTCACATTAGCTGGGACAATTGAGTTTACATTTGGTAATGGGGAAATCCTGATAGTAAAACCGGGGGATATTTTTCTTGCAGAAGATCTTGAGGGGCGTGGGCATAAATGGCGAATCATTGGGGATGAACCATGGAAACGTCTCTACGTTCACTTAGAAAAAGCTCCTGCAACCTAATTAATCATCAAGATGATGCTTTGCCTCTTCTATTTTGATGTCTGCTTCTTTTGCGGGGTCGGGAGTTACTTTTGCAGGAGGAAGATCGGCTGACTTTGATTCTTCTAACTCACTTGCTTTTTTCTCTGATTCAGAATCGATATCATCACCAATCCCCTTTATCCCCTTTTTGAACTCGACAATCGACTTCCCGAGGTTTCGACCAACTTCAGGAAGGCGTTTGCCAAAAATAAGAAGCCCAATAACTAGAAGAACGGCTATTTCAGCCCAACCTGGCATACCAACGAGAGCGAGTAAATATGATGCGATGAGTGTTGTGGACATAGTTTTATTCCTTAACTGCGATTCGCAGGTGTATCATTCTATCATGAGACGGCTATTTATCTATCCCCAATTTGGTATAAATCACATGACTGGTCGATGTATAGTGAAGATGAAAAAGCACATAATCATATTATTCGTATCGATTTTCTGGCTCTATGGATGCAAGACACAACAAGGAGTTACTACAAGCACAAAGCCACTTAATTATACGAAGGCACTTCCTAAAGGAAGTCCCGCGCTTCGTAGAGTTGCACCTCAAAATTGGCCAGATTTATCCATTGCCTGGGACTCTCGAGATCTTTTCCTGCAAGATTCGATTGTGAACAGTATCAATTGGTTCAATGCTCCATCAAGCAAGCAATGGTTTCCTATCGAAGGCATTTCACACGAGCAAGCAAAGAACTCTGTTATTGTCCTTCAAGAATTACTTAATCAATCAAACACACGTGAAGAATTTCTTGCACAAGTACAAGAACGGTTTAATGTCTACCAATCCGTCGGATGTGATGGTGATGGAACGGTGCTCTTTACTGGATATTACTCACCTGATTTTCATGCCTCTCGAAAGCCGACTGAAACCTTCAGTGCAGCTCTTTTTGAACGCCCTAGCGATCTCGTCACCGATCCATCCACAGGAACACCACTTGGAAGAAAAAATGCTGATGGCTCCATTGAAATGTGGCCAGCGCGTAGAGAACTCGAAGCTTCTGGAGAACTTGATGGAACTGAACTTGTATATGTAAAAGATTCTCTTGATGCATACACAATTCATGTAAATGGGTCTGCACGCTTGCGTATGGACAACGGTGAACTCATGTACATTGGATACGCAGGAAAAACAGATCGTGAATACTCTGGTCTCGGTCATGCTGTCCTTGAAGCTGGTTTACTTCCTCCTGACAAACTCAGTTTGCGTGCGATACGTCGGCTCTACGATAAAAACCCAGAAGTAATTTCCGACTTGATTAAAAAGAATGAATCGTTTGTTTTTTTCAGAAAATACGATGGTGAAAACTGGCCTGCGGGTTCTCTTGGGGTTCCTGTTACTGCCGAACGATCAATCGCAACGGATAAAAAAATCTTCCCCAGAGGTGGAGTTGTTCTAGTTGACACAACAGTGCGGTCGCTAACTGGTGAAAAGAAGCCTTTCACACAGTTTATGACTGATCAAGACACAGGTGGCGCGATTCGTGCTCCTGGTCGTGCAGATTTGTTCATGGGCGTTGGCCCCACAGCTGGCATTAAAGCAGGTGGGCAATATGCAGAAGGTCAATTGTACTACCTGTTCTTAAAACCAGATTCAATCGCAGTCGTCCAAAACTAATTTCGGTGGCCAAGGGCGAACGGCTTTTCCGTTTCGCTGATCACCTTTCACTTTTGTCGTGCCATCGAATCCGATGCAATTATTAAAGTAGTGCGTGTCACGAAGTGGGTCGAAACATGCAGCAAAGTGAAAAAACACTTCTCCAAGTTTATTGATATCTATTCCATCATCAACTGCAAAAATCATTGAAGCATCAGGGTTTTTCTGATGTGAGCTTTCAATTGCATTTGCACCATCACCGCCGTTCATTTTTTTAACGGAAATTATTTTGACTGCTCCCTCTTTTGGAGTTGAAGCAGTAGCATCAATTCCAATCTTCCCACCAGCCCCAATTTCTGGTGATGCATGATCGAGAATATCTAGCGCACCTCGCACGACTTCGATGTCATTGTGAATATCGATTCCACTCATGACATCAAACACTTCACGCTCATTGTGGACATTTACAGTTTCATTCACAATCACAAGTATTTTTGTCCATGCAAGTTGCCCTGCTCCCCAAATACCGTGCATCACTTTACGTGCATGTTCTTTATACTCTGGTTTTATTTTCACAAACAAGCAATTGTGAAAAGTTCCGAACATCGGTAAGTGGTAATCGATAATGTCAGGAATCATTACCTTGAGTAATGGCAACATAATTCGCTCAGTCGCTTTACCCAAATAATAATCCTCTTGTGGTGGTGGCCCAACGACGGTGGTCGGGTAAACAGCGTTCTTGCGATGCGTGATTGCAGTCACTTCAACAATTGGATATCGATCAGGCATTGAGTAGTAACCAGTATGGTCACCAAACGGTCCTTCAAAGACAGCACCATCGCCTAGAGGCTCTTCACCAGGTTCCCAACCACACATTCCACAATCTGTATTAACAAAACCCTCAATAACTATTTCAGAATTTGCTGGAATCCAAAGTGGAACTGTTTTTGCTTTGACGAGTTCGATTCCCTTTCCCTGCAAAAATCCTGCCATCAACAGTTCGCTCATCCTAGGCGGCAACGGGCAAGTCGCAGCATAAGTGAGGACTGTTTCACCCCCAAAACAAATTGCAATCGGCATTGGTTCGCCAATTGCTTTCCAAGACCGCCAATGGGCTGCTCCGTCGTGGCTTACGTGGCAATGCATTGCTAGATGGGTTTTGTCTACAAGTTGCGAGCGATACATCCCAATGTTATGAGAGCGAGGTTTCGTTTCGTTCCGATCATCAGCATGAATTGTGTGCATACCTGCGAAAGTAATAAACCGTCCACCTCCAGAAGAAGTTCCAGATTCTTCTGGCGACATGTCATACCCTACTTTCCGTGGGTCACCATCAAAAGGCCAACATTTGATTATTGGTAGGCGCATTAAATCAACTTCGTCATGTTCAGTGAGCTTCACAACTTCTTGGCAAATGCCGCTCCCCTTAGAACGCTTTGGCTTCATGTTCATCAATGGCTTGAACTGTTTTGCCATCGCAATTAAATCTGATAACCCAGAAGGAGGTGAAACATTTGTAAACTTGGAAATTGTTTCTGCAATTTCATCAAAACCCTTTCCACCAATCGCTTCTTCCATTCTGTAATAAGACCCGAATGTATTAATTGCTAGAGGAAAATCACACCCACGAATATGTTCCAACAGCAACGCCTGTCCACCAAGTGAATCTCGATTGGGGTCAAAAGTTGCGGCGGTTTTGCTTGTGGTTGGACTCGTGGCAACCGCCTCTTTTTGTGCAAGTTTTGTGACTTCCAAAATAGGAGACACCTCGTCTTTTATTCGACGTAGTTCACCTTGCTTTTCTAGTTCTTGTAAAAAAGATTGGAGACACCTATACGACATAGTGAGAATGGTACACTCTGCAAGTGGCAGTGATACAACTTCAAGATGTAGAAAAAATGTATCGTGGCAAAGTGCACGCACTTCGTGGGGTTTCTCTTGAGGTGATGGATGGCGAAATATTCGGACTCCTCGGCCCCAATGGCGCTGGAAAATCCACGCTCGTCAAAATTATTATGACGGTCATCCACGCAACAAGGGTTTCTGGAACCTTGCTTGAAAAACCAATCGGAAACCGGAAAATACTTGAAGATATTGGGTACTTACCTGAGCACCACCGTTTCCCTTATTACCTGACTGGGAAACAGGTACTCCATCACTATGCGGCACTCGCCAATGTTTCAAGAAAAGATCGTATCACTCGTGCATCTTCATTTCTTAGCCGGCTCGGATTAAATGGCTGGGAGAATAAAAAAGTTGGATCCTACTCAAAGGGAATGTTGCAACGGCTTGGCATTGCCCAGGCGCTCATGAACGATCCTAAGCTGTTAGTTCTAGATGAACCAACCGATGGTGTAGACCCTGTTGGCCGCCGTGAAATTCGCGACTTGCTTGCAGAACTTCGCGATGAAGGTCGCGCGGTTTTCTTAAATAGCCATTTACTCAGTGAACTTGAAATGGTCTGTGATCGAGTTGCAATTATGGTCAAGGGTAAAGTCACTATGCAGGGAACAATTGAGTCACTTACACAGGACTCACGCCGTTATGAAATTGAAACAGAAGAATCAGTACCAACGTGGGCAAAAGAGGTTGTTGACGATGTGTCTGAACACCTAATGGTGATACGAAGTGATGACCCTGCGATAATCCAACCCATACTCGATCGATTGCGAAGAGATCAGATTACTATTCTCTCTGTCAAACCTGTTCGAGAAAATCTTGAAGATCTTTTTATGCGCGCAGTCGACCACACCGACACACCGGGAGCAGTGCAATAATGCAATTCAAGGCGTTGTTAATTGATGCATACAGGCAACTAAGTGCCGCTAAACTTTTCTGGGTTACTGTTGGAATTTCCGTTCTTGTTGTTGTGTGTTATGGCTCTGTTGGTTTTAACGAACAGGGAATTTCTGTGCTTTTTGGAGTATGGGAAATTGAATCTGAGCAACTCCATTCAGGTAGCCCGTGGGCACGCGGACTCTACATTGGCATTTTCTCAAGTTTTCTTGTAAAGATATGGCTCGCATGGATTGCAACCATACTTGCCTTAATATCAACTTGTTCCATTTTTCCTGAATTCGTGCACAGTGGTTCCATTGAACTTACCATTTCAAAACCGATAGGGCGTCTTAAACTCTTTTTCTCTAAGTATCTTGTCAGTTTACTTTTTGTTGTATTGCAAGTTGCAATTTTCTGTCTTGGCATTTTTATCTGTGTAGGGCTGAGAGTGGGTGAATGGAATCCATTTATTTTTACCGCTATTCCAATTGTTGCAACGTTCTTTAGTTATCTTTTTGCAGTTTGTGTTCTCGTTGGCATTTTGACTCGTTCAGGCATCACTGCATTATTGATTACTGGCGTCTTTTGGATGGCACTCTGGTCGATTCAAACATCAGAAGGTACACTAAATCGTTTTGTAACGGAACAACATGTCTCCATTGAACGATTCAACGAGGGCATCGATAACGCAGAAAAGGATCTTGCCGAAATTACGGAGAAGTCCGTTGATGATTTCAGAATTCCAAAGTTTGAAAAGCGCATCGAAACATTCAATGCTGATATTGAGGAATCACAAGAACTTTTAGGCAAATTAGAACAATGGCACACGCCTATTTCTTGGGTGCTTGCAATTTCGCCAAAAAATGCACAGACAATTGGATTGCTCGATAGATGGCTAAGTGATCCAGATGGATTTGATATTGGTGCGATTATGAGCGGCGACATGAGCTCAATTGAAGGCGAGGAAGTCGAAGAGTTTGACCGAACAACTCGGGGCGCACGCGAACGAGAAACTACGCGACGATTACGCGATGATTATGAATCCCGATCCCTTTGGTACGTCATTGGGACATCTCTCATTTTTGAGTGCGTCATACTTGGAATTGCATCATTCTATTTTTGCCGCAAGGATTTTTAGATCCATTTCAAAACAAACTACCATTGGGCAAAAAGTTGGTATTGTTACGCCCCAAGTTCTCGTCCGCGGTCCCGTGCTGCAACGATAGCATCAGAGATTGCATCTGGAACATTTCGGGTATTCATCACATCAAGAGCTGCTGCTGTTGTTCCGCCCTTACTTGTAACAGCCTCACGCAATTCGCCAGCACTTCGTTCATCTCCCAAAAGTAACGCTGAAGCACCTATCAAGGTTTGTCGAACAAGTGCATCGGCAGTCTCTCGATCTAGCCCCGATAGAACTCCACCTTCAACCATGGCTTCTGCAAGAAGAAACAAATACGCCGGTCCGCTGCCACTCACCGCAGTCACTGCGTCCATAAGTCCTTCCTGAACTTCTGTCACAATCCCTATTGCAGAAAATAATTGGTGAGCAAGTAACGCGTCCTCTTGAGAAGTTGAATCACCCACCGCTAACCCAGCAGCACCATATCCAATACTACATGGGAGATTGGGCATTATTCGAACAATTCGCAAACAGCCAACAGTTTTTTCGATTTGACCAATCGTAACACCAGCCATAATTGAATATATAACCTCGCCATGAATGTGTTGGGCGATACTAGGAAACACCTGTGGTTTCACAGCAAGAAGTACATATGGAGAACTTGGCAATTCTTCAGCACTTTGGAATGTTCTGCACCCAAGTTTTTCGAAATGAAGACGGCTCATTTCATCTGGATCAGCGACAGCAATCGCGTCACTTTCCAAAACACTTCCAGCAACAGCCCCCTCAATGATTGCTTTTGCCATATTCCCCCCACCAATAACTGCCAGTGTTACGCTCATGAGTAAAGGGTACACTATCCTCATGAGTAACGGCAAGAGCAACACAATCGCAACTTTACCATTTGAAACACCTGTTTCAGAAATTGACAAGCAGATACTTGCTATCAATCAACGTGAGGACAGCAATCAATACCAATCAGAACTTGAAGAGCTACTAAAAACTCGTAATAGCTTACTTGGGAAGTTATACGAAAACCTAACACCGTGGCAAACCGTACAAGTTGCTAGACATCAAAATAGACCACAAACTGTTGATTATATTCGCTTGATTTGCAGAGACTTTCGCGAACTCCACGGGGATAGACATTTTGGAGATGACCCAGCAATTTTGACTGGGTTTGCTCGAATTGGTTCCCACAAAGTAATGGTGATTGGTCACCAAAAAGGGAAAAATACAGACGAGCGAATCAAGTGCCACTTCGGATGTGCACATCCTGAAGGGTATCGGAAAGCTCTTGCAAAGATGAAACTTGCTGAAAAATATCGGCTACCAGTCGTAACCTTCATCGATACACCCGGTGCCTACCCTGGTTTAAAAGCAGAGGAACGCGGGCAAGCAGAAGCCATTGCAACGAATCTTAAAGAAATGAGTAGGCTTAAAACACCAATCGTTTCAGTCGTCATTGGAGAAGGTGGTTCTGGAGGAGCGCTTGGATTAGGTGTTGCAGACAGAGTCGCCATGTTGCAATATTCGTGGTACTCAGTAATTAGCCCCGAAGGGTGCGCCGCTATTCTTTGGAAGATTGCAAACGAAGAAACGAATGAAGCAGCTGCTTCAAGTCTCGCATTAACAAGTAAAGATAACCTAAAAAACGGATTAATCGACGCTATTATTCCTGAACCAGAAGGCGGCGCCCATCGTGACAATAATGCAACAGCTTTACATGTTGAAAAATGGATTGTTGACTCTTTACGAGACTTAGAGCGTTTCAACCCGCAAACATTAGTGCACCGGAGATATGAAAAATTTGCTGAAATGGGTGTCCATTCTCAAGATTCACCTGTCGATTGACGGCAAATCGAATTCCCCATAAAATATAGCATTCCGACTTGAATATCGCACCCCCGATTTTCATGTAACCTGTTTATTTACAGGACATTATGAAAGGACTCCCCAGTGGCTAAAAAGAAGACAACCAAGAAGAAAACGGCTAAAAAAGCTGCAACTAAAAAGGTCGCAAAAAAAACCGCGAAAAAAAAGGTGTCCAAGAAGAAAGTTGGAAAGAAGCAAGCCAAAAAAGTAGCGAAGAAAAAAATTGCAAAGAAAAGTTCAAAAAAAGTTGCAACAAAGAAAGTCGCTAAGAAGGTCACCAAGAAAGTCGCAAAGAAAGCTACTAAGAAAACAGCAAAAAAAACAACTGTTCGCAAACGTCGCCGAAGAGGCGTTTCTGTCTCAGATGCCGCACGTGAAGAAGAAGCCGACTCACAGGGTTTTGTATTTGTTAATGGTCGAAAAGTTCGAGTCATTTCATCGAATGGACTCACTAAAAAGAAACGTAGATCAAAAGCGAAAGTTACTCTCAAAGACGAGAAAAAAACAATCTCTTTAAAAACTAAGCTTACTGCGAAAGAATTACGAGATTATCGTGACCGATTAATGAAATACCGAGCACAACTCCTTACTGATCTTGGTGCTATTGAAAAAGAAGCCCTTGATGTTAATTCAGACATCAGCCACATGCCCATTCATATGGCAGACGTTGGTAGCGATGCTTACGATCAAGATTTAAAATTAGGACTGGCCGCAAGCGAACGAAAAAGAATTCGTGACATTGAAGCTGCACTCGTTCGAATTAAAAAGAAAACTTACGGAATTTGCAATCTAACTGGTGAAATAATCCCAAGAACTCGCTTAATCGCAAAACCTTGGGCGATGTATACGAAAGAGTCGGCTGAAAAAATTGAACGCCGATCTAAGAAGAGATGATTCTCTCTGCATGGCGTTCGCCACGTGCTTGGGCAATCTTGTTAATTGTCACAATCTTAGGTTTTACCGCGGATTTATATACAAAATCCTTGGCATTTGAAAAAATTGCTCACGAGCCAGTCATTCTAGAACGTGATCAACTTCTTTCAAACCCACGATGGTCTCCGATACCAATTCATGAGGGTGTTGTTGCAATCCCAGGCAAAATATTGAATTTTCGACTCGTACTCAATGATGGGGCGGTTTTTGGAATAGGGTCACAGCAACGTGTATTTTTTATCATCTTTACTCTTATCGCGCTACTGATTGCAGGCTGGATTTTTGGGCGGCACACAACCAACAGAGATGTAACTGCTCACATTGCGCTTGGTCTAATTCTTGGTGGCGGGCTCGGAAATTTGTACGACCGAATTTTCATTGGTCGAGTAAGAGATTTTATGTATTTGTTCCCCGACCGCCATTTACCATTTGAATTATCCTGGCCTGGAAGCAACTCGGAATTGTTTCCTTGGATTTTTAATACTGGCGATGTCCTGCTCCTTACAGGTATGGGGCTCTTGATGATTTTCTTTTGGAGGCAACCAAAACCTGAATCTACTCGAGCAACCTTGAAACCTCAGCAGGAGAAATCAAATCCTCCTGAGTAAGAAATTCAGGTAAATGTTCAAGTTGCATTGCTAGGTCCAAAGTAAATCGTCCAACTTCAGTTCTCCGAATTTCTGTGCAAAACCCACCAATACCAAGAAGTTCCCCAAGATCTCTTGCAAGAGACCGAACATAAAAACCTTTCGCACATGAAACATCAATGGTGACATACGGCCATGCATATTCGCTCACCGAAATCGAGTGAACCGTTACCTTTCGCGGCTCAATTGAAACCTCTTTTCCCTTTCTTGCAACTGCATATGCTCGATGCCCACCAACTTTGACAGCACTAAAAATCGGTGGTGCTTGCATGATTTCTCCAGAAAACTTGTGCACTGCTGATTCCACTTCTTCACTAGTTGGCGGCTTTTGAACTTCCACCTCCACTCTAGGCGATTCAGCATCATGACCAGCGGTTGTTGCGGATAAATCGATGATGGTTGTGTACCTTTTATCCGTATTCATCATTTGACCTAGCTTTTTCGTCATTTTCCCAACTCCTAAAACCAATACACCCGTCGCAAGTGGGTCGAGGGTGCCTGCGTGACCGGTTTTACACTTGTGGCACTTTCGGCGGACGAGATTCACCATCGACATAGACGTAGGCCCACGTGGTTTATCAATCACTATAACTCCGCAGAGATCTGGTTTGCTTGCTTGCTCCATGTCGGTACAATACCCTCCTTCACCGGACAGGTGACCGAGCGGCTGATGGTGCAGCACTGGAAATGCTGTGTGCGCCTTG